>Ga0193753_10001667_pt1 | contig 18675 bp, 19 predicted proteins | sample H1c2metaG_FD_144925 | JGI IMG/M metagenome (GOLD analysis project Ga0193753, IMG submission 144925) | Soil microbial communities from a riparian zone of the East river system, Colorado, United States - H1c2 | ecosystem: Environmental > Terrestrial > Soil > Riparian zone | place: USA: East...
CCGTTCTTCTTTTCTTATCTATCACGATATCACGGACTTTCTTAAAATCTGTCGGTTTCAGCGTCTGGGCGCTATCACCCTCATAATAATAGATCACGTCATTTTTGCCGAGCATCAGTGTAATGACCGCTGAGTTTTTCACCTTATTCTGCTCGTTCGGATCTTTTACATCCTTCGGCAAAAACAAACGCATGGCCGTTGGCTGGCTCATCGTCGTGGTAAAGATAAAAAAAGTAATCAGCAGGAAACCGAGGTCCACCATCGGGGTGAGATCCACCCTCGTAGAGAGTTTTTTTCCTTTTTTGACGCCGGGGCCCTTTTTATGGCCGCCGCCGCCCGATGTATCCATTTCTGCCATGTCTCTTTTTTTTAAATTGTTAGTTATTCAACTGCCTTCGTCCCCTGTTTCTGTTGTTCGTTGTAGAGTTCCGATCCCAGCGGAGCCGGCACCGGACTGGTCACTACCTGGAACTTCATCAGGTCGTTCTTTTTCAACGCGATGATCACTCCCTGTAAAGAGGGGTATTTTGAAGCATCGTCGCCTTTCACCAGAACGTTCATATGCAAACCCTGAAATGCATCTGCCGCTGCCTTGAACCAGTCGATCATTTCGTTGTTCGTACTGTCTACGGCAGGTATTCCCGGTTTCACCACATTCTGCAGTTGTTCCGGTGTTCTGTCGAGATAAGACTTCAACTGGCTAAACGGTGCGCCGATATAGGCGTTTGGTATATTCACGAAGTTAGATTTCTCCGTAGGCGACAAACCAAGATTTTTGGATGTATTGATACTTTCAATCATATCCTTTTTCTGTGTCACATTGGCATCAGAAACTGACAGGTATACTTTTCCGTCCTTATCAATGGTTACCAGCACCACATCTTTTTCCGGGGCGACCTTGGTCGACACCGAACTGGGTGTAACCACGGATAAAGCTTCCGGAGGTTTAAACTTGGTGGCCAGGATAAAGAAAGAAAGCAATAGAAAGGCCACGTCGCACATCGCCGTCATGTCGATGTTCGTGCTCTTCCTGGGTAACTTTGCTCTTCCCATTTTTACATTTTTTAATTAGATGCTAATTGTTCGAGATTCCATAAATATCATCAGGCGTAAAGCGTAAGGCGTAAGGCTGCTTTAAGCTTTGCGCTTTCAGCTGTATGCTATTTATACAGTGACGCAAAGCTCTGTGTCAAAGTAAATCCGCTTTCGTCAATACCATATGTAATACCATCGATCTTGGTGGTGAATACATTGTACATGATGATGGAGATGGCTGAGGTTCCGATACCCAGGGCCGTGTTATACAAGGCTTCAGAAATACCCTGGCTCAGCTTGGATGCCGCTTCACCTCCGCCACTGTCACCCAGGGCTGCAAATGAACGGATCATTCCCATTACCGTTCCCAACAGACCCAGCAGGGTAGCCACGGATGCGATGGTTGACAGAAATACAAGGTTTTTTTCCAGCATCGGCAGTTCGAGTGCTGTAGCTTCTTCTACTTCTTTTTGAATGGCGAGTACTTTTTGTTCAGTATCCAGGTCACCCACGCCGATCATTTCTTTGTATTTACGCAAACCGGCCTTCATTACATTTCCCACGCTTCCTTTTTGACGGTCACATTCTGCAATGGCGGCGTCAACATTTTTATTGGCCAGGTGATATTGAACCTTCCGGATGAATTCATTAATATTTCCACTTCCGGTAGCTTTCGATACGGTCAAAAATCTTTCAACTACAAAAGTTAATACAGTCAGCAGACAACCAATTAAGATAGGTACAATAATTCCTCCGAGATACATACGTGCAAGCGCAGTTTTTGCACCTTCGTGATTAGGCCAGAATCCACCATTCGGATCGGGTTTGGTGAAATTGCTCGGATCGCCGATTATAAACCTCCAGATAATAAAACCAATAATAACACACAAAAGCGGGGCTACCCACGAAATTGAATTGCCCTTTTTAACAGCCTGTACACTCGAAGAGGATTTCGCTGCTGCCGTTGCAGTCGGTCTTGTTTCAGCCATGATCGTTTGTTTTTAGTGTTTAAGAAAAATTTGAAATATGGAAATAATAATTTGCGCGAATGGAACGCTTTTAAAAAATTTCAATAGGAAGTTCGGCGTGGTTGATTTTCGTAGGGAACACAATATAGTAAATTTCCGGAATGCCAAATGGAAAATACATATTCTTTAAAATTTATTGACCGATCATCAAACCCTTGCCTGCATTCACTCTGATTGACGCTTCTGCTTATTCGTAACGTAATGCCTGTATGGGATTCATCCGTGAAGCTTTCAGGGAAGGATACAGGCCCGCCAGTATTCCAACGATCGTACAAATAAATATCCCCCAGAAAAGCCAGACCCATGGAAATACAAATCCCGTATTCAGTACAAGTGAAAAAGAATTCCCCACCAATATACCGAGTATACTTCCAAAAACCGCACCCAGCAAACTGATAATGATTGATTCATATAAAAACTGCATGCGGATGCTTTTTTTCCTGCCACCAATGGCTTTAACCAATCCGATTTCCTTGGTTCTTTCCGTAACAGACACCAGCATGATATTCATCAGTCCGACGGCCGCACCGACCAGGGTAATGATTCCGATAACCAGCGCACACCAGGTAATCAGGGAAAGATTTGAAAGAAGTTCTTCCACAAAGCGGTCACTTTTATCAATTACGAAATTACTGGCATCAGTGGTGTTTACCCTCCTCACGTTACGAAATACAGATTCCGCCTCACCAATTGCAAGATCCATCTGTTTTACGTCAGGTATTTTTACCTGTATAATAAAAGAAGGCGTCGGATTATAGGGAGAAGGCGCTTGCGTGAGAAAAAAACGTCTCACCGTATTATAAGAAGTGATTACGACGTTGTCCCAGCTTCTTCCAATACTGGAGCCTTTGGATTCCATGGTGCCGATGATGCGGAATGGAATACCGTTTATCTTGATAATTTTTTCCAGGGCCGATTCGGGATGATCGTTGAAAAATTTCTTTACCAGGTCATTTCCCAGCACACAAACATTCCTGCCGGATTGAATATCCAGATCGTTCAGGCTTCTGCCGGCATTCAGGTTATAACCATTGAGTTCTGAATAAAGTTCATCACCGCCCTGAATCTGAACCGTCGGGTTGGTTTTTGAATTACCCATGGACACGATATTCCCGTTACTGCCCCTGATACTGATGGATACTTTGGCCGGATAATGATAGCGTTCCTTAAAGAGCTCCGCCTGGTTCTTGGAAATGGGGATCTTGGCATTGGATGCTTTATCCTTTTTGGCACCCTTTTTTTCTTTGGTCACTTCGTCCCTGCCTCGGAAGAAATTATTTTCTTTATAATGAACAGTAAAGCCGTTTGCGCCCATGGAAGCAAAGCTTTCCGTAAATTTTTGTTTCATGGCGTCAATGGCCGTGTTAATACCTACCAGCGCCATGATGCCAAATGCGATGATGGCCACAGTAATGCTTGTCCGGAGTTTATTGCTCCGTACCGTGCGAAAAGCAAGCGAAAGAACATCGCGTAATTTCATGTAAGGTGGAATACGAGGCTAATTTAAGATTCTTTACTGGTTTCCACCGCCTATCCTGAATCAGATATAAGTAATATACAATCGGCTGATCAGTACTTGTGGGAAAATACCGAGGAGAATTACGATCAGGGCGAGCAGGATCAGCATAATTTTAAAACCCAGACTGATTTCCAGATTTTGAGATATCCCTTCTTTAAAATACATGGCCTGGATCACCCGGAAATAATAATATGCGCTCACAGTGGCGCATAACAGGGCGAAAATCACAAGCCAAAGCCAGGAGCCGGTCTGTATAACAGACGCGATCATATAGTATTTAGCCAGGAAACCGCCTGTCAGGGGAATTCCCGCCAATGAAAGCAGGAAAATGGCAGCCGTGAATGCGAGCACAGGTTCATGACGGGCAAGACCATTAAACCCGTCGAAACTGAAGTCCTTCATTTTTACCAGAATACCGAACAATCCGATAGAGGCAACACCGTAAACAGCCGTATACAGGATAATTCCTTCGCTGGCCAGCGTGTTCAAGGTCAGCAGGGCCAGCAACATAAATCCCACCTGGGCGATGCTCGAATAGGCCAGCATACGTTTTACGCTCTGCTGGAAAACTGCGGTAATATTTCCAATAAAAAGGGTTGTGGCTGCGATGATGGCAATAAATATCTGCCAGTGGCTCTTGATATCCCCAAACGCATTGGCGAACAATCGGATGAAGGCAATAAAGGTCCCCGCTTTTACAATCGTAGCCATAAAAGAGGTGACCACGGTGGGTGCGCCGTCATACACATCGGGTGTCCAGAAATGAAAGGGAGCCGCCGATACTTTAAATGACATGGAGACCATCAGTAAAATAAGGCCTGTCATCATCATCGGGGTACCGACCGCTTTCACACTGGCAATTTCCTCCAGGAAGAAACTGCCCTTGTCGCTGGCTCCGTACAGAAATGCGATACCAAGCAGCATAATGCCCGTACTGAAAGCACCCATCAGAAAATACTTCAGCGACGCTTCATTGCTCTTCAAATTTCGTTTGTCGCTGCCCGTTAGTATATAAAGAGGGATGGAAATGATTTCTATCCCGATGAATAACATGAGCAGGCTATTGAAAGAAGTGGCGATGGAAATTCCGCAGAGAACAAAGAAGATGAGTGCAAAATATTCTCCCGGATTATTTCCGATCGCAGCAATATCACGTCCGTTCAGCAGAAAATAAGCGAGGGTCATCGCCAGAGCAATACAGTTTGCCAGCTGGCCGAAAACTTCGAAGTCCAGCATATTATGCGTATCCACCGGAAAGAAATGATAACCGCTCAGGTCGAGAACCGCCATGGCCAGCAGAAGGATGGTGCCCAGGGTGGCCAGTGTTGCAATGGAAGAATTCTTCTTCAGAAAAATTCCGCTGAACATCATGATCACTCCTAAAACCGCCGATGTGATAATCGAATTCATATCTTTCTGGTTCTTCTGTTAGGGTTTAACATACATTTTTGACAGCAGTGCGTCCACCGCATCCTGTGTGAGCCGGAACAGCGGCTCCGGATAAACACCCACGATCAATATCAATATCACTATAAATGCAAGTATCAACTTTTCTCCCGGACGTACATCCATTGTTTTTGCTGTCAGCGCATTCGTTGGTCCGTAAAATACCCGCTGCACCATATTCAACATATACACTGCGGACAAAATAACCGTGACGGCTGCTGTGGCAGTGAATACTACATTATATGTTGTTGACCTGGATGAATAAATTCCGGTGAACATCAAAAATTCTCCGATGAATCCGTTGGTCAGCGGCAGTGCTATATTGGCCAGGACGATGATCACCAGCATCAAAGTCAGAACCGGCGCCTTAGAGGCCAGCCCGCCGAGCTCACTGATCTTCCTGGTTCCAAATTGTTTTTCAATCAGGAACACCACGATCCATAATCCGATGATATTGATACCGTGGTTGAACATCTGGATCATCACTCCCTGTATACCGGGTTCGGTGGTGGCAAAGATTGCCACGCACATCAGGCCGATATGTGCGATGGAGGAATAAGCAACCAGTCTTTTAAGATCATCCTGTTGCATGGCGATCAGGGATGCATAGATCATCCCGATAATACTGAGTGTGGAGACTGTATCTCCCCACATATAGGTTCCCATCGGAAGGACTGGCGCCAGCCACCGGATCAGTCCGAATACACCCATTTTTACCATGAGCCCGCTCAGTACCATGGTAACCGCCGTGGGTGATTGCTCATAGGTATCGGGTTGCCAGGTATGAAAAGGAAAGATGGGCATCTTGACAGCAAAGGCCAGAAAGATGAACCAGAAAAGCCATGCCTGTGTCTCTGCAGGTATCAGTAAATGTGCCCCGTAAAATGAACTTAAAGCAAAGGAATGATCCTTTGTATGAAAGTAAATATAAATGATGCCGATCAGCATCATCAGTGATCCGAGGAAAGTATAAATAAAGAATTTGAACGTGGCTGCAATGCGTCGTTCCCCGCCCCATTGGGAGGCCAGGAAATAAACCGGTATGAGTGCAAGCTCCCAAAAGAAATAAAATAACAGGGCGTCGGTCGCCAGGAACACACCGAGTAGTCCGGCTTGTGACAATAACATCAGTCCATAAAAGTTCTTCGCTCTTTTATAGTCCTCTTTCCATGTTGAAATAAAAATAACCGGGAAGGCCAGTGCCGTCAGCAAACAGAGAATCTGTCCGGTTCCATCGAGCCCGACGGAGAAGTGGCTGTTCAGCGAAATGATCCAATCAGTACTGAATGAAAGCAGTTTGCTGTTCCGGGGCATTGAAATGCCAACCAGGCTCACGACCAACGTAAGCAGCGACGCAAACAAAGACCATCCCTTGGCAGCAGCATCCTTCAGCGAGAATCCGATCAGACCCGCAAGCAGCGGAATCCCGATGAGTAAAACAGGAACCATAGTTTTTATTTTCGCAAAAACAGTTGCACAACAAATAAGATTACAATACCAATTACCATCAGCAGCACATATCCACCCACCTGACCACTCTGCAGGTAGCGCAGTTGACGGCTGCTATATTGCACGAGGCGCCCTGTACCGTTTACCAATCCGTCTATCACTGATCTTTCGACCACCCGGTTGAAGAAGTCACCCAATGCATTGATCGGTTTTACAATCAGCGCATCATATAATTCATCCACATAAAATTTGTCAGCCATCCATTTTCCGAATCCGGTTGCCTCAACCAGTTCAGGTTTTTTGCTGAACCTGAACCAGGCATATAAGACCATAACCAATGCAAGTACGGTGGATACGCCCATCAGCATCCATTCCACCGAAGCCGGAATTTCTGAAGCGGTCGATTTCCCGTCTGCAAAAACAGGACTGAGAAAATGTTCCAGCCAGTTTGAATTTTTAGCAAATACTTCGGGTATCCCCAGGAAACCGGCGAAGACAGCCAATACGGCGAGGATCACCAGCGGGATCGTGATGGCCGACGGGCTCTCATGCAGATGATTATTTTGTTTTTCAGTACCCCTGAAATTTCCAAGAAATGTAGTGGCGTATAAACGGAACATATAGAATGCGGTCATCATGGCGCCTGCCACTCCGATGATATAGTAAACGGGATTTCTTCCGTAAGCAGCTGTCAGGATTTCATCCTTTGAGAAAAAACCAGAAAATGGCGGAATGCCTGCAATCGCCAGGCAGCCCATCAGAAAAGTAATATGCGTGATGGGCAAGGACTTTTTTAATCCACCCATATTGCGGATATCCTGTTCCCCGCTCATGGCATGGATCACAGATCCTGCACAAAGGAATAAGAGTGCCTTGAAAAATGCATGTGTCAAAACATGGAAAACAGCTTCCGTATAGGCTCCAACACCCAGGCCCAGGAACATATATCCCAGCTGGCTGACTGTTGAGTAAGCCAGCACTTTTTTTATATCGTTTTGTTTGATTGCTATCGCAGCGGCCAGGATAATGGTGGCGAGTCCGGTAACCGCGACAACCGTCTGGCTGACGGGCGCCATATTATATAATATATGACTGCGGGCGATCATATAAATACCAGCCGTCACCATAGTTGCTGCGTGGATCAGGGCCGATACGGGTGTCGGACCAGCCATCGCATCGGGTAGCCAGGTATATAATGGGATCTGCGCAGATTTTCCGGTGGCGCCTACAAAGAGAAGCAGCGTAACCATGGTGATAAATCCGGTGGAAGCAGCGGGTGCCTGCTTAAATACTTCGTCAAATGAAACGGAACCAAACTGATTGATGATAGCAAAGAGGGCGATCAGAAAACCGAAATCACCAATGCGGTTCATCACAAAAGCTTTTTTGGCAGCATTTCCATAATCCAGGTTTTTAAACCAATAGCCAATCAGAAGATAGGAACAAAGTCCGACGCCCTCCCATCCAATAAACAGGATCACGTAATTCGCCCCCAATACCAGGAGCAGCATGGAGAAGACAAAGAGATTGAGGTAACAGAAATATTTTGCATAAGCGGGTGCGTCTTCTTCATGCATATATGAGGTGGAATACACATGGATCAGGAAGCCGACACCGGTGATGATGAGCAGGAACAGGGTAGACAGTGGGTCGACCAGGAAAGAAAACGGGATACTGAGCTTGCCAGCGTGAATAAACTCAAAAAGGGTAACCGTGACCGGTTGAAAGCCTTCCTGTTTAACCTGGAAAAAAATGGCTGCACTCACAAGAAACGACGCCAGGATCGTAAGCGAGCCAATCAAACCCGATATCGATTTTGAAATCGAATTTCTGAAAAGGCCATTGATCAGAAAACCGATTAAGGGGAACAAGGGAACTAAATAAACGTAATTACTCATTTTGAAAGCTTAAAGCTCAAAGCGTAAAGCTTAAAGCTTTTTAGTTGTTAGTTTTTGACTTTATCCTGAAAAATACATTTACACACTTGATATTCCTTTATTTGCTTTACGCTTTAAGCCTAATGTTTAAGCCGATTCAAAAAATTTATATCCACTGAATGCGTGTTCCGGTACATCATGGCTATGATAGCCAGTCCGACGCTCACTTCCGCTGCGGCGACAACCATAATAAAAAAAACAAAAATCTGTCCGTTGATTCCCGCGCCAGGGTCCGTTAATCCTGCTGTCGCATGATGCATTTTAGAAAAAGCGATCAATAATAAATTCACCGCGTTCAGCATCAGTTCAATGCACATGAAGATGATGATGGCATTTCTGCGTGTTAACACACCCGCAACACCGATACAAAAAAGCGCTACACTGAGGAATATATAGTAATTAATGGGCATAACTTTCTTTAAGTATGGAAGAATGGAAGTATGGAAGAATGGAAGAATGGAAGTGGGTAACTTTCACTAACTTTTTGTATTTCATTTTACATTAATAATTTTGTTGTTTAATACTTCCATACTTCCATTCTTCCATACTTGTGTTCTAGTCCTTCTTACCAATCACCACCGTCCCGACCATCGCACTCAAAAAGAGTACAGAACTTATTTCAAAGGGAATCACATATTCAGTAAACAACACCATCCCCAGGTTATGAATCAATCCGATTTCACCTCCGCCGGTTTCGGCGAGCCGGTTACGCAAATCCGCATCTTTTAATGCTGCTACCAGTACCAGTAATAGTGCGCCGCCACCGATCACACCCGCAATCTTCAGCCATTTATTTTTTTGCGGTTCTGTTTCTGCATTCAGATTCATGAGCATGATAACAAAAAGGAACAACACCATAATAGCGCCCGCATATACGATCAGGTTTACGATGGCCAGGAACTGCGCATTGAGTAAGACATAATGTCCCGAGATTGCGAAGAATACCATGATCAGCCAGAGCACACTGTGCACCGGATTCTTGCTAACCACCATCATGATGGCACTGATTAAAGCCAGTACACTTAAAAACCAGAATAGAAACTGAGTGGCACTCATCAATCGTTTTTTACAGGTCTTTGTCCTTTTGCTTTTGCAAAAGCTTCGGGTTCGGTTAATGGGTTTGGTATCAGTAATTCCTGCTTACCGTATATAAATGTTTTTCTGCTGTAGTTTGATGGAACCATGGTTTCTGACAAATAAACAGCGTCCTTAGGACAGGCTTCTTCGCATAATCCGCAGAAAATACAACGCAGCATATTGATTTCATACTTGACTGCATATTTTTCTTCCCTGTATAGATGTTCTTCTCCCGGCAGGCGTTCTGCTGCTTCCATAGTGATCGCTTCTGCGGGACAGGCTACTGCGCATAAACCGCAGGCCGTGCAACGTTCCCTTCCTTCCTCATCCCGGTTCAGCACCTGCACTCCCCTGAAAACAGGACTAAAAGGTCTTGTTTGCTCGGGATAATTTATAGTTGGCTTTTTCTTGAAAATATGTCCGAATGTAATGGACATTCCTTTGGCAATCGCCGGGATATACAATTTTTCCCAGAACGTCATCGGTTTACGTTCAACCTGTTTTGCTTTTTTTGTAAGTGCCTGCATAATTTATTCATTTATCCCTCAACGCTGGTTCTGATACACTATCTCTCCTGCCATCCTTCGCCAGAGCTTCGGATGGCGAGGCAAAAATATTTTTATCGCATCAACCAGCCAAATCTTATACGTTTAACGCTTAACGCGTAACGCTTAACGCGTAACGCTCAACGCGTAACGCCACTTAAAACAAACCATACTGCCGGTACAGAACTAAAAATCCGGTGACCAGCATATTTAAAATTGCCAGCGGGATCAGGGCTTTCCATCCCAGGTTCATCAACTGATCGTAGCGGAACCGGGGGACCGTCCAGCGAACCCACATGAAAAAGAAAATAAAAAGGCAAATTTTCAAAAACAAACTCAATATTTCGAGAGCTGCCAGCAGGTTCTGACCATGATGCAGACCAAAATTAGTGTCATTCAGAAAAGGTATATCATAGCCTCCCCAGAAAATGGTGGCCATCACGGCACTGCTGATAAACATATTCACATATTCAGCAAATAAATAGAACCCGAGTTTCATAGAGGAATATTCCTGGTGATAACCCATGTTTAATTCACTTTCTGCTTCCGATAAATCGAAGGGCGTACGGTTGCATTCAGCAAAAGCGCAGACCAGGAAGATGATAAAACCAACCGGCTGATAAAACACATAATATTTATGATCCAGCTGCTGTTCAACGATAGTGCGAAGACTCAGGGAACCCGTGAGCATGAGCACGGCAATCAGGGTCAGTCCCATGGCCAGTTCATAAGAAATAATCTGCGAGGCACCGCGAATCGCAGCAAGCAGGGAAAATTTATTATTAGATGCCCATCCCCCAATCATTACACCATATACGCCCATGCTGACGACACCGAAAATGTAGAGGATCCCAATATTCACATCCGCAATCTGTAAAGGAATCTCCCGGCCAAAAGCATGGATAGTTCCACCCCAGGGCACGACAGCGCTGGTCATCATGGCGGTGAGCATAGCGATGCCAGGTCCGAGTATAAATAAAAATTTATTGGAGAGATTCGGAACAATTTCCTCCTTCATGAACAGCTTTAATCCGTCGGCCAGCGGTTGCAGGATGCCAAAAGGTCCCGCACGGTTAGGGCCACGCCTGTCCTGAATCACAGCCGCCACCTTTCTTTCCGCATAGGTTTCATACATCGCCACCACCAGCGAAACCGCAATGATGATAGAAATGAGAATTGCTTTTTCAATAATCAGAAACCAGTCTATCGTAAGGAATAGATGCATGTGAACTAATAGAATTTCTTAAATGATATATAATGCCTGATATGATTCGCAAATGAAATAACAAATAAAACCGCAACAGCTCCTGTCAATGCATCACTCAGTTTTCCCGGCTTCAGAAATATGAGTGTGAACACGGAAGCCAGCAATACCATATCGATCCAAAAAAGCTTCCTGTTTACAATCATGGATTTGCTTTTGGATTAAAATGAAAATGATCATTTTTAAAATCCGTAGAATGAGCGGGTCCTTCAATTTCAGACAGATCAATTTCCGGCCGGTTCACTTCACTCACGCTGTGTATGTCCATTAATAATTTTGGTTTTCTTCCGTTCATGACTTCCGGCATCACCTCCTGTGGCACAACGGTTCCTACATAATGCCCGGCGGAAATAACCGAATGACGGCTAATCAGCGTGGGTCCTTCTATTATCCAGTCACTTGTTTTCTTTTTTTCGAAACGGCACTCATTACAGATAAAATCTTTTACTTCTCCCCACTGGTCTTTGCGCGCCGTAACACGATATACTTCTTCCCCGCGGTTCCAAAGCGTGACTTTCCCTGAACATTTGGGACAATCCCGGTGAGCGTCCTGTGGTTTCAAAAACCAAACGCGGTTTTTAAACCGGAAGGTTTTGTCTGTGAGTGCGCCTACCGGACAAACATCAATCACGTTTCCAATAAAATCGCTTTCAAGTGCTTTATGAATATAAGTGGCAATTTCAGAATGGTCGCCGCGGTCAAGTATCCCGTGCTCCCGTTTGGCCGTCAATTGATCAGCAACATATACACACCGGAAGCAGAGAATACAGCGCGTCATGTGTAATTGTATATAAGGACCGATATCATGCTTTACGAAAGTCCTTCGTTTGAATTCATAACGGGTTGATTCCGCCCCGTGCTCATAACTCAGATCCTGCAGGGAACATTCCCCCGCCTGGTCGCAGATCGGACAATCCAGCGGATGATTGATGAGCAGAAATTCAACCACTCCTTTGCGTGCGTCCAGTACTTTTTCACTGGTAATATTTTTCACCACCATGCCATCCATCACATTGGTGCGGCAACTGGCTACCAGCTTGGGCATGGGTCTTGGATCTGCGGTGGATCCGGCAGCCACTTCCACGAGGCAGGTTCGACATTTACCGCCACTGCCTTTTAATGTAGAATAATAACACATCGCCGGCGGTACCACATCGCCTCCGATCATACGCGAGGCATTAAGGATGGATGTACCGGCTTCCACTTCGATATTGATATTATCGATCGTAACCTTAAATATTTTCTTTTCTTCAGCCATCTTTTTACGCTTAACGCGTAACGCTCAACGCGTAACGCGATCATTTTATAAAGTACCTATACAGCCGCCACCGCAGGTACCAGGGGATCTGCGTAATGAGCAAGCCCAAAATTTCTGATCTGACTTTCTTCCGGATTCGCCACATGCCATTCAAATTCATCCCTGAAATGCCGGATCGCTGCAGCCACCGGCCAGGCAGCGGCATCACCCAGCGGACAAATGGTATTGCCCTCGATCTTACGTTGTATTTCCCAGAGCAGATCAATATCACTGCTTTTGCCTTTTCCGTTTTCAATATTGGTCAGAATTTTTTCCATCCATCCGGTTCCTTCCCGGCAGGGAGAACACTGTCCGCAGCTTTCATGACGATAGAAGCGCGCGAGCGTCAGCGTATTTTTTACGACACACTGGTCTTCATCCAATACAATGAACCCGCCGGATCCAAGCATAGAGCCCTTGGCAAATCCACCATCTGAAAGACTTTCATAATTCATCAGCCTTTTTTCGCCCTTCACTGTTCTGAGTAAGAGATTAGCGGGAAGAATCGGGACAGAAGATCCACCCGGAATGCATGCTTTTAACTTCCTGCCTTTGGCAATGCCGCCGCAGTACTCATCACTGTAGATAAAATCCTCCACTGAAATCGTCATATCGATTTCGTATACACCTGGTTTATTGATATTACCGCAGGCGGAAATCAATTTGGTACCGGTCGATTTCCCGATCCCAATTTTTGCATATTCTTCACCGCCGAAATTGATAATCGGCACGACTGCCGCGAGAGTTTCAACATTATTTACTACCGTGGGCCGGTCCCAGGCGCCTTTTACAGCAGGAAATGGTGGTTTGATACGCGGGTTGCCGCGTTTACCTTCAAGGCTTTCCAACAGAGCGGTTTCTTCTCCACATATATATGCACCGGCGCCGCGATGTACATAAATTTCCAGATCAAATCCGGAGCCCAGAATATTTTTTCCGAGAAAGCCATTATTTTTTGCTTCGCTGATGGCTGTTTCGAGAATATCAATGATCCAGGCGTATTCTCCGCGTATATAGATATATGTGACATGGCTTCCGAGTGCGTATGAAGAAACGATCAATCCTTCGATCAGCAGATGCGGCAGAAATTCCATCAGATAGCGATCCTTGAAAGTCCCGGGCTCGCTTTCATCTGCATTGCAAACCAGGTGACGCGGAACACCTTCGGGTTTAGCAATAAAACTCCATTTCATACCAGCCGGAAAACCTGCTCCACCTCTACCACGCAGGCCGCTTTTCTTTACTTCATCCGTTACCTGGTCGGGTGTCATTTCTTTGATCGCCTTCTCTACCGATCTGTATCCACCCTCACGGCGATAAACGTCATACGTCAGGATGCCCGGTACGTCTACTTTATCCAATAATAATTTTCTAGCCATTATTTCTTCTAATTAGAATCCGTATCTCTAATATCCCGTCAATTTCGCTCCGATTCAGTGAACAAAGTACTTCCATACTTCCAGTCTTCCATACTTGCTTCAGTTATTTACCGAAGCAAACTTTCTGCACTCAGCTATAATTGAATCTATTTTTTCTTTTGTCAGGTGTTCGCGATAAGACTTTCCCAACTGCATCATCGGAGCGTAACCGCAGGCGCCCAGGCATTCCACCGTCTTTAATGTAAACATTCCGTCGTCGGTGGTTTCTCCAACACTGATATTTAATGTTTTCTTTATATACTGGATGATTTCATCGCACCCATTGATCATACAGGGGCCGGTCTGGCAGACTTCAAAAACATATTTCCCTACCGGTTTCAGGTTATACATGGAATAGAAAGTAGCTACTTCATATACTTCCACCGGCAGGATGTGGAGCAACTGGGCTACGTAGTCCATTACTTCCGGGCTCAGCCATCCACCAAAATGTTCCTGTGCCATATGCAGTATCGGCAGGATGGCAGATTTTTGTTTGCCCTCCGGATATCTTGAGATCAGCTCCGCAACCTTAGCCAGTTTTTCAGGCGGAAAAGACAACTCGCTTAGTGGTGTTTCCAAGTAGTTATTTATTAATTGTTATCTCTTAGCTTTAAGCTTTACGCTTTACGCTTAAAGCTTATTAAGCGTCCATCTCTCCTGCGATCAGATTCATACTGCTCATCGTTAGCACTGCGTCGCTTAACATGCCTCCCTTGGTCATTTCAGAATATGCCTGGTAATAAATGAAGCAGGGTCTCCGGAAATGCAGGCGATACGGAGCGCGGCCGCCATCGCTGATCAGATAGAATCCCAGCTCGCCATTTCCACCCTCCACGCTGCTATATACTTCACCCGGCGGAATTTCGGTTTCTCCCATTACAATTTTAAAATGCCAAATCAATGCTTCCATTTTGGTATACACGTCAGATTTTTTCGGAAGGAAATATTCCGGCACATCTGCATGATATACTTCTGCGTCGGCACCTTTGAATTCCTGCACTTTTCTATACGCCTGTTCAATAATATTCAATGACTGCCACATTTCCTGGTTGCGCACCAGGAATCGGTCATAGGTATCGCCGGTTTTCCCGATGGGAATTTCGAAATCAAAATCTTCATAACTGGAATATGGTGTGTGCACCCGTACATCATAATCCACGCCCGCGGCTCGCAGGTTGGGCCCGGTGAATCCATAATTCAAAGCTCTTTCTGCACTGATGCCACCAGTACCGATGGTACGATCCATGAAAATGCGGTTCCTCGTGAAGAGATTTTCAAATTCTCTTAAAACATCCGGGTATTCCTTCAGAAATTTTTCCAGTTTTTCAAAAACGGTGGAGTTAAAATTTCTTTCAAAGCCACCGATGCGACCCATATTGGTGGTGAGGCGTGATCCGCAGATTTCTTCATAAATTTCATAAATCAGTTCCCGGTATTGCATTACATAAAGAAAGCCGGTAAAAGCGCCCGAATCCACACCTACTACGGAGTTACAAATCAGATGATCTGAAATGCGGGCCAGCTCCATAATGATGACGCGCATATAGTCCACGCGTTTCGGCGTTTTAAGGCGAAGCAATTTTTCACAAACAAGGTGCCATCCCATATTATTTATGGGTGAAGAGCAGTAATTCAGGCGATCCGTGAGCGGTGTGATCTGGTAAAGCGGTCTTCTTTCTGCAATCTTTTCAAAAGCCCGGTGTATGTATCCGACTGTTTGTTCTGCGGAAACAATTCTTTCCCCGTCCAGTTCCAGGATATTTTGGAATACGCCATGTGTTGCCGGATGCGTGGGCCCCAGGTTCAGCGTGGTAGTGGTCTTTTCGATACTTCCCTCCGGAAGTTTGATGTGTTGTTCCATCTTCACAAGTATGGGAGTATGGAAGTATGGGAGTATGGGAGTGAAAAACCCAACTTCTTAACAACCACTCTCATTTTATTTTATTTTATTGATAATAATTATAATTTATATATCTGTTCATTCCACTTCCAATCTTCCAGTCTTCCACACTTGTGAGTTAGTTATCTTCCAAACATCGCATCATCTTTATCAACTCTCGTCTGATCTTCAAGCGGATATTCTTTGCGCATCGGGAAATAATTCATTTCATCTACATTGAGGATGCGTTTCAGGTTCGGATGTCCGACAAAATTCACCCCATAAAAATCATAGGTCTCTCTTTCCATCCAGTTCGCTGCGGAGAATAATTTCGTTGCTGTAAAGACATCCGGTTTTTGAATGTCTGTAAACACTTTATACCGGATGCGTATATTATCGACCAGGTTATGCATATGGTATACAATAGCCAGTTCCCTTCCACTCTCATGTGGATAATGAACCGCCGTCAGATCAGTCATAAACTGAAACCGCAATTCGGGGTCATCATATAGAAACTGAAGTATTTTGAGGTTCAGGTCCTTGGGTGATTCGAAAGTCAGCATGCCATAGGGTTCTTCGAAGTGGGAAACCTCTTCCCCAAACTGAGCCGTTAGTCTTTGTTTAATATATGCGTTATCCACGAGAAAAGTTAATAGTATGAGAGAATGGGAGTATGAGAGTGGGATTTTCAACACTCAATTTCCAAAGCTTTCATACATCGTTCATATTATACTTCACTTTTAAACTATTTGCACAGTACTTTCAGTCTTCCATACTTCCATTCTTCCATACTTCCATTCTTCCATACTATCAAATGACCGTGGGTCATTTGATTCCGTAACTCTGCATGAGTTCCCGGTACTGCTCCCCGTTTCTTCTGCGAAAAGATTCCTCACCAACGAGGTCCTGGATTCGCATAAAACCATCCAGAATGCCTTCCGGTCTTGGAGGACATCCGGGCACATATACATCCACGGGAATAATCTGGTCAATTCCCTGCAAAACAGAATAAGAATCAAAAATACCGCCGGAAGAAGCACAGGCGCCCACGGCCATGACCCAACGCGGTTCCGCCATCTGCAAATAAACTGATTTTAAGATGGGTCCCATTTTCTTGGCAATGGTTCCCATCACCATGAGCAGGTCGCACTGACGAGGGGAGAATCCCAGTCGTTCGGCACCAAAACGGGCCAGATCATAGTGAGAAGCCATGGTTGCCATAAATTCAATACCACAACAGGAAGTGGCAAAAGGAAGGGGCCACATCGAATTTTTCCGTGCCAGTCCGACGGCATCGCTGAGTTTGGTCGCAAAAAAACCATCTCCCGTATGCCCCTCCGGTATATCCACCATGCTGATCGAATTCTTTGTATCAGCAGGAACTGTATTCACGTTAAATCTTACAGGTCTGGTCATGTTATAAACATTTTACGTCCTTTTGCCCGTCAACCGGCAGGCAGCCGGGTATAATCATAACAATCGTGGAAGCGCCAGGGTTGACTTTAAAATGTCAATCTTCCCACTGCAAAGCGCCTTTCTTAATAATGTATATAAACCCGATCAGGAAGAAAAATACAAACAACAGCACTTCTGCAAATCCGGCCCAACCCAGTGCCCTGAAATTCACCGCATAGGGATAAAAGAAAATTACTTCCACGTCAAAAAGCACAAATAATATGGCAATTAAAAAATATTTGATCGCCATAGGCTGCCGGGCATTTCCGACAGATTCGATACCACTCTCGAAATTCTTTAGTTTTTCATCCGAACTCCGCTTTGGACCGAGAAAATGCGTAACGCCAAGTACTAAAAATACAAACGCACCGGCAAAGAGTAACTGTATAGCAATCGGCAGATAGTCACCCGCACTATTCGTCCTGGATACCAGGTTCGTCGCCTGTAGAAAAAAAGGAGTCATAAGGAACATTCCATTGCGGAACAAAAGTAATACAGGGGGTTCAGATTTCATGGGAATGTTTTGACCGTTTCATATAATAAAAAAGATCCTGATGTGTGCATCAGGATCTTCCAAAATTTAATGATTCATTATTTTCCCGAAGACTGACTCGGACCGCTTTTTGGTTTCGTCGCCGGTTGTTTAGCTGGTCTTGACAACACCTCTATGATCTTCTGTGCGGATGTATTTGTCGGATCCACTTCGAGCACTTTCTGCATATATTCCAATGCTTTCGGTTTGTCTTTCTTTACATCGTTATAATATCCTGCCAGATAAAATAACGCACCGACGACCTGACTCTTATATTTAGCTGAATCCGGTGATGACCTGGCAAATTGTACGAGTTTTTCATAAGGTGCCACAGCCAGCCCTTTCGAATTCAGGGTATCGTCTTCTGCCTGGGTACTTCTTGCGCACCAGAGATAACCAAAAATTTCATTCGGGTATTTCGATATATAAACGCCACAGAAAATGCTATCTGCTGTTTTATAATTGCCTGCCTGATAATTTGCCGTACCATATTTAAACAGGTCGGAATTGGTTGGATTTTTCAGACTATTATACATCGCACCGGAGATGAGAGCAGCAGCCTGCTTGTTATGTATTTGTTTTGCAAGATCCAGTGCTTCGGTCGCATATTTTTGCTTATTCACATCAATGGTGTCCATGGCAATCGCTTTTGCATAGTATTGAAAAGCCATATCGCGCGTAACCGAATCAGTTAGTTTCCCATAGATTTTGCCATACTCTTCATAGTCTGTGCTCATTAACAGGGTGGAATCGGCTTTGGCCAGAAAATTTCCCATCGCCTCCCTGGCTGTCGT
>Ga0193753_10001668_pt1 | contig 18663 bp, 13 predicted proteins | sample H1c2metaG_FD_144925 | JGI IMG/M metagenome (GOLD analysis project Ga0193753, IMG submission 144925) | Soil microbial communities from a riparian zone of the East river system, Colorado, United States - H1c2 | ecosystem: Environmental > Terrestrial > Soil > Riparian zone | place: USA: East...
AAGCCGGATGGTGAGCTGCTCGCGACCCGCCTCGTTGAGGTGGTCCGCGCCGCGGAACCGGTCCAGGCTGAAGGCCGCGTCCGCCGTGGTGTCGAGCAGGATCACGTCGTGCGCGGCGAGCCACGCGTTGCAGTCGCGCTCGTAGGCCGCGAGCGCCTCCGCGGGCACCATGTCGGACCAGTCCGGCGGGCCCTTGTGCAGGCGCAGCAGCGCGAGACGGATGCCGTGCGCACGGCACTGCTCCACGATCCCCGGCAGGAACGAGGCGTCCACGACGCGGTCGAAGCGCAGATAGTCCAGCGTGGAGTACACGGAGCTGCCCGGCGTGCCGTCGAGCGCGCCGAAGGGATTGCCCGCGTCCGCACCCTGCTCGACGCTCTCCGCGCCGCCCGCGGGAGGCCCGCCCGTCGTTGCCTCGGTTGGTGCACCGCCCGTCGCGCCATTCGTCGCGCTGTTCGTCGTGCCGCTGACGGGGACGCCCATGTCCGGACCGCTGCCGGTCGAGCCGGTGTCCAGTGCGCCCGGAGCGCGGCCACCGTCCTCCGCCGCGGCGAAGGCGCGCACGGGCAGGACCGCGCTCACCGCGCTCGCGTAGCTCGGCAGCGCGCCGTGCGTGGCCTCTGCGGGCAGCGCCTTGAGCACGTCGAAGAGGCCGTCGCGCACGCGGTCGCGCGCCGCGTAGGCGGGCGAGACGCGGCGCACGGCCTCCAGCAGGCGGTCGCCCGGATCGACGTGGCCCGCCGTGTTGCGCGCGATGACCTGCGCGTAGGCGGGCTCCTCCGGGAGCGACACGCGCGCGATGTTCTCCGCGTACGGCCCCTCCGTGCGGAACGTCGCGAAGGTCAGGATCGGGTCGCGGAAGGGGATCACCAGCAGCTTCGGCGCGCCGGCAGGGATCACGCAGTTCTTCAGGTACAGCGACCAGTACGCGGTGTAGACGCCGCCGAGCGCGTGCTTGAACGTGACCGGCGCCGGCCGCCGCGCGGCGCCGGGCGAGTCCGTGCCGGTGAGCAGCTCGTCGAGCAGGTCCGCGTTGACGCCGTCCGCGAGCATGGAGTTGCCCAGCAGGACGACGTCCGCGTGCGCCTCCGCGAGCTCAGCGCGCAGCCGCGGCTCTCCGATGTCGCCCGCGCCGCGCGCGAAGGCGCGTCCCGCGAGGTGCACGGCCAGCACGGCGAGGAGCGCCAGGCTGCCGTGCAGGAGCAGCCAGCTCCGGAGCAGGCCGCGGTCCACCCGGGGTGCGGCGTCGGCAGATGCGTGCTCCACGGCCGGCTCCTCAGAAGGCGAAGTAGATGAAGTCCTGCCCCGTCTCGCGGGCCAGGAACACGATGGCGAGCAGGCAGCACCACGCGAGGCCCGCGCGCACCGCGCGGCTGCCCGGCGCGAGCGACAGCACCAGCGGCCGCACGAGCATCGGCAGCGCGAGTCCTGCGGTCAGCGCGAGCACGCCGAGTGCGGTGCTCCATTCCTCGGGTGCCGCGGCCAGGGGCGGCGTCCGTGCGTAGGTCGCCAGCATCGAGAAGTCCTGCTGGCGGAAGATCAGCCAGCCGAGCAGCGTGAGCGGGAACATCGCTCCGACCGCCAGCACGGTCACGAGGCCGTCGCCGAGTCGCGCGGCCAGCCGGCGCCCGACCTCGCGGAAGAGCAGGTGGTAGAGCACCACGAGCACGCCGTGGTAGACGCCCCACAGCGCGAAGTTCCACGACGCGCCGTGCCACAGGCCCGAGAGCGTCATCGCCGTCATCGCCGCGAAGGCGAAACGCGCGCGGCCCGCGCGGCTGCCGCCGAGCGGCAGGTAGACGTAGTCGCGGATCCACGACGAGAACGAGATGTGCCAGCGCCGCCAGAAGTCCGAGGGCGAGGTCGCGAGGTACGGAGCGCGGAAGTTCTCCATGAGCTCGAAGCCCAGCAGGCGCGCGGTGCCGCGCGCGATGTCCGTGTACGCCGAGAAGTCCGCGTAGATCTGCAGCGCGAAGGCCGCCGCGCCGGCGGCGATCATCGGTCCGGCCGGATGCTTCAGCTCGAAGATGCGGTCCGCGTAGATCACGATGTTGTCCGCGATGACGAGCTTCTTGAAGAAGCCCCACACCGCCAGGCACACGCCGGACTCGAGGCGGGCGAAGTCCAGGGTGCGGTCGCGCTCGATCTGCGGCAGCAGCCGCTTCGCGCGCTCGATCGGCCCCGCGACGAGCTGCGGGAACATCGTCACGAAGAGCGCGAAGTCGAGGAAGCTGCGCCGCGGCGCGAGCTCGCCGCGGTAGACGTCGATGGTGTAGGTGAGCGACTGGAAGGTGTAGAAGCTGATGCCGACCGGCAGCGCGACGCGCAGCATCGGCAGTGACGGGTGCAGGTCGAAGTGCGCGAGCAGCTCCGACACGTTGACGACGAAGAAGTCGAAGTACTTGAAGGTCGCGAGCAGCCCGAGATTGCCGGCGAGGCTGAGCCGGAGGAGCAGCCGCCTGCGCGCCGGGAAGCGCTCCATGCCGCGCGCGGCCCAGTAGTCCATGACGGTGCTGCCGACCAGCATGTACAGGAACCACGGGTGCACCCAGCCGTAGAAGACGTAGCTGGCGCCCAGCAGCAGCAGGTTCTGGCCGCGCTGCGGCAGGCGCCAGTACGCGGCGAAGACCAGCGCGAAGAAGACCAGGAAGTCGAAGGAGTTGAAGCGCATCGCGGGCGGTCAGGCCGGCACCACGCCGGGCTCCCCGCGCAGCACGCCGCGCGTGTCCACGACGAGCCGCGCGCTCCGCGCGACGAGCGCCCAGTCGATGGCGGCGTGGTCCGTGGCGATCACCACCACGTCGTACGCGGCGAGGTGCGCCGCGTCCAGTGGCGCGGAGCGCAGGCCCGCCAGCCCGGGCGGCAGCGCGTGGGCCGCGGCAGCGGCCGCGGGCATCTCCGGCACGTGCGGGTCGTGGTACTCCGGCCGCGCGCCGGCGGCCGCGAGCAGCGCGAGGAGCTGCAGGCTGGGGCTCTCGCGCACGTCGTCGATGTCGCGCTTGTAGGCGAGCCCGAGCACGAGCACGCGCGCGCCGGCCAGCGGATCGGCAGCGGCGGCGTGCGGCGCAGCGGCGGCGTGCGCCGGGACGGCGTCGCCCGCCGCGCCGGCCAGGCACCTGCCGCGCTGCGCCACGAGCGCCTCGCGCGCGCGCGAGAGCACGTAGGCCGGCATCGAACGGTTCACGGCGCCGGCCAGCGCGATGAAGCGCGCCTCCTGCCCCGCCTGCCGCGCCTTCCACGCGAGGTAGTACGGGTCGATCGGGATGCAGTGCCCGCCCCAGCCGGGCCCCGGGCGGAACTCCTGGAAGCCGAAGGGCTTGGTGGCCGCCGCGTCGATGACCTGCTGGATGTCGATGCCCATCGCGGTGAGCAGCACCTTCATCTCGTTCACCATCGCGATGTTGACCGCGCGGTAGATGTTCTCCAGCAGCTTGGCCGCCTCCGCGATCTCCGCGGACGCGACCGGCACGACGCGCGCCAGCACGGCGCCGTACAGCGCGAGCGCCGCGTCGCGCGAGGGCTCGTCGAGGCCGCCGACGAGGCGCGGGATGGATTCCGTGGCCATCGGCCCGCGCCCGGGGTCCTCGCGCTCCGGCGAGAACGCGACGAACACGTCGCGGCCGCAGGCCAGTTCCGGGTGGGCAGCGAGCAGCGCCGGCAGCAGCACCTCGCGCGTCGTGCCCGGGTAGGTGGTGGACTCCAGCACCACGAGCTGGCCGGCGCGCAGGCTCGCGGCGACGGCCGCGGCGGCGGCGCGCACGTCCGACAGGTCCGGAGCATCGCCTGGCCCGAGCGGCGTGGGCACGCAGACGAGGATCGCGTCGGCCAGACCCAGCCGCGCCGCGTCGGTGGTCGCGTCGAAGCGGCCCGTCGCCAGCAGCGTCGCGGCGAAGTCCGCGCCGAGGTGCGCGTGCGGCGTCTCGCCGCGGAGCAGGCCACGCACGCGGCCCTCGTCGCGGTCCAGCCCGAGCACGCGGAATCCGCCGCGCGCGAAGGCGCCTGCGATCCCGAGCCCGACGTAGCCGAGCCCGACCACGGCGACCGTCGCCGTGCGCGCCTCGATCCTCGCGAGCAGGGCGTCCAGCGCCGGGAGTCTCCCGCGCAGGTCGCGCTGGTCGCGCGCTTCGCGAGGCCCGGGCACCTCCTGCGGGTCGCGCACCTCGTGCGGGTCGCGCGCCTCGTGCGGATCATGCGGCATGCAGCAGCTCCCGCCCGCGGTGCATCGCCTTCTCCCAGCGGCCCGAGGCGTACAGCGCGCTGACCCCCGCGCCCTTGAGCACGGCGCTCGCGAGGATCGCGAGCCACACGCCCTGCAGGCCCTGCTCGAAGGTCACGGCGAAGAGCCACGCGAGCGGCACGCGCAGCGCGTTGCCCGGGATGGAGATGGCCACGGTGCGCGCCGTGGAGCCGGCGCCGGCCATCGCGTCGCCGTAGACCGTCTCGAGCGCCTGCGGGATCTGGCACAGCGCCATGAGGCGGATGTACCCGGCCGCGATCGCGATGATCTCCGGGTCGCTGCTGTAGATGCCCGCGAGCTGGCGCGGAAAGAGCGCCATGCAGCCGCCCGTGAGCAGCATGAGCGCGCAGGCCACCGCCGTGCCGACGTGCCCCGCGCGCCGCGCGCGCTCGAAGTCCGCGCGCCCGACGGCGTGCGCCGTCACGATGCCGGTGGCCGCCCCGATGCCCAGCAGCACCATGAAGGAGAGGCTCTCCACGCCGCGGAAGCCGATCCCGTACGCGCCGAAAGCGTCCTGGTTGAAGTGCCCCACCACCTGCAGGATGAACACGCCGACGAGCGCGTACAGCAGCGTGGAGGCGCCGGCCGGCAGCCCGACGCGCAGGATCTCGCGCACGACGCGCCCGTCCCAGCGGTAGCCGCTGCGCTGCAGCAGCGCCGGGAAGCCGTAGCGCCGCACCATGATGCGGAAGCCCAGCACGCACACGAGCAGGCGCGAGACGCCCGTCGCGACGGCGGACCCGACGACGCCATGCCCCGGCAGCGACACCACGTGGCTCCCGAGGTGCACGACGTGCGGCAGCACGAGCACCCAGTTGAGCCCCGCGTTGACCAGCACGGCGAGGCACTGGAGCTTGAAGGGCGTCGCCGTGTCGCCGAGCGCCTGGAAGGAGAAGTCGAGGATCGGCTGCGCGAACAGGAAGGGCATGAAGAGGAAGAGCGTGCGCAGGAAGGACGTGGCCTCGGCCACGACGTCCGGCGCGCCGCCCATGAAGGCGAGGATCTGCGGCGCGAAGGCCCACAGCAGCAGCGTGAACGGCACGACGACGCGCATCGCGAGCCCGAGGCCCTGCCCGATGGCGAGGCCCGCGCCCGCGTGCTGCCCCGCGCCGACGCGCCGCCCGACGAGCGACTGCGTGCCGCGCGCGTGCACGAGCACCACCCCGAACGTGGCGATCTGCACCATCATGAACAGCCCGAGCGCGTTGCTCGCGGTGGGCGAGACCTTGCCGAGGAAGTACGCGTCGAGCTGGTTGTAGGAGTTGGGCAGGATGAACGAGAGCGCGGCCCACGGCGCGAGGCGGCCGATGGCGCGCAGGATCGGCTCGTCCTGGCCTTGACTCACGCGCGCTGGGGCCGGCGGCGGCTCAGCCGCAGCGCGGCGCGCCGTCCTGCGCGGTCTGGCTCAGGCCGAGGCGCAGGGGAAGGCGCGCGTCTGCGTGAGGCAACAGGCGTGGCGCGGCGGCCAGCGCCGCCTTGGGGACCGTGGCCGGGGGCTCGACCGGCGGCTTCACCGAGCCGCCGCCGCCCGGAGCGGACGGCTTCACCGGCGGCGTGAGCGGCTTGACCGGCAGTCCGGCGCCGCCCGGCGCGACCGGAGCGGCGGGCGCGCCCGGGGCGGGCTCGGCCTCGGGCGCGCTCTCCGGCGCAGTCTCCGGCGCCGAGCCGCCGAGGCCGAGGTCGATCCTGCCGGCCTTGGCGCCCAGGTGCCACACGAGCCGCACGCTGGTGCGCGCCGCGTACTCCAGGTGCATCACGAGGCGCTCCGTGACCCAGCCCGGGTCCAGCTCCAGGCTGGGCAGCGGCACGGCCTCCGTGCCGTCCACGAGGAAGAAGCGCAGCGCGCCGCCCAGCGCGACCGTGAAGCCCATCGAGTAGGTCGCCGGCTTGAAGACGTGGCCGCCCACGCGCAGCGTCACGCCCGTCTTCAGCTTGCTGCCCTGCGCCAGCAGCGACATGACCTGCAGCTGGTGCAGGTCCACCGCGTCCACGCCCTGGGGCTCCAGGTACCTGGCGAGATCGGGGCCGAGCTGGCGGTACTCGAGGCGCAGCTCCAGCGCCGTCTGCGGCAGCGTGAGGCTCATCGAGCAGGGCGGATCCTCGGCTGGCGCGGCCACGTCGGCCGGCGTCGGCCACGCGTGCGCGTGCGCGGGCGCGGGCGCGAAGGCGAGCGCGAGCGCAAGCGTGAGCAGGGCGGGGACGCGCGCGGGGACCGGCGCGTGGCGCCGGCCGGAGAGCATCACCGGGGAACTGTCGGGCGTCACGGGCTGCTCTCCGCGGGAAGGCGGCGATTGTAGACGCCGCCGCCGACCGGAAGAATGGCCGCGATGAACGCCCGCGCTCGCATCGCCATCGCCGGAGGCGGGCCCTCGGGCCTGATGATCGGCCGGCTGCTGGCGCAGGACGGGCACGAGGTCGAGATCCTCGAGGCGGGCGACGGCATCGGCGGGCTGTGCCGCAGCCGCACCGTGGAGGGCCACGCCTTCGACCTCGCGGGCGGCCACATCATGTACACGCGCGACCGGCGCGTGGCCGATTTCTGGACGGAGCTGTTCGCCGACGACCCGTGCGTCGTCACCGAGCGGCGCGCGGCCATCCTCCATGCGCGCGACCACTGGGTCGCCTACCCGTTCGAGAACGCGCTGGGCGAGCTGCCGCTCGAGCACAACCTCGAGTGCACCGAGGGCGAGATCCGCGCGCACCTGCGCCGCGCGCACGAGCCGCCGCCGCGCGACTTCGATGCCTGGATCGAGTGGAAGATGGGCCCCGGCATCGCGCGCCACTTCATGCGCCCGTACAACCGCAAGATCTGGAAGGCCGACCTCGCGCAGGTCAGCACGGAGTGGATCGCGGACCGCGTGCCGGACGCCCCGCTGGCGGACATCCTGCGCGCGTCGCTGGGCGAGACGACGGCCGGCTACGTGCACCAGAGCACCTTCCGCTACCCGCGGCACGGCGGCTTCGCGGCGATCCACGAGCGCATCGCCGCGCCGATCGCGGATCGCATCCGGCTGCACCGGCGCGTGGAGCGCATCGAGCGCGCGCGCGACGGCGGCTGGCTCGTGGACGGCGTGCGCTGCGACCACGTCGTGAGCACCGTGCCGCTGCACGCGCTCCCCGCGCTCATGCCGGACCTGCCCGCCGACGTGGCCGGCGCCGCGCGCGCGCTGCGGTACCGCGGCGTCGCGGGCTACCTCTTCGGCGTGGCGCTGCGCGACGTGCGGCCGCTCTCGTGGGTCTACCTGCCGCACCCGTGGCAGGGTCCGGCCAACCGCATCACCTACCTGAGCAATTACAGCCCTGACAATGCGCCCTCCGGCCGCGGCTCGATCCTGGCGGAGGTGACCTACGTGCCGGGCGACGAGCCGGACGTCTCGCCGGCGGGGCAACGCGCGCTGGCGCGGGCGCTGGCCGACGCGGGCATCCTCCACCTGGAGGACGTCACCGTGATGGACGCCGCGCTGAACCCCGTGAGCTACATCCTCTACGACCTCGACTTCGAGGCGAAGCGGAACGCGGTGCTGTCGCACCTCGACGCGCTGGACGGCTTCCACGCGCTGGGGCGCTTCGGCCGCTACGAGTACCACAACAGCGACCAGTGCCTGGCGCAGGCGCTGGACCTGCACGCGCGGCTCGCGCCGCTGCTCGCGCGCGGCGGCGGACCGGCCGCCGGACCGGCCAGCCGCCCGGGAGGCCCGCCCTGAGCCGGGAGTCGCCGCTCGCCGGCAGGGTGTCGCTGGTGATCCCCACCCTGAACGGCGGCGAGCTGTTCGGGCGCGTGCTGGACATGTGGCGCGCGCAGCAGGGCGTGGGCGCGCTGGACATCGTGGCGCCGGACAGCGGCAGCAGCGACGGCACGCAGGACCGCCTGCGCGCGGCCGGCGCGCGCACGATGTCCATCCCGCGCAGGCAGTTCAACCACGGCGAGACGCGCAACCGCGCCGTCTCCGCGACCAAGACCGAGTTCGTGATCCTGTCGGTGCAGGACGCGCTGCCGCTCGCGCCGGATCTCGCGGCGCGGCTCGTGCAGCCGCTCGCGGACGACCCGTCGCTGTGCGCGACCTTCGGGCGCCAGCAGCCGCGCGCGGACTGCCACCCGGTGCTCGCCGCGCGCATCGGCGCGTGGGCCGGCGGCAGCGAGCCCGTCGTGCAGACCCTGGGCGGCCGCGACTGGAACGCGCTCGAGCCGATGGAGCGCCTGCAGCTCGTGCGCTACGACCACGTCATCGCGTGCGTGCGGCGCAAGGCGTGGGAGACGCTCCGTTTCGAAGCGGCGTCCTTCGGCGAGGACGTCCGCTGGGCGACGCGCGTCATCCGCGGCGGCGGCGCGATCGCCTTCGTGCCGGGGGCGGTCGTGGAGCACAGCCACAACCGGAGCGCCGTGGACGAGGCGCGGCGCATCTACTGCGACCACAGGAACCTCTCGCAGCTGCTGGGGCTGGTCACGGTGCCGCGCCGGCGGCTCATCGGCGGCAATGTCGCGGCGGCCCGCGCCCACTACCGCGGGCTGGTCGAGGCGCGCGCGGACGTCGACGCCACCACGCGCGCGCTCTGGCTGGCATGGGCCGACGAGCTGGCGCTGTACGAGAACTGGGCGCAATACCTCGGCGCGAACTTCTCGAGGGCGTGGTGGTTCCTGCCCGCCGACCGGTGGCTGCGGCGGGGCATCTGAACCGCCGGCGCGCGTCCGCTCCCGACGGGAGCGCGCATCCGTCCTGAGCGCCGTCCCATGCGCCATCCGCGCCGCGGGCCGGACAGCGACCCGAACGCTTGCCCGCTTCCCTTCGGCGGGCGACGATGAGCGGAATGTCCGCAGGCCGCATCGCCGTCTTCGTGCTGCTGGCCGGCGGCGTGGCGGCGCTGGTCATCAGCCGCATGGACGCGCCGCCGGAACCGCTGGTCGTGCTCATCTCCATCGACACGACGCGGCCCGATCGGCTCGGCCCTTACGGCGGGTTGCCGGGCACGTCGCCGAACATCGATGCGCTGGCGAAGGACTCCGTCGTCTTCGACCAGGTGCTCGCCACGTCGCCGTGGACGCTGCCGTCGCACATGACCATGCTCACCGGCCTGGATCCGGTCGCGCACGGCGTGCGCCGCAACGGCGACGTGCTCTCGGGCCGCGTGACCACGCTGCCCGAGGCGCTGAAAAAGGCCGGATATCGCACCGGGGCCTTCACGGGCGGAGGCTTCGTCGGTGCGCAGTTCGGCTTCGGCGCGGGCTTCGAGGTCTACCGCGAGACGAACGAGCCCGACGGCGGACCCAGCGGCTTCGCGCGCATCCTGCCCGAGGCGCTCGAGTGGGTGAATCGCGCGCGCCACGAGAAGAGCTTCGTCTTCCTCCACACCTTCGACGTGCACGCGCCTTACGACTCGTGCGATCCGGACACGCTGCAGGAGTTCCGCACGCGGCCGGTCACCGACGGCCCGAACGACTACCTGCTCTACAAGCTCTCGTTCCTGTACCAGCTGAACAGGATGAAGGTCACGAACTACACGCGCTTCGGCGAGCTGTTCAACGATTACGACGCGGGCGTGCACATGGCCGACGACGGCGTGGGACGGCTGATCGCGGACCTCAAGGAGAGCGGCCGCTACGACGACGCGCTGATCATCGTGACCTCGGACCACGGCGAGTCCTTCGCGGACCACGGCCTGCACATCGGCCACGGCATCGGGCTCACCGACGACGAGCTGCACGTGCCGTTGATCATCCACTTCCCGAAGCACGAGTTCGCGGGCAGGCGCATCGGAACGCTGGTGGACCTCACGGACCTCGCGCCCACGGTGCTCGACGTGCTGCACCTGCCCGCGCCGCCCGAGATGAAGGGCGAGAGCCTCGCACAGCTCGCCGCCGGCGCGCCGCGCCACCGCCAGTTCGTGATGGGCGTCTCGCAGAACGCCGAGACGGCCTTCCTCGTGCGCGAGGGCTTCAAGTTCATCTCGTCCCCGTCGCTCCTGCCGATGGACGTGGCCAAGCGCCACCTCGGGCCGTTCAACCCGCCGGGCGCCGACCCCGGCACCGACTACATCCTCGGCCCCAAGGACGTGCCCGATCCGATCCGGCTCAACTACGACGAGGTGGGCGACCCGCTCGGCATCCGCGACGCCCTCCTGGAGGTGCCGCAGCTCTACGACCGCGCGCGCGATCCGCAGGAGCGCAACAACCTCTGGAAGACGGACCCCCGGCGCGTCGAGCAGATGTCCGCCGACCTGATCGAACACTACCTCTCGTCCGCGAAGACCCACGCGGACATGGACGACGGGCAGGCGCCGCAGGTCAAGGACCCGCACGTCGACCAGATGCTCGCCGCCCTCGGCTATTTCGCCGCGAACAATGCCGACGACGCCCGCGCGAACGCCGACCTGCTCCCGCTGGCGCTGCGCCAGCCGCTGCGCAATCCCTACGAGGCGCCGGACACCGGCATGCTCATCGACGCGGACAAGATCGCGCAGTTCACGCGGCGCCGGCTCGAGCAGGGCCTCCCGCTGCCGGACGGCGCGGCGCACGCGTTCCAGGAGCTGGGCAACAAGTACGTCACCTGGGCGGTGAAGAATCCCGAGTACGTCGCGCGCGTCCGCTGGCGCGTCGAGGCTCTGACGGAGCTCGCGACACGGGCGGGCGTCACGCTCGACATGGACAAGTGGCGCCAGCGCTTCATGGACCTGGACAGCAAGAGCCGGAACGCGAAGAAGAACAAGGCGGCCGAGGCGTCGCACCCGGAGTCCGCGCCCGCCCCGCCTCCCGGCCCCGCGCCCGACGTGCCGGGGGACAAGGCGAAGCGATGAGCCCCGTGCGCCGCGCACGCGGCGCGCTCGGCCCGCCGTGCCCTGGCGTGCGGTTCGCGCAGCTCGCGCGGCTCGTGCACGTCGCGCGACGCGTGCGGACCATGCGGCTCGCGGCGTGGCTCGTGCTCGCGGCGGCGACGCTCACCGGGTGCGGGCCCCCGCCGGTGCCCGTGGACAAGGGCGCATCCCGCACGATCCTGCTGCTCGCCCGCCGCACCTTCGGCGGCAGCACGCGGGTCGCGACGCTGCTCGACGACATCGCCGCCGCGACCGACGTGCTGGGCCCCACGCACTTCCTCGTCGAGGCGCCGCCGGGCTGTGCGCCCGCGGACCTGCCCGTGCTGCTCGGCCGGCACCCCGAGGCCTCGATCGCGATCGCCATCGTCGGAGACCTCTCGGTGCTGGACGGCGTGGATCCGTCGCAGCCGCCGGCGGCGCTCGAGCGGCTCACCAGCCGGCAGGTCCCGATGGACGCTCTGCGCGAGATGCTCGGGCGGCTGGAGCAGACGGCGCGCTCGCAGGGCACGACGCTGCTGCTGGCCACCGCGCCGCTGGGCCGGCAGGCGCGCCTCGAGGTGCCCGAGCTGGACGCCGTCGCGGAGCTGGTGCGCGAGCGCGGGGCCGCGCTGGACCTCGCGCGGGACTTCCGCGCGCTCGAGCCGGCGCCGCTCTTCTCCAACGGCATCGACCGCCTCGACGACTTCGGCCACGACGAGCTCGCGGCCGCGCTCTACGCGTGCTGCCTGCAGGACGGCGGGCCCTTGCCCGCGCGCGATGCCGCCGAGACCTCGGCACGACTGCAGGCGCGGGCGCTGGAGGCCTTCCACGCGGACCGCGAGGCGGACTTCGCGCAGCTCGCCGCGCAGGCGCTCGCGTCCGGCGAGGCTCCGGCCAGCCCGCGCCACGCCGCGCGCCTCGCGGCCCTCGCGGGCGCCCGCGAGGGCTTCGCTGCGGCGGCCCCGCGCTGGGCCGCGATCGCCGGCCCCGAGGAAAGCGTTCCCGGCCTCGCGCTGGGTCGCGCGCTGCTGCGCGCCGCGCACTACGGTGCGGAGCCGGGGGCGCAGTCCGACCCGCCACCCGGCCGGGAAGCCTCAGGCACGGTGGACTCGAGAGACGCGGCGGTTTCGGGCGCCGCGTCCCCGCTCGCAGGTGAGCCGTGCGACGCGTCGCCGCGCGCCTTCGAGGCGGAGCTCGTCGAGGCGCTCGAGGGCTTGCGGAGCGCGGACGGCCACGCGGCGGAGCTGGCCGAGCGCTGCGTGCGGGCGCACCCCGAGCGGCTGGAGGCGTGGATCGCGCTGCAGGTCGTGTCGCTCGCGCTGCCACCCGTGCGCGACATGCGTGGCGAGGCGCGGCGGCACCTGGCGCTGTGCCCGCGCGACACCGTCCCGGAATCGCTGCTCACGCGGGTGCTCCGCTCGTGGCCGCTGGCCGTGGACGACCTGCCGGCGCTGCTGCTCGCGTCGCGCGTGCGCGAGGGCATGCTCCCCACGGGTCCGCTGCTGCAGACCGCGCGCCGACGGGCCTCCCTGGGATACGTGGACCACGCGCTCGAGATGCTGCGCACCGGCCTGCAGGGCCTGCGCGTCCCCCCGGCCTGGGAGCGAGAGCTCCAGCGGATCGAGGCGCTTCCGCGCGGCTGATGATGCCAGCCGCGCTCGAGCGCTGGTCGCGCGTGAGCGCGGGTCCGCGCAGATCGCGCGCGGCTCTGGCGCGCTCTCAGCCGCCGAGCTGGTTCATCTGCGCGTGACCGTGGCCCGCGTGCACCGGCGGCTTGACGCGGCGCAGGAAGTCCAGCGCCTCCGTCAGGCCGGCCTCCAGGCTGCCGGGCTCGCCCGTGCGGACCAGCTCGCGGATGCGCACCTCGCCGCCCTCGAACAGGCAGCTCCGCAGCGTGCCGTCCGACGTGAGCCGCACGCGGTTGCAGGTCTCGCAGAAGGGCAGCGAGATCGCGGCGATGATGCCGACCCGGGCGCCCGTGGCGGCCACGGTGAACGTGTCCGCCGGTCCGCTGCCGCGCGGTCGCGGCACGAGCGGCGCGTGCGCCTCGATGCGCGCGCGGATCTCCGCGAGCGGCACGCGGTGCGCGTGGTGGCCGTAGTCGTTGCTGGCCATCGGCATGAACTCGATGAAGCGCTGCTCGAGCCCGCGCGCGGCCGCGAAGTCGAGCATCGCGGGGAGCTCGTCGTCGTTGATGCCGCCCATGACCACCATGTTGAGCTTGGTGCGCTGGAAGCCGGCATCCCGCGCGGCATCGATGCCGTCGAGCACGGCCTGCAGGCCGGGGCGCCGCGCGAGGCGCACGAAGCGCTCCGCGTGCAGCGTGTCGAGGCTGATGTTCAGCCGGTCGAGGCCCGCCTCGCGCAGCTCGCGCGCGTGCTGCGCGAGCAGCATGCCGTTGGTGGTCATGACGATCTGCGGCGCCGACGGGATGGCCTTCAGCAGGGCGACGAGGCGCGCGATGTCGCGGCGCACGAGCGGCTCGCCGCCGGTGAGGCGCACCTTGTTCACGCCGTGGCGCGCGAGCACGCCCGCCACCGCGGCGATCTCCTCGTAGCGGAGCAGCCGCTCGTGCGGCTGGAACTCCTGCTCCTCGGGCATGCAGTACTGGCAGCGCAGATTGCAGCGGTCGGTGACGGAGACGCGCAGGTAGGTGATGTCGCGTGCAGGCCCCAGGGCGCCTGCGGCCGGGGCGCCGGGCGTCCCGGCGGGACTCGCGTGCCGTGCAGGCGGCTCGTCGATGTGGATGGGCGGCACGGGGCGCGCTCCGGAGGGCGACGGTCGCCGGTCACTCTACCAAGCGCGCGCGGCGCCGGGGCCTCGTGCAAGGTCCGGCGCCGCGCGACAGGTCACATCCGGTCGAGGATCAGAGGTAGTCCTGCAACTCGTGCAGGAGACGCGGCTTCTGCAGCTTGTCCAACGCCTTGACCTGCATCTGCCTCACGCGCTCGCGGGACACGCTCATCTTCGCGCCGATCTCGTCCAGCGTCCGCGGCACGGTGCCGCCGAGGCCGAAGCGCATGGTGAGGATGTCGCGTTCCTGCGCGGTGAGGTTGCCGGCCAGGACTTCATCGAGGCGGTGGCCGAGCATGCGCAGCTCCGCGGCGGAGATCGGCTTGCCCTCGTCCTCTTCCGCCGCGATCGTCGAGCCGAACGAGCTCTCGTCGTCGCCCAGCGTCGCGTCCAGCGAGAACCACGCGCGGTCCGTCTCCATGAGCCGGGCGGCGGCCTCCATGGAGGAGTCGAAGTGCTGGCTCACGTCGCGCAGGTCCATGTCGCGCTGGTTGCGCGGCAGCTTGCCCTCGCGGCGCAGGCGGCGCATCTTCTGCTGGATGTAGTTGGGCACGCGCACGATGCCGCGGTTCGCGGTGATCATGCGCTCGATCGCCTGCCGCACCCAGAAGGCCGCGTAGGTCCCGACGCGCACTTCCTTGCGCCAGTCGAACTTCTCGATGGCGCGGATCAGCGAGGCGTTGCCCTCCTGCACGAGGTCCATCACCGGCAGCCCGTAGGTCCGGTAGGCCGAGGACATGCCGATGACGAGGTAGAGATTGCGCTCCACGAAGTGGCCGCGCACGCGGTTGTAGTCCGCGCAGGCATGCTGCACGGCCGAGCCGAGCGCCGGGCACGGCAGGGAGCTGAGCTTGCCGCCGCGCTGGGGCTTCACCCTCGTGATCGCCTCGTCCAGCGCGTGGCAGCCGACGCTGCGCAGGACGAGCTCGCGGGTCTCCTTGGGGAGCTTGAGCGCATCGACCTCGCGCTGCAGCCGGGCGTGCGTGAACTCGAGCCGCCGCGCGAGGATGGACTCCTCGAGCCGCGTCAGCCGGGGCAGCGTGCGCACGGCGTCCGCGTACAGGTTGAAGTGGTCCGTGTCGCCGGCCGCCTGCGCCAGGCCCGAGAGGTCCAGCGAGAAGTCGAGGATGTCGGGCGCATCGTCCGCGCCTGCGACGGTCACGCCGTGCAGCGAACGCAGCAGGGCGGCCAGCTTCGGCCTGGCGCGGCAGGCCTCGAGCAGCAGCCGGTCGAGACGGTTCCATGCGAGCTGGCGCGTGTCGCGGGCTTCACGGAGCACGCGGCGCTTCTCCGCCGCCGGATAAGGGGTCAGTCCTTCCTTCTTCATGATCGCTCCTCGCTCAAGTGAGCCTGGTCAGCGGGAGACCGGCTCGTGGCCGCCTCGAGCAAGCTGCTGAGGCAGTCGGGGATGGCATGCCCGGAGGCATCGTTCAGGCATGTGATGCAGTCGGCGTCGTAGAGCTTTCCTTCGCATCCATCACAGAGGCCGACGCAGCGCCGAGCGGCTTCCAGTTCTGCCAACAGCGTCTGCTCTTCACGGATGCGCTCGCGGATGGCCTCCTCGCGCATGGACAGGGACCGCGCGAGGTCCGCCATCCCGCCGAGTGCGGAGGTGCTGTGCTTCAAGGCGCGCTGGATGTCGACGATCTCATCGAGAGAGAAACCCGCGAGCTTCAGGCGCAGCACGCCGCGCGCCGCGCGCACGTGCTCATCGCCGTAGACGCGCATGCCGCCCTGCGTGCGCCGCGCGGGCGGGAGCAGGCTGCGCTCCTCCCAGTAGCGGAGCGCGCGCGTGGTGAGCCCGAGCCGGTCGGCCAGCGCGCCGATCTTCACCAGGCGGCCATCGTCGGGGCCGTCCGGATCCCGCGCAGCCGCCGCGCCGTCGGAGGGCGGTGCGGACGGCGCCGCAGTCCTCCTCGCCGGGCTTCCGGCGGACGTCGGGTCGTTGGTGCGGTCGTCGCTCATGGGTGTCTCGCCTGTCCGTCGCCGGGGGTGTCGGGGCCGGGGTCCTGAGGGGTTGCGACTCCCGGGGTGGCCGGGCACTTCCCGCAAATCACCTTCCGAGCCGCCGCGACATCATCCGGCCCCAGATGGATGCCGCTCGCGTCAAAGAGTGTCAGCCCAGCCACCGACACCGCCGAAAAGCCTCAACATCTTGCTTGCCAGCGTGTTGCAAGCGATCCGGTCGGCTCCTCTCTGGGCATGATGTCCAGCTGTTGACATGGACGTTCAGTGACTCTGCTGCGGAGGTTTCCACCCGCGACTGTCAGTGGTGGTTCGACAGATACGAGGACCTTCCCCTTCCGTGAGATTCCCGAAAACGGGAGTCGGAGGACCGCGCGGAACGACCCGCGCACTCCACCAACCTGCGCCACCCGGCTGCGTGCGGCGCCTGGGCTCGTCCCGCGGCCGCGCGGGTCGAGCGCGTCACGCCGGGTCACGGTCACGCGGGTCGCGGGCACGCGGGTCACGGTCACGCGGGTCGCGGGTCGTGCACATCGAGCGGATCGCCGCCGCCAGCCCGGGGCGCCGTCGCGCCGGGCGCAGAGGCTCAGAGCGCCATGGCCTGCAGCACGAGGTGGTACGCGCCGAGCACGGAGTAGAACGCGAAGCCCACGCCGATCGCGACGCGCGCGGGCCGGAAGGTCTTGTGCAGCATCACGAAGAGCAGGCACAGCCCCGACAACACGCCCTTCACGACCACGAAGAACATCCCGCCCTGGTCGATCATCCACTGGGCGATGGGGTTCATCTCCGAACCGCCCTTGCCGAGATAGATCAGCGTGGACACGGAGTCCCCGACCGTCAGCGCGAAGAAGAACAGCATCAGCATGACCAGCCGGGGGCTGTACACGTCGACGTAGATGTTCTCGGTCTCGCCGTCGCGGCGGCCCTCGCGGCGCCGCCCGCCGAAGAAGGTGTACCGGGAGAGCATGGGCGTCGCACGGCGCCGGCGGTCCGGCCCGCGCGACGGGAACTGCTGCTCGGTGGGCGCGCTGTCCATCTCGCTGCCTATCGACCGCGGAGCCGGGGAACTTGCGTCCGCGGGTTGCCACACGCCCGGAACCGGCGGCGCGGGCGGCCCGCTCTCGCCGTCACGGCCCGCGTGCGCGTTCATTTACACTCACCTCATGGCACGCCGGCTGGTCTCGCACGCGCTCGTGCTCCTCGTCACGCTGGTCGCCTGCTGGCCCGCACTCCGCGGCAGCTTCGTCTACGACGACGAATACTACGTGGTGCGGAATCCCGCGGTGTCCGGCGAGAGCTCGCCCTGGTCCACGGGCCTGGGTGACCCGAGCCAGGCACTGTGGCGTCCGCTCACCGTGGCGACCTATGCCGCGCAGTGGCAGGGCCCCGGCGAAGCCGGCCCGTTCCGGGCCGCGGACCTCACGCTGCACGCGGCGGTGGCTCTGGCGCTGTTCGAGCTCGGACTGGCGCTGGGACTCGGGACGGGCGGCAGCCTCGCGGCCGCGCTGCTGTTCGCCGTGCACCCGGTCCACGCCGAGGCGGTGGCGTGGATCTCCGGGCGGGCGGAGCTGCTGGCAGCGCTGTGCGTGCTGCTGGCATGGCGCTGCCACCTCTCCGACGCGAAGGTTGCGGCCTGGGCGTCGGCGCTGTTCCTTGCGGCCGGGTTGCTCTCCAAGGAGAACGCGGTGCTCGCACCGCTGCTGTTCGCCGTCATCGATCGCGGGCGCCGCAGCGTGCGACCGGTGCCGTGGCGGCGCCTGGCGGCGCTCGGCGCGGTGGTGCTGGCGGTGCTCGCCGCGCGCTCCGCCGCGACCTGTCGCTGCCGGCGCGCGTCCTCGTGGCCGCGAACATCGCCGGGCGCGCGTGTCGGCTGCTGGCCTGGCCCCACCCGCTGCGCGTCTTCTATCCACGGCAGGAATTCACGCATGCGGACGGCGCGTGGCTCGCCGCGGCGGCGGCGTGTCTCGTGCTCGTCATCGGGCTGCGACGACGGCAGCCGCTCGCGTCCGCGCTCCTGCTGTGCGTCCCGCTCTCGCTGCTCACCGTGCTCAACCTGCTGCCCATCGGCGCGACCTTCGCGGAGCGCTTCCTCTACCTGCCGTCGGCCTTCGCGTGCCTCGCGGCGGGCGCGCTGCTCGCGGCGCGCGCCCGCGCCGAGCGCCGAAGCGGCGCGGGCCTCGGCGTCAGCATCCTGCTGCCGGTGCTCGCGCTCGCCGCGTGCGTGCCGCTGTGCCGGCAGGCCACGGCCGCCTTCCACGACGACCTGTCGCTGTGGGCGCAGGCCGCGGCCGTCGCGCCCGAGGTCGCCCACGCCCGCTACAACCACGGCTATTTCCTCGACGCCGCCGGCCGCCACGTGACCGAGGACACCGACCGTCCCTCCGCGGCGGACGAGCTCTCGCAGTCCCTGCGCCTCGACCCGCACCACCGCTATGCCGGCTTCGCGCACCAGCTGCTCGGCAACCTCGCGCTGCAGCCGCAGAGCCGCCGGCTGCCGGACCCCGCGACCGCCGCGTGGCACTACCGCGCCGCGCTGCAAGCCCAGCCCACGCTGGTGGAGGCGCGCATGAACCTGGCCGCGCTCGCGCTGTCCGCGCCGGCCGTCGTCGATCGCGACGAGGCGCTGGCCGTGCTCGCGGGCGTGACGGTCTCCGCCGGCGCAAGCGCCTCGCAGCGGCAATCCGCGCAGGCGCTGCGGCTTCAGCTCCTGCTGCCGCCACCCGAGCCGGCCGGCGCCCCGCCCGGGGCCGGGGCCGACGGCGCGGGCGGCCCGGGGCCGGCCTCGCCGACGGGCACATCGTCGCCCGACGGGTCGTAGCCGAGCAGGCCGGCGAAGAAGTCCACGAGCTCCAGCGGACGCACCTCCGCCTCGGCGCCGA
>Ga0193753_10001669_pt1 | contig 18655 bp, 15 predicted proteins | sample H1c2metaG_FD_144925 | JGI IMG/M metagenome (GOLD analysis project Ga0193753, IMG submission 144925) | Soil microbial communities from a riparian zone of the East river system, Colorado, United States - H1c2 | ecosystem: Environmental > Terrestrial > Soil > Riparian zone | place: USA: East...
ATTTCACTATATTGAAGAACCTCCTCCACCTCGGTCCGCCTTCCCAACTGAACCATATCATCCAGGCCTTACCCACGATCCTGTCTTCGGGAACAAAACCCCAGAAACGGCTATCCTGTGAGCCCTGGCGGTTGTCACCCATCATCCAGTAGTAATCCATCTTGAATACATATTGGGTAACTTCCTTTCCATTCAGAACGAACTTGCCTCCCCTCTCTTCGAATTGATTGTGCTCATACACGCGGATGGCGCGCTCGTACAACGAATAGTTCTCGGCGGTGAGCTGCAGCGCAGCACCTTTCTTGGGAATCCAGACCGGTCCGAAATTATCCCGGCTCCAGGCGCGGTGAACGGCAAGGGTATCATAGGGAAATACACTCTCAATATTTGAATTGAGCGCCTCCGTCACCGGCGTGATCGATTTTATCAACCCATTCTTCTGCATCTTTTCCTTACCGGCCTCGGTGAGCAGCATCACGTATTCATTGGGTCTTCCCGTTGATGAGTAGTCTGACTTTTCGAGATCGAGATTATATTCACTCTTCATCACATCCTCATCCAGGGTAGGTGCAGTCACTGTGACCGTATACCTGATCTCGGATTGCGGCGGAACGGGTTGTTCCTTTCCGTCGATGAACACAACGTCATCTCTTATCAATATTGTCTCTCCCGATACACCCACGCACCGCTTGATGTAGTTGTCCGTCTTATCGGGCGGGTGAACCACGATCGGGTAATTGGTAGGATCGGCGAGGATCATGCGGTCGTCCTGCGAGCCCAGCGCGGCTCTTCGCTTTATGTCGTAGTACGTATTGTACGATTCGAAGTCTGTCTTATGTATCACCGTATCCCCTGCCGGGAAATTGAACACCACCACATCTCCCCTCTTCGGCGAAGAAGCGAACCACCTGATGTAGGGCAGCTTGATGAGTTGCGAATAGGAAATACCATCCGTAACGGGCAGGTAGTTATGAACGAATGGCACAGAAAGCGGCGTATTCGGTATACGCGGTCCGTAGCTGAGCTTGCTGACGAATAAGAAGTCCTTTACCAGCAATGTCTTTTCCATGGAGCCCGACGGGATCGTATAGGCCTCGAATATAAAAGTGCGGATCAGTGTAGCTGCAACCACGGCAAATATCCCCGCATCTACCCATTCCCTCCAGCTTGGCTTCTTGTGCTTGCTGGCGGCAACGGCGCCGATGAACTTGGTATCCTTCTGCATGGCAAGCCAGGGGAAATAGAAAGGAGCAAGCAGGGAGGCCGCAGTATGTTGCCCGAATGAAAATTTTCCAAACACCTTTGCAAATTCGATGAAGATGCCGGGCGTGATGAACCATCCGACGACGGGAATGAACTGCCAGAACACCCAATGCTTTGGCCGCTGGCTAAGCTCCTGCATCACCCAGGTATTATAAAAGGGAACGTATGCCTTCCATGCCGGTTGCCCTGCCTTCACAAATAGCTTTGCAAGACCGAACGATGGTAAAAAGACAAGCAGCGTACCAATGAGATAAATGATCAGTAATTGTTGTAAAGGCATGAGCCTGCGTTTAAGTTAGCGGACAAAAATATTATAATATTCCCCTTTTGAAAATCCTTTTACTCAAAGTTTTGCTAAAGCGGATGAAAGGCAAATTGCGCTTATCGCGGCATCACATAACTCCTCACATCCTCTCCAGTGATCGCCTTCGCGGACAGGATGACCAGGCGTTCGACCACATTCCTCAGCTCACGGATATTACCCGTCCAGTCATATTCCTGGAGTAATTTGATGGCCTCGTCGTCGATCGTCTTCTTGGCAATGCCGTAGTCGGTACAAATGTCTTCGAGAAATTGGTCGACCAGCACATGTATATCATCCCTGCGCTCATTGAGGGAGGGCACATGAATGAGAATGACACTGAGGCGGTGATAGAGATCGAGACGGAACGATTTCTCATCCACCTCTTTCAACAGATCCTTGTTGGTCGCGGCGATCACTCTCACATCCACATTGATGTCCTTGTCCGCACCTACGCGGGTGATCTTTCCCTCCTGCAGTGCACGCAGCACCTTGGCCTGGGCGCTTAGGCTCATGTCGCCGATCTCATCCAGGAATAATGTTCCGCCATTGGCTTGTTCGAACTTGCCGATGCGTTGCTTGATAGCGGAGGTGAACGATCCTTTTTCGTGACCGAACAGTTCGCTTTCGATCAACTCGGTGGGAATGGCGGCGCAATTGACCTCTACCAGCGGGCCGGTATTGCGATTGCTCTTTTCATGGATCCAGCGCGCGACGAGCTCCTTACCCACCCCGTTTTCTCCGGTGATGAGTATACGCGCCTCGGTAGGCGCCACCTTCTCGATCGTATCCCTTATCTTCTGTATGGGTGCCGATGCGCCGATCATTTCCTGCACACGGCTTACCTTTCTCTTTAATATCTTGGTTTCCGCCACGAGGCTTGTCTTCTCCATCGCATTGCGGATGGTGATGAGCAGCCTGTTGAGATCCGGCGGCTTGGAGATGAAATCATATGCTCCCTTCTTGACAGCCTCCACGGCAGTTTCGATATTACCATGCCCCGAGATCATGATGATCGGCGTATCCGGATTGGTTTCGCCGGCCTTCTGAAGGAATTCCAGGCCATCCAGCTTGGGCATCTTTATATCGCAAAGCACAACGTCGTAGGTCTTCTCCTTGAATTTTTTCAATCCCTCTTCCCCATCCGATGCCTCATCCAGTTTGTAGCCTTCAAACGAGAGTATCTCCATCAATGTCTTCCGGATCGCTTTCTCATCATCAATAATCAATATATCGGCCATTTAGATCAGATTTAGGCGCAAAAGTAAATGAATAACGTGAATCGGGAGTCGCAATCGTGAATGACGTGAATCGTGAGTCGTCAATCGTGAATAGTCTCCGACTTTGGTATTTTCTCTAAAGATCCCGACGGCATTGGCAAGACCTCAACTGATTTAAGCAATTTTGAGACTGCCGCCATTCACGATTGACGACTCACGATTCACGACCTGCCTGCCGGCAGGCAGGTTCACGGTATTGGCCGGGGAGGCCTAAAATAATAAGAGGCCGGATAGAAATCCAGCCTCGTTTTTAAAATCCAATATCCTATGAAAAACCAATACAAAGATGCATATTTACCCGCAAAACGTTGCATGCTTTCTCAAAAATATATTAAGAGTATTTTTACGATCTACCTATTTAAAAATAAAGCCGCTCCATTGAAATGAGCGGCTTTATTCACCTATGTGGATATTCTTCAGATTACTTCCTTGCGTACATCACTTCCTTGACAAGTTTTACAGTGCGCGGAACATCCGGCAATGCGGCAGCAACTAGATTGGGAGCATAGTGCAGCGGCGCATCGGCGGCCGTGATACGGCGGATCGGCGCATCGAGATAATCGAATCCTTCCTTCTGTATCTGGTACGTTATCTCGGACGATATCGAGGCGAACGGCCATTGTTCCTCCACGATCACCAGGCGATTGGTCTTCTTAACGCTCTCCAGGATCGTCTTCCAGTCGAGCGGACGGATGGTTCGCAGGTCTATCACCTCTGCATTCACGCCTTCTTTTTCCAGTTCCGCGGCGGCACCCAATGCCACTTTCATCATCTTATTAAACGAAACGATCGTCACATCCGTTCCTTCCTTCTTGACGTCTGCCTTACCCAATTCAATATAATATTCCTCCTCGGGCACATCGCTCTTCTCTCCATACATCACCTCACTCTCCATGAACATGATGGGATCTTCCTCGTACCGGATCGCCTGCTTCAACAGGCCCTTGGCATCGTAGCCATTACTGGGGGAAACGACCTTAAGACCGGGGATATTCGCGTACAGACTCTCGAAGGCGGTGGAGTGTTGCGCACCCAGCTGGCCGGCAGATCCGTTGCCGCCACGGAAGACGATCGGGCAGGACATCTGGCCGCCGCTCATGGCTAACATCTTCGAAGCGGTATTGAGTATCTGGTCGAGTGCAAGCACGGCGAAATTCCAGGTCATGAACTCGACGATGGGGCGAAGGCCGTTTTGAGCAGCACCAACACCCACGGCGGTGAAGCCGAGCTCCGAGATGGGCGTGTCGATCACGCGCTTTGGGCCGAATTCATCCAGCATTCCCTGGCTTACCTTATAGGCGCCGTTATACTCCGCCACTTCCTCTCCCATTAGAAAAACACGCTCATCCCTTCTCATCTCTTCGGACATTGCTTCCCGGAGGGCTTCACGAAACGCGATTGATCTTGCCATTGTGCTGGATTGTTTTAATTCGAAGCGCAAAAATAGGGAATTTGATAATGTGCCAATTAGCCAATTAGTAAATGTGCCAATTGAGCGTGCTCCGATAAGAAAAAGACTTTCCTGGCCAGGATCATTGGCACATTTGCACATTTGCTAATTGGCACATTGTACCAAATTGCCCTCATTATCTTTGCTCATGCCTCACCCACACTACCCCATCGTTATCATCGGCGCAGGACCCATCGGACTGGCATGCGGCCTCGAGGCGAAGAAGGCCGGCATACCTTATATTATCCTGGAGAAAGGAACGCTCGTCAATTCGCTTTACAATTACCCGGTGAATATGACTTTTTTCTCGACATCGGAGAGATTGGAAATAGGAGCCGTTCCCTTCGTTTCCAATAACTCCAAGCCTACCCGCTCCGAGGCATTGGAATATTACCGGAGAGTGGTCACTTCCTATGACCTGAATATTCACCTCTTCGAGGAAGTGACGGAGATCACCCACCAAGATGCCAACGACCAGCAATCGGCCTTTATCATCGCCACCTCAAAGGCCACGTACATCGCTTCGTATATCGTCCTGGCAACAGGCTTCTATGATATTCCTTTCCTCCTGGATGTGCCGGGGGAAGAGCTTCCCAAGGTGCGGCATTATTATAAGGATCCCCATTTTTATGCCTTCCAGCGGCTGATCGTGGTGGGGGCACAAAACTCGGCCGTAGATGCGGCGCTCGAGACCTGGAGAAAGGGAGCGCAGGTCACGATGGTCATCCGCGGTCCCGAAATAGGCCAACGCGTGAAGTATTGGGTGAGGCCCGATATCATCAACCGCATTGCTGAAGGCTCCATCAAGGCCTATTTCAATTCCACCATTGCAGAGATACGCGAACAGGAGGTCGATATAAGGACACCGGAGGGCATCATCACTCTTCCAAACGACTGGGTACTTGCATTGACCGGTTATCAACCCAATCTTGCATTCCTGCGAAAGCTCGGCATTGAACTATCCGGCGATGCCGTGATGTGCCCACAGGTGGATATGGATACGCAGGAATCGAATGTACCAGGTATCTTCCTTGCCGGAGTGATCTGCGGGGGAATGAACACGAACCGGCTATTCATCGAAAACTCGCGTGAACACGCCGTGCGGATCATCTCGACAATAAAGAGCAGGCCAGGAATTACTACCTGACCGTCTCCATCAGTTTAGAGAAAGATATCCAGAAAATATTTCCGGATCCATTGAAGATGGCCGTGTACATCTTTATGAAATCATCGTAGACCAGTTTCCTGTCGGTGAGTTGTGAAGGAATCTCTCTTCGTTCACTGGTGAAGAAGAAAATCTTGCGGTCGGGACTCACATAGGGACAGTAATCGAGATAGGGAGAATTGATTGCGTCGAGGTTTTTTGCCGGCTGCCATTTATCGTTTGCATCCTTCGTACTGATATAAAGATCTCCCCTCCCCGTATCATCCTTCCTGCCATAGGAGGTGAAGAGAATGAAGCTCTCGTCGGGACTGACGAACGCATTGAATTCATATTTCTCCGAATTCACCTCGCTATCCAATGAAACAGGCTTCTCATAATGATCGTGTGCACGTCGTGCCATGTATATATCTTCCTTTCCTTTGGATGAGGCATAGGAGGCAGTGAAATAAAGATTGCCATTGGCGGCCAGCGATGGATAGAACTCATCCTGTTCGGTGTTGACGGGTGCGCCGATATTTATCGCCTCGCTCCATTTACCATTGCCCTGGCGCTCCACTACCCAGATATCGAAGTCCTTCTTATCATGTCCTTCCACCGGCCTGTTTGATGCGAAGAACATTCGCTTGCCATCAATGGAGAAGGCCGGTTCGAGATCGCTGTAGTTGCCGGAAAAAGGAATGACCGCAGGCCTGGACCACTTTCCATCATCGCCCAGGTAACAAACCATGATCGCACTGATGCTGTTCACAGGAGAAATTACGGTGTAATACATCTCCCTGCCATCCGGAGATATCGCCATATCGCGTTCATTCAATCGTGTACTCACCACGCCCTTACCAAAAAGTGAAAGTGTATCGGGGATCCTGGACAGATCCAACTGTGCAGACACATGCACACAAAGAACAAATAACAGTATCAGGCAGCTTAGTAAGCGTAGCATACATATCCATTAGGGAATAATATTAACGAATATGCAGCTTACTCCTAATTGTATTTTATAAATGGCATGGCAGACCAACGGACGGTCATCCCAGGGGGAATCGGGAATTGGGAATTAGGGAATAAGGAATTAGGAATTTGGCTTCAACAGAAGTAAACTATTGGACTGTCATCGTCTTCGAATGAGGCTTTTGAATTTTTACTTTTGAATTTTGACTTTTGAAAAGCCCTATTTTTAGGGAGTCGCCAAAACCAGGACCAACCATGCGCATCTCCGCCAAACCCGTTATTTCCGTCGTATTACTCATTGGGGCCTTCGTGGCCGGCCTCTTATTCCTCATCAGGGGCTGCCTCTCGAAATATGATGAAAGATCCGCGCTTTCCCATGTCCTGTATTTCGAACAAGGCGATCAGCATGTCGTATTCTCGATCGTCAAATTCGAGAAAGCCGTTTCCTATTCGCAGAACGGTGGGTTCATTAACAAGACGGTAAACACGGACTACTATGTGCAGGTGAATGATGCCGTAAGCGGTCAGAAACTCAAACAGGAAAAGGTCAAGAACCACAGCGACATCAAGGACTATCCCGTAGAGATGCTCGGCGCCGATGGCAATACCGCCTGGTTGTATATGAGCGAGCCTATCGCCTTCGATCCATTTACACTCGTTAAGATCGCGGACAAGAACATACTCGAAGAAAAAAATCCATCACTCAAAGGAAAGTTCCCCTCCGAAAGAAGGTATTACCGCTTCGACGCTGGTGAACATGCTCTTTATTTCACCGCATCGGACGGCTCCTCGTGGAGAATGGATACCAAGACACTGAAGGCTATTCCAAGTGAGTCCGGCGCAACGGAGCCAACCGGAGACGAAATGGTGAAACGCATCGAAGAACTGATGAAGCAAAACAAGGTGCTACAGGATTGCCTGTACCAGCAAAAAAGCTATCGCCCCTCCTAACAGCTGTCCGCCCGCCAGATCACCAACCAGGAGTACAACCGGCTTACCAAAAATTACTACGAGCAACGCACGATCTTATACAATACCGCGGATAGCCTGCAGAAAATAAAATCCGGCGCCGATAAGATCCACTATGCGCAGGAAGAGATCAGGAGAAGAGTCAAGGCATTGCAGGGAACTTCAGGCATCAGCTTCAACCAGGTAAAATTGAATGCAGATACCGCCGATGGAAAATGGTTCGGGATTTTCACACCGGAAGAAATTCAAAAGCTTCCGACCCGCTTCGATTATCAACCGGCCCATAATGAGATCGCGCGGCGGCAACTGTACAGGAGCAAGTATTCGATCGATCAGAACGGCGAGATCCTTTCGGGAAAGGAGAATGCAGACGTGAGCAAATCCTTCTATTTCCTGGATGGTGGTTTCCTGATGGGAGAGGAAACGGGCAAGCCATTGCATATAAATGGTTCATGGCTCGTACTCTCGAAAGATGTTATAGGCAATGATGGTAATATCCAGGTAAACCGGGTGTCGCAGGATGGCGCCACCGCTGGATCTTCGATTCGCATTTGAAGAAATGGTCGGATTATATCTGTACGGGAAAGCAACTTCTGATAATGGGCACGGATAACAAGGAACTCAGCAGCGGCGACTGCAATATACTCTGGTGTCTCGATCTTTCTACAGGCAAGGCGGCGCGGTACGACTTCTTCACCGATAAATGAGAATAATAGTTCAATGTGACAATTTGACAATGTGCCAATTAGTAAATGTGCAAATGTGCCAATGATCCTAATTAGTAAAGGCATTTCGCATCGGAGCACGCCCCCATTGGCGCATTTGCAAATTGGCACATTGGCTAATTATCGAATTGCTTTCTTCATGAGCCAGTCGTTTTGAACTTCATCTCCCAGGATGAAAACATGATCGCTGAACTTTTCGAAGCCCCATTTATGATAGAAGTCGATGGCGCGTTGGTTCTTTTCCCAGACACCGAGCCATACTACCTTGTTCTTCTTCTCCGCGGCTATATCGATGCAGGCGGTCATCAATGCCCTGCCAATACCCTTCCCAATGGCGGTGGCCACCGCATATATCCTTGCGATCTCCATTGCCTTAACGGTCCCCAACGAAGGAGGGTTATTGTTCTCACGCATTCTTGCATAGCCCACCGGCTCCAGTCCGTCGTAGGCGAGGATGAAAATATTCCAGGCTGCTCCCACTTCCTTCAACAAGGTATCGCGGGTGAATTGTTCGGTGAGGAATTTATCCATGTTCTCTTTCGAATTGTGCGGAGCAAACGTATCGTAGAATGTCTGGCGGCTCATATCGGCAATGAGCTCCGCATCGGTCTCAGTGGCAAAGCGAATCGAAATCATAAAGGCAATCTACTGAATTTTATGAAAGCCCGGTGCTTCGTGGTTCAATACAGGAACCACTAAGGCACGAAGGCACAAAGAAATACAATTAGCCAATTTGATAATTTGGCAACCTTCCTGCGTCAAGGCTTCGCATACCACGCACAATTGGCACATTATCAAATTAGCAAATTATCAAATTGTTTTCTTGTATTTCTTCGTGCGCCTTCGTGTTCTTTGTGTCTCCGTGGTTCAATACAGGAACCACTAAGGCACTAAGGAACACAAAGCTTCGCATACCACGCACAATTGGCACATTATCAAATTACCAAATTGTCAAATTGTTTTCTTGTATTTCTTCGTGCGCCTTCGTGTTCTTTGTGTCTCCGTGGTTCAATATAGGAACCACCAAGTCACGAAGGCACTAAGGAACACAAAGGCTTCGCATACCACGCACAATTGGCACATTATCAAATTACCAAATTGTCAAATTGTTTTCTTGTATTCCTTCGTGCACCTTCGTGTTCTTTGTGTCTTCGTGGTTCAAACACTGTTTAAAGACGCAAAATTGGCGACTCAACCCGCAGCCTTTTTCGGGAATGACCTTCCAGCCCTTTTCTTTCGCCGTTGGAATAGTAACTGCTTCGAACCTCTCCGGGAGTACGTAATTTTTAATGCATCTTTCTATCTAATCTAAAACTAACCATGTATGGCACAAAGATCATTCTTGCGCTCAGTTGCTATTGCAGCGGGCGTGTTGTGTATTCAAACCGGGTTCGCGCAGATCACTACGCCGCGGACTCCCAGTCCCGCCGCTAAAGTTTCGCAGACCATTGGTATCTCCTCCGTAGAAATCGATTACTCCCGCCCTTCGGTAAGAAGCCGGGAGATATGGGGCAAGCAGGTACCCTTCGGATGGAACGTCCAGGGCTTCGGTGCAGGTAACTCCGCACCATGGCGTGCAGGAGCCAACGAGAATACTGTCATCCATTTCTCCCACCCGGTCAAGGTGGAGGGTCAGCCCGTTCCCGCCGGCGACTATGGCCTTTTCTTCGTGGTCAATGCGGACAACACCGGCGAAGTAATTCTATCGAAGGATAGCCGCTCCTGGGGAAGTTTCTTTTATACGAAAGACCAGGACCAGCTTCGTGCGAAGATCCAACTGAAGGATATTCCATTTGTCGAGATGCTGACATATGACTTCACCAACCTGACGAAGACAAGCGGCGAACTCGATCTCAATTGGGAGAAGAAACAATTCCCGGTGAAGATCGAATACGATGTGGACAATATCGTAATGGCGAATGCCGAGGAGGAATTGAAGGGGCCTGTCGGTTTTAATTGGCAGGGCTTTGCTACTGCAGCCAACTATGCATTGGCAAATAAAATAGATCTGGATAAGGGATTAGTATGGATCGATAAGGCGATTGCACAGAATAATAGTTTTGCTACACAAAGCATCAAGGCAAACCTGCTGAAGGCGACGGGTAAGAATGAAGAGGCGGACAAGATCATGAACGAGAACCTGGCGAAGGCGACAGAGGTTGAATTGAATGCGTATGGATACCAGCTCATCGCCGAAAATAAAATGGACAAGGCGATCGAGATCTTCGTCCTGAACACACAACGGAATCCGAAGAGTGCGAATGCATGGGACAGTCTCGGGGAGGGATACTTCACAAAAGGCGATAAGAAGAATGCACTGAACAGTTTCAAGAAATCGATGACCCTGGATCCTCCAGCGAATGTGAAGGCGAACTCGGAGAAGTTTTTGCAGCAGTTGGGGGCAACAAATTAGGCAACTAGCCAATGTGCCAATTAGCCAATGTGCCAATTATGGCGTGCTCCGATGAGTAAAGCCTGACCGATCTGAGGTCCATTGGCACATTGGCTAATTTACAAATTGACTAATTGTTCTATCACCATCGCCGACGCTCCCCCACCCCCATTACAAATCCCAGCCGCGCCATAGCGCGCCTTATTTTGTATTAGGACGTTGATGAGTGTGACGAGTATTCTTGCACCGCTGGCGCCGAGTGGATGACCCAGTGCTACTGCGCCGCCGTGTACATTGACTTTTGATGGATCGAGTTTCATCCGGCGCGTGTTCTCTATGCCGACCACCGCGAAGGCCTCATTCAATTCCCAGTAAGAAATATCTTCCATCTTAAGGCCCGCCTTCGCCACGGCCTTCGGCACAGCCAGGGAGGGTGAGGTGGTAAACCATTCGGGAGCCTGCTCGGCATCAGCATAGGAAAGTATCCGGGCTATTGGCTTCAACCCAAGCTCCTCCGCTTTTTCCTTACTCATGATCAGGAGGGCGGCTGCGCCATCATTCATGGAACTTGCATTGGCCGCAGTCACTGTGCCTTCTTTCTGGAATGACGGGTTGAGGGTGGGTATCTTATCGAATTTGACGTTGAAGGGATCTTCGTCCTTTGTCACTTGCAAGGGATCGCCCTTGCGCTGCGGTACGGAGACCGGGACGATCTCCGCCGTGAAATTTCCCGCCTCCCATGCAGCCTGTGCACGCTTGTAGCTCTCGATCGCGAATGTATCCTGCTCTCCGCGGCTGATCCCGCAGGTGGAGGCGCAGAGCTCGGCCGCATTTCCCATCGCCTTGCCATCATACACATCGGTGAGGCCATCCTTTGCCAGGCCGTCGATCATCGTGACATTGCCATACTTATTTCCCCAGCGCATGGACTCAGCATAGAAAGGAACATTACTCATGCTTTCCATTCCACCCGCGATCACGATATCTGCATCACCGAGGAGTATACTCTGCGCGGCGAGGGCAACCGACTTCATCCCGCTTGCGCAAACTTTATTGACGGTAGTACAATTGACCGAATCGGGCAAACCGGCAAACTTCGCGGCCTGCCGTGCTGGCGCCTGGCCGAGATTGGCTTGTAATACCGAACCCATCAGTACATCCTGGATGAGCGAGGGATCGATGCCCGCCTTCGCTATGACTCCTTTGATGGCAATGGCGCCCAATTTTGTCGCCGAAACATCTTTCAGACTACCGCCAAAACTCCCGATGGGGGTACGAACTGCCGCAATGATATAGACTTCCTTCATGGAGATTGTATTTGAGGTGCAAAGATAACAAACTTCCAAGGTTGGAAGTTCGCAACGATAGACGTGAATCGTGAAACGTCAATCGTGAATACAACACCCTGTTGTGGGGATATTCGAATCGATCAGAGTGCCTCAATTCGCGATTGACGACTCACGATTCACGATGTGTCTCAGCGGGGTCTGGCCGGGCTTCAACTTCCGGCCATCATTTTTTTCGCGGTCGACCCCGATGGATCAGATTTCACAACTATTCAACTCCTGATATGAAACATCGCGCGATCGGTGAAGAGTTGGATGTGCATGCCGATGCATCGGGGTCGGGCTGGAAAATTCCGATTTGACGAGATCGTTTGGGCCAGACCCCGCTGAGACAGAGAACGTGAATCGTGAGTCGTGAATCGTGAATCGTGAATTGGAACACCCACCATCAGCCATCTCGCATAGCACGATACTTGAACATTGAATATTGCGTATTGAATATTGAATATTTAAAATCAATACTCATGGCTTTCAAATACGACAGACTCCTCTAATGAAGCCTATTTCCATATCCGAACAACACCCCCTCAAAAATAATTCCGCCTCATCTCTAATCTTTGTAACTTCCCGTCCCTCTTATTCTACCATAACTAAATATTAATTTTATGAAAAAAATCCCGCTGCTGCTCCCGGCTTTACTGCTTTTCTCGTTCACCATTTCAAAAAATTCGCTGACGGAAAAGGAACGGAAGACCGCCATCGAGTTTCTTCAGTCCACTGAAGACGGTGTATTCAACTCGGTGAAAGGGCTTTCCGAAGCGCAATTGAATTTCAAGGCAGCCCCTGACCGTTGGAGCATTGAAGAATGTGTAAAACATATCGCCATCACCGAAGAATCACTTTGGAAAATGACGGAAGAGAATATCAAACAGGCCGCCAATCCCGAGAAGCGCGTTGATATCAAGGCAACCGACGAACAGCTGATAAAAGGCGCTGAAGATCGCAGTAAGAAAGTAAAGACATCTCCTCAGCTGGAACCGCAAAGCTCGCCTTACAAATCATTGGCCGAAGCATTGGAATCGTTCAAGACCAATAGGGAAAAACTGATCGCGTACGTGAAGACCACAGATGACGATCTCCGTAATCATGTCGCCGCTCTTCCTTTCGGTTCCTTTGATTGCTACCAGATGCTCCTCTTCATGGGCGCACATAGCAACCGTCATACTCAACAGATGGAAGAAGTGAAGGCGGATGGTAACTACCCGAAGAAATAATAAACAATTTGGCAATTGATAATGCAATAATCTGTAGGAATGTGCCAATATGCCAATTTGATAATGTGCCAATGACCTCACTAGAAGAATCGTTGCCGATCGGAGCACGCTCAATTGGCACATTTGCACATTGACAAATTTGCACATTATTAAATTACCAAATTATCAAATTGCCAAATTCCTAACCATGCTTCCAAAAAGATTCACACTCTCTCTCCTCCTCTTTCTTCTTGCATTCATCGCGGTGCCGTCAAAGGGCCATGGACAGTCTCCCGCATTCAAGGTCATCGCGTTCTATACCGCGAAGAACGATGCCGCACACATCAGTTTCGTGCATGAAGCCAACAAATGGTTCCCGGCCATGGGTGCGAAGAATAATTTTACCTATGATTCCACTTCCGACTGGACAAACCTTAATACTTCGTTTCTTTCTCAATACCAGGTAGTGCTGTTCCTCGATACCCGGCCAGACTCTCTCGTGCAGCGGGCGGCCTTTCAACAATACATGGAAAATGGTGGTGCCTGGATGGGCTTTCATTTTTCCGCCTTTGCATTGACACCCTCCGACTTCCCGCAGGACTGGGATTGGTATCATGAAAAATTCCTCGGCGCGGGCTCCTATGTCAGCAACACCTGGAGGCCAACAGCCGCCGTACTTCGAGTGGAAGACAAGAAGCATCCAGCCACCAAACACCTGTCAACCACATTTACCTCCGCTCCCTCCGAATGGTATCGCTGGGAACACGATCTTCGACAGAACCCGGATATCGATATATTATTATCCATCGACTCATCAAGCTTTCCCCTCGGAACAGGTCCTAAACTTTACGAGATCTGGCATAGCGGCTACTATCCGATTGCCTGGACCAATAAGAAATACAGGATGATCTACATGAACATGGGACATAATGATATCGATTACGAACACAAGACCAACAAGGAATTATCCTCCACCTTTCAAAGCCCGATGCAGGATACGTTCATCCTCGATGGCCTGCTTTGGCTGGGTAATAAATCAGCCGGAAAGAATAAGAAATAATTTTACTGTTCTTCACGACTAACCATTCATCGCCATCGAATGGCGCATGGAATGATTGGATAGTTTTCCTGCTGCCCCGCTATTACTAATGCAGTGTTAAATAACCGTATTGACGTGAATCGTGAGTCGTCAATCGTGAATACCACACTCCGCTATAGGAATATTCGAATCGATTAGAACAGAACCTTGATCGATTCGAATATTCTCATTATAGGGTGTTGTATTCACGATTGACGACTCACGATTCACGTTCCTCACGATTATTGATGATAGAATGTGATACTATCGCCATCGATCACTACCCTGCAATGGCTCGCCTGCTCGCGCTTAACGGTCGCGGCCACAAACTGAAGTATCTCCGATCTCTGATGCAATGGCGTTCCCGTCATGGCCTGCCATTTTTCTTCGGTGGGAACATTTATATAGACCATACAGTCGCCTCCTCCCATTTCATGGCTGAAGCCGATCCTCGTCTGACCATCCACATAGTAGACCGTCCCTCCCCTGAGATCGCCTTCGTATTCTATATGCCGTCCGAATTTCTTAGAAACTTCTTTCAACAATTTCTCCTGCAATAACAGATCCTCATCAGGCAGCGTCTTCCCGGCGCCGTCCCTATAGATGATTCTCTCATTCTTATCCTCGTTCAACACCGGCCTTAATTCCACCGGCTTCTCCTCTTTCTTCTCCTCCACCACTTCGAATTTCGTCAGTTCAATAACGTGCTTGCATCCATGCCGCCAGGCTATCTCGATCGTATAGACGCCAGGCGCTATGGCAAGAGTATCCCATACCACTTGAATGCTTCCATCGAGTTTGTCGGTCACCGGCCACTCCTCCTCCGTTTTACCGGTCGAGGCATTCAAGAGTGTAACATTGCCATATTCCCTTCCATAGTGCGTGAGCCAGATGCAAAGCTGCTGGCAGTCGGGATAATGAACGAACCGAACCTCATGCGCCGTCATCGGGACGAAGGGAATAGTTACAATACCATTTTCACTTTCCGTACCGAACACATTCCGTATGTCCCCTATTATTATTTTACCGAAATATTCTTTCATTGAATATTTATTTTTTACTCATTGTATCTTAACGCCGCCAATTGAATTAAAAATTTTCAACCCCGTGCAACGATCATCGAATAGCCGGGGTCAAAGTTCAAAACACTTCATATGAGACGCCTTCTTTTAATAACGCTTATCTTTTCTGTTCTTGCCGCCTGCAGTAAATCGGACTCTGGTGACAGAGGAAAGATCATACCCAATACGCTTAAAGGAAAATGGACCTATCATGAATATTACATGAGTGCTGGCGGCCTTCCCGATTACTACCCGGCCAATCCCCCGGGACAATGGGTGGATTTCAAATCAGACGGATCGGTAAGCAGCAACATGGATATTTTCAAGACAATAAACAGATACGAGATACTGGATTCCGTTAAGGTCAGATTCTTTTCGCCGCCCAATGGAACCGAGCTTTTCGGATATCATATCGATACTGTTGCAAGAACGGTGGGCCTTTACTCATTGGATCATATCTGCATCGAAGGATGTGGCATCGTTCTCAAAAAATGATCAGAGACGGGGATTGAGTGGCTTCACCGGGTTGTCGAAAGTATTCACACCCTTCGTATGCAGCTTGCGGCGATACACCTTATCGCCGCAGGTAACATACAATGTGGAGAAACCGGCGCCTCCAAAACAACAATTGGAAGCCTGGCCGGCCGGCAGCGGTAGTATCGCATTTACCCGCCCGAGTTGATCCATCACTTGTATACCGAGGCGGCTCGTGACATATATCCTGCCCGCAGTATCACATTTCAATCCGTCGGCCCATGCATTCTCCTCCCCATCGGGCACATGCAACCATCCATATCTTTGTTTGTATACCGGCATTCCATCTGGCATCAGTTTATAGACCCATACCCAATGAGAAGCCGATTCCGTCACGTATAGTTGTGTCTGGTCAGGGGAAAGAGCCAGCCCATTATTGAACCGGAGTCCCTCGTCTACCAACACCTTCTCCTTTCCCGGCCTTATAAGAAAAAGCTTTCCCGGCTTTTGAACACCGTCGGGAGCCGTGATGTATATATTTCCATTGCGGGCCACCACCAGATCATTTCCGGAAATGCTATCGGCGATGACCGTGCCCCCTTCGCTGGCGTCGTAACTTATTACCTGCCTCGTTTCACCCGCAACAACATACCGTTTTCCATCGGCGCCTATTGAACTACCGCTTGCCTTCTTTGCCTCGCGGTTGATCACGGAGAGTTTATTATCCAATCCTATCTTATAAGTTTGAGAGACGGGTATGTCCTGGTAAAATACTTCTCCCGTCTTATTAGCAATGATCCCCTCCGTGAATTTATAGCCCTGCCCTACGAGTTCCCATCCTTCGCCAGGGATAAGTATGTCCTGGAGAAACTGGTTGCCCGTCTTCGAAACACCCACGCGTTGCGGCCAATCCTTCCACAACCAACGCATCGCCGAAGGGAAGACTGCCGTGCCCTGGTTGCCATTGTGTCCTTCCTCTCCCCAGGCATGCTGGACATCGTAACCGGAAAAGACCAGTGCTCTCTCCATCGTCTCATTCGCCTTCCACCAATCACCGGCATAAATATTCAGGTCGTTCGTTCCGTCCTGCAGGAACACACGCAGAGGCTTTGGCTCGTATTTCCGGATGAGGGTTGGATAACGCTCTGCACCCCGGAGACCGATATAGGTGCCGATGGCGCTGAAGACCCGGGAGAATTCAGCCGGCCGCTCCCAGGCGGCAGTGAATGCACAGACGGCCCCGCTGCTCGAACCACCGATGGCGCGGTCGTTCCCATCCTTCGATAGGAGGATCGCCCGGTTGTCCGATGTTTTTAATTTCTCTACCTCCGGAAATATTTCTTCGAGAAGAAAACGCACATATGCATCTCCCAGTCCATCGTATTCGAAACTCCTGTTGAACCGGTCCAACGAGCTGTCGCTATTGGCGGCAAGCACCTTCCCCGGCGTGATGAAGATCCCGATGGTGACCGGCATTTGTTTTTGCTGGATAAGATTGTCGAAGACAACAGGCGCATTCCATTGCACTCCATCCTGGTTTACGTACACGCAGGCAGGATGATCGGGGGTATATTGCTGCGGTACATACACCCAAAGATCGCGGGCAGTACCGGGAAATATTTTCGAATTAGCGAGGTGAAGTTTCAGTATCTCTCCTTTCGGTACACCGGGCTGTTGCACGGACGCAGGATCGACAGGATAGGTTGGCTTTACACCCTGCGCTATCGACTCCATTTCCATCATGAGGAAAATGATCGCCGTGAAAAAGAGCAGATGTTTAGGATAAAAGCGATAGCAAGAATAAAATTGGGCCATATTCAATACCATTTAAAGGTATTTTAAATATAGCCCAATTAGTCAATTTGACAATTTGGTAATTTGACAATGTGCCAATTGAGCGTGCTCCGATACGAGACGTCTTTACTAATTAGGATCATTGGCACATTGCCAAATTGGCAAATTATCCTACTTCACCACATCCTCCAACTCCACCTCTCTATCGTCACCCTCTCCCTCCAATAACGCATCCTCTATCTTCTCGCTTTCTGCCTGGCGTTCGCGCACCTTCTTTTCTTTTGATTTATCGATCATTTGAGTCAACACTTCCACACAATCCCCAACGGCTGTCTCGAACCGCTCATTGTGTTTCTTAACAAACAGGTCATTGCCGGGCACCTCCAGACGTATCTCGCAATAGTCGCTTTCGGGGTTGCCCGAAGGGCCCTTGTATAGTGTGACGTTCGCCCGCACGATGCCGTCGCTCTTCAAATCATTCATTTTTCCCCTGATAAAACTTTCCAGGGTGTCGCTTGCCTTGAATCCTAATGACTGTATGATGATATCCATAACTTTTTTTATATACAGTCCCATTATTATGCCAGATTGATTTACCGGCATCGACCAGTCGCGCCCCCGCTCATCGCATCAAATCTTTATCTTTACCGCTATGAGTCTTTACACGACGAAGGGAAACATTACAATTACCTGCCACAAACGCATCACACCTTATCTCGAAAAAGACGTAAGAGAACTGGGCTTCCTGATCGACGAGAGTTTTGTGACGGGAGTAAAACTCAGCGGAACGATCAACGATTGCATCCGTCTCAATCTTAACCTTCGCTGTGCAAGCCAGGTATTATACAGCCTCCGCAAGTTCACCGCCGCCAACGCAGACGATATTCACCGGAACCTGGTCTCTTTTCCATGGGAAACGATTCTTCCCGAACCGGGATATTTTTCCATCACCAGCAATGTGAGTAATCCAACCATCAACAACAGCATGTTCGCGAACCTGCGTGTGAAAGATGCGATCGTCGACAGGCTTCGTGAGAAAACAGGCAACAGGCCGTCTACGGGTTCCGAGTTGACCGGCGCCGTCATCCACCTGTTCTGGAAAAACGAAGAAGCGGAAGTCTTCATCGATACTTCGGGTGATTCGCTCGCACGACATGGCTATCGTAAACTGCCGGGACAGGCGCCCATGCTGGAGGCGTTGGCCGCCGCAACAATA
>Ga0193753_10001671_pt1 | contig 18653 bp, 18 predicted proteins | sample H1c2metaG_FD_144925 | JGI IMG/M metagenome (GOLD analysis project Ga0193753, IMG submission 144925) | Soil microbial communities from a riparian zone of the East river system, Colorado, United States - H1c2 | ecosystem: Environmental > Terrestrial > Soil > Riparian zone | place: USA: East...
CGATCGCGATGCTGCGCCCGACCACGGCGGTGCTGGTCTCCCCCTGCGAGAGGGCGAGCAGGAGCCCGCTGGCGGCGCCCACGCCCAGGCACAGCCCGGCCGCGACGGCCAGCGTGCGCCAGCGGGATCGCATGGCCATATCCTAGATCGCCTGACCGTTCGGCGATCTAGTTCGCGTGGCAGCCGCCGCACGCCATGGCGCGCGAGGCGGTGTCGCCGGCCAGGTACGCGCGGGCGCGCTCGCCGTAGGGCGAGGTGCCGGCCACTCGCTCGAGCTGCTGGTAGTAGGCGCGCGCCTTGCTCTCGTCGCCGCGCCGGTGCCAGCCGTCGGCCAGGCCGTAGAGGAGCTGGCTGCGCGCGTGACTCGACAGGCGATCGAAGTGATCCTTCTGGAGGGCGAGGGCGCGCTCGTAGTCGCCGACCGCCTTCTCGAGCAGGCGGCCGCGCTCCGGCTCGGGGACGAACTGCGCGACCGCGAGCAGCGTGGCGCCGCGCGGGATGCGGGTCCCGACCTTGTCTGGCTGGATCTGGATGGCGCGATCCATCTCGGCCAGCCCCTTCACCCACAGCTCGCCGCCGCGCTGCCGGTCGCCGGCGCGGAAGGCCACGCCCGCGCGCATGATGAGCCCGCCGCCGTGCCAGACCATCGCCTCGGCGTGGTTCGGGTCGCGGGCCAGGGTGTCCTCGCACAGCTTCATCGCGCGGTCGAGGGCGGCTGTGTCCTGGTGCAGGAGGCCGGCGAAGAAGTCGTCGCGCACCAGCAGGTCGAAGCGATCGGTGGTGAGCGGGTCGGCCTCGGCAGAGGCCGCGGCGGTGGACGGTGCCGGCGCCGGGTGGGCAGGAGCCGGGTCGGCAGGAGCCGCGGCGGCCGCCGGAGCGGGCGCCGCAGGCGCGTCGGCAGAGGCGCCGCCACACGCCGCGGACACGGCGGCGAGCGGGGCGAGGAGCGCGGCGAGTCGAGCGGTGCGCCGGAGCACGGGGACGAGCGAGCGGTTCGCGGTGATTTCCATGCGCCCTTGATAAGGCGGACATCGGAGCCGCGGCGGCAGCTTCCGACCGGAGGCGGCATCGAGGCGACGAGGGGTCGGATCCGGCCGACCGGCCGTCCTGCCGACGGCCGCGCCGGAGCCGCGCCGCGCCGCCGCTCAGCGGCCCGACAGGCGGCGGAGCGACTCGAGGTACGGCGCGGTGGCGACGCCCTGGTCAGTGATGATCGCGGTGATCAGATCGGCGGGGGTGATGTCGAAGGCGGGGTAGCGGGCGCTGGCGCCGGCGGCGGCGATGCGGGTCCCGCCGATCGAGAGGAGCTCGGTGCCCGACCTCTCCTCGATCGGGATGCCGTCGCCACTGGCGGTCTCGAGATCGAGGGTGGAGGTCGGGGCCGCGACGTAAAACGGGATGGCGTGGCGGGCTGCCGCCAGGGCGAGGGCGTAGGTGCCGATCTTGTTCGCCACGTCGCCGTTGGCCGCGATGCGGTCGGCGCCGACCACGACGCAGCCGACCTCGCCGCGGCTCATGAGGAAGGCGGCCGCTCCATCGGGGATGAGGGTGACGTCGAAGCCGTCGCGGACCAGCTCCCAGGCGGTCAGGCGGGCGCCCTGGAGGAACGGGCGGGTCTCGTCGGCCAGGACCCGCACGGTCTTGCCCGCCTCGCGGGCGGCTCGCACGACGCCGAGCGCGGTGCCGTAGCCGCCGGTGGCGAGCGCTCCGGCGTTGCAGTGAGTGAGGACGGCGACGTCGTCGGGGAGGAGCGCGGCGCCGTGGCGGCCGATGCGGCGGCACATCTCGATGTCGTCGGCCTGGATGGCGATGGCGCGCGCCTCGAGAGTGGAAACCACCGCGGCGAGATCCGGATCGGACGCGTCGGCGGTCGCGGCGAGCGCGGCCCTGGCCGCCTCTCGCATCTGGGCCAGGGCCCAGAACAGGTTCACCGCGGTCGGCCGGGTCTGGCCCAGCAGATCGATCGCGCGCTCGAGCCCGGCCGAGAACGCCGCGACGCCCGGCGCCGGGCTCGCCTCGGCCAGCCGGCGGGCGGCCAGGGCCACGCCGTAGGCCGCCGCGCAGCCGATCGCCGGGGCGCCTCGCACGACCATGTCGCGGATCGCCTGGGCCACGTCGGTCTCGTCCTCGCAGCGCAGCCACACCTCCACCGCCGGCAGCTGGAGCTGGTCGAGCAGGTGCAGCGCGCCGTCGTGCCAGCGCAGCGGCTTCAGGATCTCCTCGGGGCTCATCGGCTGGCTCCGTCGGTGGACAGCAGGCGGCGCAGGATCTGGTTGACCAGCTTCGGGTCGGCGCGCCCGCCGGTCCGCTTCATCACCTGGCCGACGAAGAACCCGATCAGCGCCGGCTTGCCGGCGCGGAAGCTGGCCGCCTCGGTCGGGTGGGCGGCGATCGCCTCGGCGCAGGCGGCCTCGAGGGCGCCCTCGTCGCGCACCTGGGTCAGGCCGCGCCGCTCGACGATCGCGGTGGGCGCCTCGCCGGTCGCGGCCATCTCGGCCCACACGTCCTTGCCGGTCTGTCCGCTGATGGTGCCGGTCTCGACCAGCCGCACCAGCTCGGCGACGTGGGCCGGGGCGACCGTGGACTGGGCGGCGTCCTTCTCGCCGAGGATCCAGTTGGCGATCGGCTTGGCCGCGGCCGCGCCGCCGCCGTGAGCGGCCAGCGCCGCGTCGAAGCGATCGGCCACCGCGCGGTCGCTGGCCAGGTGGCGGGCGTCGTCGTCGGACAGGCCGAGCTCGCCGCGCCAGCGCGCTCGCCGCGCGGCCGGCAGCTCGGGCAGGGAGGCGCGCACGCGCTCGATCACATCGTCGCCGACCGCGAGCGGCGGCAGGTCCGGATCGGGGAAGTAGCGATAGTCCATCGCCTCCTCCTTGCTGCGCATCGAGTGCGAGACCCCGGCCACCGAATCCCACAGCCGGGTCTCCTGCACCACGGTCCCGCCCTGGTCCAGGATCCTGGCCTGGCGGGCGATCTCGTGCTCGATCGCGTGGTGCACGAACTTGAACGAGTTGATGTTCTTCAGCTCGGCGCGGGTGCCCAGCTCGGTCGACCCGACCGCGCGCAGCGACACGTTGGCGTCGCAGCGGAGCTGGCCCTTCTCCATGTCGCCGCCGGACAGGTCGAGCCAGCGGCACAGCTGGCGGAGGACGCGCATGTACTCGGCCGCCTCCTCCGCCGAGAACAGGTCCGGCTCGCTCACCACCTCGATGAGCGGCACGCCGGCCCGGTTGAGATCCACGTGCGACGCGCGACCGCCCGGCTGGTGCAGGTTCTTGCCGGCGTCCTCCTCGAGGTGGATGCGGCGCAGCTGCACCGAGCGGGTGGATCCGCCCAGCTCGACCTCGATCGTCCCGCCATCGCACAGCGGCTCGTCGTACTGCGAGATCTGATAGCCCTTGGGCAGGTCGGGGTAGAAGTAGTGCTTGCGGGCGAAGCGCGACACCTGGCGAATGCGCGACCCGCAGGCCAGGCCCAGCCGCAGCGCCAGCTCGAGCGCGCCGCGGTTGAACACCGGAAGGCTGCCCGGCAGCGCCAGCACCACCGGGTCGCACTGCGAGTTGGGCGGAGCGCCGAAGCCGGCCGGCGCGCCCGAGAACGCCTTGGATCGAGTCGCGAGCTGGACGTGGACCTCGAGCCCGATGACCGGCTGCCACCGCCCGGTCATGCCCGGCCCTCCCCGGCCAGGTTCTGCTCGGGTGGATGGCGCAGGCCGTGGTCGGTGGCCTGCTCGTAGGCGGCGGCGGCGCGCAGCAAGGTCGCCTCGTCGAGCGCGCGCGCGGTCAGCTGCAGGCCGACCGGCAGTCCCTCGGGGGTGAAGCCGCACGGCACGCTGATCGCGGGCAGCCCGGCCAGCGGCGCGCCCATGGTGAACACGTCGGTCAGGTACATGGTGACCGGGTCCTGGGTCTTCTCGCCCAGCCGGAACGCCGGGGTCGGCGAGGTCGGGGTGGCGATGAGATCGACCTCGGCAAAGGCGCGCTCGTGGTCGCGCGCGATGAGGGCGCGGACCTGCTGCGCCTTGCGGTAGTACGCGTCGTAGTAGCCGGAGCGGAGCGCGAAGGTGCCGAGCATGATGCGGCGCTTGACCTCGGCGCCGAAGCCGGCCCCGCGGGTGCGCGCATACATGTCGTTGAGGCTCTGCTCGGGCGGCCCGGCGCGCATCCCGTAGCGCACGCCGTCGTAGCGGGCCAGGTTGGACGACGCCTCGGCCGGCGCGACCAGGTAGTAGGCCGGCAGCCAGTACGCCGCGTGCGGCAGCGACACGTCGGTGACCGTCGCGCCGAGGTGGGTGAGGACGTCGAGCGCGGCGTCGACCGCGGCGGTGACCTCGAGGTCCACGCCAGGCAGCTCGAGCTCGCGCGGGCGGCCGATCCGGAGGCCGCGGGCGCCGCGGGTGAGCGCGTCGGCCAGGCGCGGGGCCGGCTCCTGGATCGACGTCGAGTCGCGCGGATCGAACCCGGCGATCGCCTCGAACAGGAGCGCGGCGTCGCCGACGGTGCGGGCGAGCGGGCCGACCTGATCGAGGGACGAGGCGAACGCGACCACGCCGTACCGCGGCACCCGCCCGTAGGTCGGCTTGAGCCCGACCACGCCGCACAGCGCGGCCGGCTGGCGGATCGAGCCGCCGGTGTCGGTGCCGAGCGCGCCGGCGCACAGGCCGGCCGCGACGGCCGCCGCCGCGCCGCCGGACGAGCCGCCCGGCACGCGCTCCAGGTCCCACGGGTTGCGCACCGGGTGGAACGCGGAGTTCTCGTTCGACGAGCCCATCGCGAACTCGTCGAGGTTGAGCTTGCCGACCAGGACCGCGCCGGCCGCACGCAGGCGCTCCACCACCGTGGCGCTGTACGACGCCGGCGGCACCCACCCGGCCAGAATTCTGGACCCGGCGGTGGTCGGCACCCCGCCGGTGACGATGACGTCCTTGAGCGCGATCGGCACCCCGGCCAGCGGGCCGGGATCGTCGCGCCGGGCCAGGGCCTGGTCGACCGCGGCGGCCTGGCGCTCGGCGCCGTCGGCGTCGACGTGGAGAAAGGCGCCCAGGTGGGGGTCAGCCGCGCCGATCCGGTCGAGGGTGGCGCGGAGCAGCTCGAGCGCGGACAGCTCGCGGGCCCGCACCCGCCGGGCCAGCTCGGTGGCCGGCAGGTAGTGGAGCGGCTCGCTCACGTCGGGCCTCCCGCGCCGCCGCGGCCGTCGCCGGAGCCGGCCGGCCTGAGGATGTGCGGCACCTGGAAGAAGTCGTCGGCTCGATCCGGCGCCTGGCCGACCGCGTCCTCGACCGGCAGCGCGGCCCCCGGCTCGTCGGCGCGCAGCCGCAGCTGCATCGGCACCGCGTGCGTCATCGGCTCGACCCCGTCGGTGTCCACCTCGGCCAGCCGCTCCATGTGGACGAGGATGGCGCTGAGCTCGCCGCGCAGCCGCTCCACCTCGTCGTCTTCCAGGTGGAGTCGCGCCAGTCGCGCGATCTCCAGGACGTCCTCGCGGGTCAGCGCCGCCATCTCGCCTCGCTCATCGCTGCCACCTCGCCTCGGCATGGGGCACACCGATGCGGCCCTCGTCCACGAGTCGGAGCACGTGCTGGCTGCCGCGCTCCATGTAGTCGTCGACCACCGCCACGGCGGCGTCGGCGTCGCGGTGCTCGAGCGCGGCGAGCAGCTGCTCGTGGTGGCTCCGGACGAACTCCGGGTCGACGATGACGTGCATCAGGATGCCGGTGTACGCCTTGATCGCCTCTCGCACCGTGTTGACCAGCAGGCTCACCACCCGGTTGCGCGCGATCGCGGTCAGCGCCATGTAGAAGTCGAAGTCGTGGGCGAACACCTCGGCCGGGTCGATCCCCGGCGCGGCGGCGCGCAGCGCGATCTTCTCCAGCCGCTCGAGGTCGTCCGGCTCGACCCGACCGGCGGCCAGGCGCGCCACCTCGCGCGCGACCATCCGGCGGAACTCGAGCGCGTCGCGGATGATGTCGGGATACGCGCTCTGTCCGAGTGGGACCAGGTGCGCGACCAGCTCGAGCCCGGCGGTCTCCATGAAGTTCTCGACCCGGGTGCCGTCGCCCTGGCGAATCCGGACCAGGCCCATGTGCTCCAGCTTCTTCAGCGCCTCGCGCAGCGACGCGCGATTCACCGCGAGCGTCCTGGCCAGCTCGCGCTCGGGTGGGAGCTTGGCGCCCGGGCGGTACTGGCCGGTCAGGATGAGCGCGCGGAGCTGCTCCACGATCTCGTCGGCCACGCGCTGTCGTTCGACCGGCTTCAGCATGTCTTCTCAGCGCTTCGAGAGGAGCGGAGCTTACCCTGGTGCGTTGCCTGGACCAAGGTGGTCCACTACACTCACCCGGCTCATGGATTCACCCGAGTCCGCGTACGCGCTGTCGGCAGGGCCCGGGTCGGGATCCGGAGCTGGCGCGAGCGCCGGCGCGCCCGCGTCATCGTCGGTGGCGGGGGCCGGCCAGGCGATACCGGCGGCGGTGGTCCAGCCCGGCGGCCGCGGCGCACCGTACCGCATGTACGAGGCGCTGGCGGTGACGGTCGAGGGAGCCACGCTGCGCGGCGGTCTCCTCCTCGAGGTGAGCGAGGAGGTCACCCTGGAGCTGGCCCTGCCCGATCGCACCGCGCTGCGCGCGCGCGCCCGCGTGGTGGAGATCGTGTACGGCAAGCCGCCGGCCATGAAGGTGGTCTGGAGCGGCCTGGCCGACGCCGATCGCAAGCGCCTTCGCCGGTAGAGCTTCACCGGATAGGCACCGGAACATCACCGGACATCAGAAGAGGACGACGACCGCATGGCCGAGACGATTGAAGAGCTGAGCTACGACTACGAGGAAGACGGCAAGCTGGTGCGCAAGGAGCTCGAGCGCCACGTCCTGTCCAAGGGATCGTGGGCGACGGTGATGTTCCTCTACCAGGAGCTCGACCGGAAGACCGAGAACTGGCGCGCGCCCAAGGTCTCCATCGTCCGCTACAAGAAGTGGAACGGGGCCTATCGCAAGCAGTCCGGCTTCAACATCTCGAGCGAGAAGCAGGCCCGCCAGATCGTCGAGGCGATCGAGAAGTGGTACGCAGGCGGCGCCGCGGCCGCCGCCGACGAGGGCGAGGACGCCGGCGACGACGAGTAGGCGCGCGGCCGGCCGGCTCGGCGCTACTTCTTGCGCAGCCGGCCGCGCAGCACGCGCAGCTCGAGGTTCGCCTCGGCGTGGCCCGGCTCGAGATCGATGACCGTGCGGAACGCGTCGATCGCGACCTGGGTCTGGCCGCTGTGCTTGGCGACCTGCCCGCTGTAGAAATGAGCCTGCACGCACTGCGAATGCAGCGCGAGCGCCTGGGTCAGCCGCCGCTGCACGTCGTCGGCGACGGAGGTCTTGTTGGGCGCGGCCAGCCAGGTCGCCCACGCGAGCAGCGCGTGGTACTCGGCCTCCTCGTTGTTCATGGTCACCGCCTCCTCGAAGAGGGCGCGGGCCTGCTCGAACATGCTGCGGCGGAGGGCCATCTCGCCGCGGCGGAACGTCTCCTCGGCCTGCAGCACCCGGCCGGCGCGCTCCTCGGCGTCGGCCTGGGCCTTGCGCACCGCCACCTCGCCGCCGGCCGAGATCATGACCGAGTACTCGCTGCGCCGGCGCGGATCGCTCAGCACGCCGAAGGCCTGGTTGATGCGGGCGAACAGGCGCTGGGCCTCGTGGTCGACGTCGGTGACGCCGACCGCGCGCAGGCGGTCGGGGTGGATGCGCTTGGCGATGCCGAAGTAGGCGGCGCGGATCTCGTCCGACTTGGCGCCCTGGCTGACGCCGAGGATGTAGTAGTGGTCGGCGCTGCGGTCCATCGCGGCGATCTTCTCGGCGATCATCCTGCGGATCTCGGTCGCGGCGGCGCGGCTGCCGCTCGGCGGCATCGTGGTGTTGTGGGCGCGGCGCAGGATCGGCGGGACGGTGGTGGAGTGGGGTCGCGCCGGCGGCGGCGTGGTCGCGCGGCCGCGCACCGGCATCTGGTTGGTGGTGCGGGTGCGCGACGGCGGCGGAGGAGTGGTCGAGCGCGGCGGCGGCTCGGAGCCGGGTGATCGCCGCGAGCCGGGCGACGTGATCGAGCCCGGTGGGATGGTCGAGCCGTTGGGCGGCTCGGAGCCGAGCGAGCGGCGCGACGCGGGCAGGTTGGATCCGATCGGCGGCTCGGAGCTGGGCGAGCGGCGCGACGCGGGCAGGTTGGATCCGATCGGCGGCTCGGTGCCGGGCGAGCGGCGCGACGCGGGCAGGTTGGATCCGATCGGCGGCTCGGAGCTGGGCGAGCGTCGCGAGCGCGCGAGATTGGATCCAGGCTCGGCGTCGGGCGGCGGCTCGAAGTCGAACGACTCGGCGCCGGACGGCGTCGTCGAGCCGGGCGGGATGGTCGAGCCCGGCGGAACCGTCGACCGCGAGTGGGCCGAGCCGGGCGGGATGGTGGAGCGCGACGGCGTCGTCGAGCCGGGCGGGATGGTCGACCGCAGGTGGGCCGAGCCGGGCGGGATGGTGGAGCGCGCCGGCACCGGCGACGCGGGCGGGATGGTCGTGCGCGACGAGACCGCCCCGCCTGGTGGAATGGTCGCGCCCGGCACCCCGCTGGTTCCCTCGCCGGGAGGATCGCTCTCGGGCGCCTGCCGCGTGCTCGCCCGTCGCGCGCGCGCGCTCGCGTCGGGCGTCGGGTACGGGCTGGTCCCCTGTCCGGGGAAGAGCAGCCGCCGCACCGTCCCGTGCGCCAGCCGCGCATGCTCGGCCGCGCCGGGGACCGCAGGAGCAGCGGACGACGTGGAGACCGGGGCTCGACGCCGCGAGCCTCCTGCTTCCGCCACGGTCGCATCCTGAGGCCGCGGCGGCTGGGTCTCGGTCCCGCGCGCCATCACCGCCGGCGAGGGCACCGCTCCGGCCTCGAGACAGTCGCACGCGACCAGCGCGTACATCACCGACAGCACCAGGCGGCCGTCGACGCCCGAGCACGCGCCGAGCAGCTGCCGCGGCGTCCACGCGTGCTGCGACAGGCGATCCATCACCACGCGCTCGCCTTCGCCGAAGCCAAAGGCCGGCAGCGCCGCCAGCGCGTCGTCGGCCAGCCGGAAGCCGCGGTCGAGCAGCCCGGTCATCTCGCGCTCCAGCCGGTCGATCGTGTAGTGGGTGCGCACGCCGAAGTAGACCAGCCAGCGCGCGTCGAGCGCCGGCACATCCGGATCGGCGCGCAGCGAGCGCGCGTTGTCGAGCACGTAGGCCGCGTCGGGCAGCGCGAACGCGCGCGCGGCGCGCTGGGCCAGGAGTCGCCGCTTGAGCGTCGCGACCTGATCCGGCTTCAGCCGGGTCAGCTCGCTCAGTACGTGTAGAGGGTCGGATCCGGGCGTGCGCGCCATCGCGTCGATCGCGGCCGAGACCTCGGTGGACGTCACCAGGCCGGCGGACAGCGCCACCCGCCCGGGGCTATCCGCGGGCGCGGCGCTCTCGGCCGCGACCACGCGGCCGTCCTCCCACGACGTCTTGTACCGGCGCTCGCCCTCGCGCAGCACCAGATCGCCGGTGAACCGCTGGGCCGCGATCGTGTAGACCGTGCGCGCAAACGGCCGGTCCGTGACTCTCCCTTGAGCGACTTCCACGCGCTCCCCTCAGCTCATGTTCCGGCGGGCATGCCCAGGGCCGCCGGCGCGCCGGTCTCCGCGTGTACGGAGAAGCCGCATGACCGTGTACACCGCAGCCAGCGCGGCGAGCACAATCACCATGAGACCGAGGACGACACGATCGGCTTCAGCAAAACCCCACCAGGACCCCGCCACCCATCCGTATGAAACCGATGACACAGTTTTCAGCATGAGAGGGACGGGTAAACTTGTCAACGAGGGAGGTCCTTGCCCTTCCTTACCTCCTGTCGGCACTATAGTGGTCCGTCCAGCGCCCGCGATGAGCTCGTCCTTTCCCCTCGATGGAATGCGCGTCCGGTTCTCGGGCGCCAGCGATGTGGGGCGGAAGCGCAACCACAACGAGGACGCGCTCTATCTGCCGAGCGACACGCGTCTGGCCATCGTCGCCGACGGGATGGGTGGGCACGCGAGCGGCGAGGTGGCCAGCGGCGTCGCCGTCGGTACCATCGTCGAATACTTTCATCAGACTGCCGACATCCAGCCGATCACGTGGCCGTACAAGGTCGATCGCGACCTGCGCTCCGACGTGAACCGGATGGTCATCGCGGTGAAGCTCGCCAACCTCGAGATCTACGAGCGTTCCCAGAAGGAGGCGCGCCTGAAGGGGATGGGCACGACGGTGGTGGCCATCTACTTCCTCGACGACACCGTCATCATCGGCCACGTCGGCGACAGCCGGGTCTACCGCTATCGCGACGGGCGGTTGACGCAGCTGACCGAGGACCACTCGCTCATCAACGATTACATCAAGATGAAGCGGGTCACCGCCGAGGAGGCGGAGAACTGGCCGCACAAGAACGTCATCGTGCGGGCGCTCGGGATGAAGGAGAACGTCGCGGTGGACGTGCTCAGCGAGACGCCGCGGCTGGGTGACTGCTACCTCATGTGCTCGGACGGACTGTCGGGCATGCTCAACGACGCCCAGATGGCGCACATCATCCGCACCTCGCCGGACCTGGACGCTGCGGTCGAGGAGCTGGTCCGCGGCGCAAACGAGGAGGGCGGCACCGACAACATCTCGGTGGTGCTGGCCCGGATCGAGCCGCCATGAGCGCGTTCCGCTGGGCGATCGCGGTCGCGCTGGTCTGCGCTGCGGGGTGCAAGAAGGACCGGGAGCAGGCGACGCCGCCGGAGCGCGGGGCCGAGCATGCGGAGCGCGGGGCGGGTGCCGAGTCGGACCCGGCTCGCGTCGCGGCGCAGGAGTCGGAGCGCGGGCGCAAGGCGTGCCAGAGCTACGTCGACCAGGTGTGCGATTGTGCGTTGAAGGTCCCCGACCTCGGCAGCGAGTGCGAGATGGCGCGATCGCGGCCCCAGGCGCTGGCGATGAACCAGCGCGCGGCGATGGCCGACGGGAACGCGACCGAGCGCGACCGGCTGGCGATCCGGGCCAACGCCGACCAGATCGCGCGCGCCTGCATCGAGGACGCGGCGGCGCTGATGAAGCGCGGCTGCGCGCCGCCGAAGAGCGCGACGGCGACGGCGGCTGACCAGGCGACCGAGGCTGGCGCGGCGGCGTCCGGGTCGGCGAAGCCCGCGCCTACGATCGGGTCGGGTTCTCCGGATCGGGCGAAGCCGGCGAGGACGGAGAAGCCGGCGAGGCCGACGAAGGCGGAGACGCCGCCGCCGTCGCGGAAGGGGTCGGGCCCGGTGCCTGCTCCGCCGCCGGAGCCGGAACCTCTACAAGACCTGACCAGGTGATGATGGCGTCGCGGACCGCGCCGCTGGCGCGCGCTCGCGGCCACACCACGGCTCGCTCGACGTGGGCGCCCTCCTCCACGATCGCGTGGGCGCCGATCACCGCGCCCGGCCCGACCACCGCCTCCGCGCCGATGTGCGCGCCGGCTCCGATCCGGAACGGGTGGCGCAGGATCGCGGTCGGGTGCACGTGGGCGCTGATGTCCACGCCGCGGAGCGGGCCGGGCGGGTGGCGCAGGCGGCGCGAGGCGATGAGCTCGAGGTTGGAGCGCAGGTAGCGGTCCGGCAGCGAGTGCTCGGCGAAGTAGACCGGCCCGGCCTCGAACGCCGCCACCTGCTCGCCGGCGCGCAGCCACGGCAGATAGCCCTGCCGGATCATGCACGCCTTGCCGTCGGGCAGGCGGCGCACCACCGACGGCCGGGTCACGTGCACACCGGTGAACATGCGATCGCCGTCGCCGAGGATGTCGCGGACGCGCAGGCGGCCCGGCTGACCGGCCTCGCGCGAGAAGGCCGCGCCACCGGCGCGCTCGTCGCGGCCCAGCTCGTCGGCGTCCTCGCCGCGGCCCAGCGCGTCGGCGTGCTCGGCGCGTTTCCGATCGGTGAGCCCGCCGCGCCCGGCTTCCTCTCGTCTGCCCTCGCCCTTCCCGTTGGTGGCGTCCGCGATCGACTCGACCATCACCGCGCCCCACGCGGTCGCGTCCGGAACCCGCCGCACCACCATCGTGCCGAGCACGTCCGGGTCGCGCGCCACCGCCTCCATCAGCGCCGCGAGGTCGAGGTCGAAGATGAGCTTGCCGTTCATCGACACGAACGGCTCGTCGCGCCCGTCCGGGTCGAGCAGCGGCAGCGCCTTCTTGAGGCCGCCGCCGGTCTCGAGCAGCTCCTCCTCCTCGCTGTAGCGGATCCTGGCGCCGAACGCGCTGCCGTCGCCGAGCTCGCCGCGGATGACGTCGCCGTGGTGGTGGAGGTTGATGACGATGTCGCGGATGCCGTGGCCGACCAGGAGCGCGACCCCGTAGCGCAGGATCGGGATGTCGCAGACCGGCAGCATCGGCTTGGGCAGCCTGTCGCCGAGCGGGGCCAGCCGGGTGGATTTCCCGGCGCACAGCATCATGGCTCTCATGCAGCCTCCCTGGCCGCGAGGTCCTTGCCGAGCACCACGAACCGGCGCTCGCCGGCCAGCCCGGCGGCGCGCTGGTAGAAGCCGCGCGGCCCGATCCACGCCACCGTGCAGCGGTCGACCCCGTCGGCCGCCACGTCGACCAGGCAGGCGATGAGGAGCGCCTCGCCCAGCCCGCGCTGGCGGTGCAGCTCGAGCGTGCCGGCCGGGCCGAACCAGCCGAGCCCGCGGTTGTTGCCGTCGTGGGCGGCGAACGCGGCCAGCTCGCCGTCGCCGGTCAGGGCCAGGTGCACGGCCGGCGGATCGCGATCGAGCGCGCGCATCACCTCGAACGCCCACGCGGCCGAGAACTCGAGCGAGATGCGCGCGGACAGCTCGGCGCCGTCGGACGGGCGCGCGCGCCTCACCTGGTAGCCAGCCGCCGCGGCGCGCTCGGCCCGCTCGGCGGCGCGCTCGGCGCTCACGCTGGGGTTCGACGCCACGTCGATGAGCAGGTTGGTGTTCTCGACCAGCCGGCGGTAGCCGCGCCGCTCGAACCACGCGACCGTGTCGCGGTTGCGGGTGTCGATGCCGGGCGCGAGGTAGTTGCCCGGCTGATCGAGGGTGCGGGCGAGCGGCGCGCCGCGCCCGGCGATGCGATCCTCGGCGCCGGCCAGGAGCGCGCTGCCGATCCCGCGGCCGCGCACATCCGGATGCACGGCCAGGAGGCGGATCCACCGGGCCGAGGTGGCGGCCACGCCGACCAGGTCGTGGCCGTGAAACGCGCCGATCGCCTCGGGCGCGGCGTCGGGGCCGGGCGCGCCGCCCAGCAGCTTCTCCTCCGCGACCGGGGCGGCGTCGTCGAAAGCGCACGAGGCGACCAGGAGCGCGCGGGCGCGCGGCAGGTCGGCCGAGGACAGCGCGCGCAGCCGTGGCTCCACGCGCTCAGCCTATCCCGTTCGCGCGGCCGCGTCATCGCCCGAGCCGGGCGCTAAGATTGGACCGGCGTGTGGAGCAGCAGCAGGAACTCGAGGTTCCCGGCCGGACCCGGGATGGGCGAATCGACCGCCGGGCCGACCGCGAACCCGCGCTCGGCGGCGAACCCGCGCACCTTGTCGAGCGCGCCGGCCCGCGCGGCCGGATCGCGGACCACGCCGCCGCGCATCACCTTGTCGCGCCCGGCCTCGAACTGCGGCTTGACCAGGCAGATGATCGGAACGCTGGCCCCGGCCGGGGGGTGCATGAGCTCGGCGACCCGCAGCAGGATCAGGGTCAGCGAGATGAACGAGACGTCGATGGTCGCGAGCTGGGCCGGCTCCGGGATGACCGACGGATCGAGGTGGCGGACGTTCTCGCGCTCGAGCACGACCACGCGCGGATCCGAGCGAAGCGACCACGCCAGCTGGCCATAGCCGACGTCGATCGCGTACACGCGGGTCGCGCCGCGGCGCAGGAGCAGGTCGGTGAAGCCGCCGGTCGACGCGCCGATGTCGAGCGCGACCGCCCCGGCCGGGTCGACCCCGAACTCGTCGAGGGCGCGGACCAGCTTGAGCGCGCCGCGCGACACGTACGGGTGGTCGGGCTGGCGCAGGCGAATCTCGGCCGCCGGGTCGCACGGCGCGCCGGCCTTGTCGGCCACCTGCCCGGCGACCTCGACCTGACCGGCGAGGATGAGCGCGCGGGCGCGCTCGCGGCTGGCGGCGAGCCCGCGCTCCACCAGGAGGACGTCGAGGCGGGTCTTCGCCACTACTACGTCTCCGCGCGCCGCCGTGGGCGCCGCTCCGCGCGATCGGCCGATGCCCGGCCGGGCTCACCGTCGGTCGATCGCACGGCGCTCTTCATCCGCCTCGAGCGGCGGTCGGCGCGGGCTACTGCCCGCCGCCGCCCTTCGGGGCCGGCTTGACCGGGGCCGGCTTGGTGCTGCTCGGCTTCGCGGCGGGCGCCGGGGCGGCCGGCTTCTTCTCGCCAGCCGCGGGCGCGGGCGCCTTGGTCGGGGTCGGCGTCGGGGCCGGCGCCGGGGTGCCGCCGCGCGGGCCGGCGCTGCCCGACGGGCGGACGTCCTCGAGGTTGAACTCGACGCGGCGGTTCTTGCGGCGACCGTTCGCGCTGCGGTTGCTGGCCAGCGGCCGCTCCTCGCCGAAGCCGATCGCCTCGAGCCGATCCGACTCGACGCCCTGGCCGACCAGGAAGTCGACCACTGCCCTGGCGCGGTCCTGCGACAGCGACTTGTTGAAGTCGTCGGCGCCGCGGTCGTCGGTGTGTCCCTCGATCCGGATCTTGCGGAACTCCGGGTGAGCGCGGACCACGTCGGCCACGTTGGTCAGGAGGCGCCGCGAGCGCGGCGCGATGCTCGCCTTGCCGGTGCGGAACTGGACGTTCTGGAACACCTTGAGCTGGCTCGCGGTGATCGAGATGAGCTGCCTGGTGCGGCAGCCCTGGAACTCGGCGCGACCGACCTCGTCCGGGCAGTTGTCGATGCGATCGACCACGCCGTCGCCGTCCTTGTCGGTGTCGGGGCAGCCGCGGTTCTCGGGCGGACCGGCCTGCTCCGGGCACATGTCGGAGCCATCGACCAGCCCGTCCTTGTCGTTGTCGACGTCGGGGCAGCCGTCCTCGTCCTCGAACCCGTCCTTGTCCTCGGGCTCGGCCGGGCACTTGTCGGCCGGGCCGCGGACGCCGTCGGCATCCGGATCGGGCAGCTCGTCGGGGCAGCCGTCGGTGTCGTCGACGCCGTTGACCGTCTCGGCCTCGGTCGGGCAGCGGTCGCCCGAGTCGTTGATGCCGTCGCCGTCCTTGTCCTTGGCCGGGCAGCCGTCCGGCTCCACGCCCTTCTCGTTCGGGCACAGGTCCTCCGGCTCGACGAAGCCGTCGCCGTCCGGATCCGGCTGTGCCTCGACCGCGGGCGCGCCGCGGCCGCCGATCACCCAGGTGACACCGGCCAGCGCGCCGAAGTGGGCGACCATGCCGTTGTCGTCGGTCGGGTCCTGCGCGTTCCGCTCCTGGTTGGTGTAGTAGATGCGGCCCTCGAGGCGGAACTGGAGGGTGCGGTTGGCGAAGATCTTGAGGCCGGCCGCGCCGTGCCACACCCGATCCCGGTCGTTGCCGAGCGTGGTGTTCTCCGAGCGCAGCCAGGTGTTGCCGACGCCGCCCATGATGAAGGGCGTCACTCGCAGCGGGACCTGCAGCACCAGGCTGCCGCGCAGCGAGTAGAGGTTGGCCGATTCACCGGAGTCGGCCTCGCTGAACGAGGCGCCTGCCTCCCCCTCGAGCCCGACGAACGACAGCGGATAGAAGCCGAGCCGGGCGCCGAAGTCCGGGCTCACGTTGGCCAGCGGCTGCTGCTCGGCGACCGCCGGGTTGTAGAACTCGTGGTGCTCGTCCGGGATGAAGACCCCGCCGAAAACCCCGATTTCAACCCCCAGAGCGCGCGGCCTGGCCTCCTGCGCATCGGCCTTGCCGGCGCCGAGCCCACCGAGCGCGAGGAACACAAGGACAGGAGTCACCAGGGGGCGCATTGACCTCATCGCCGGCAATCCTAAGGCGCGCCCGTTCGCCGGCGCAAGTTACGCTCCGATTGCGCGCGAGAACCACCTATCGGGAACCACGACCCTTTCACTCCCATCGAGCCATGCTGCGCGAGCCACGCCGCTCGAGTTGACATCCCACCCGACCCGCTGCTACACGTTCCGTCCCACGGACGGGGCTGTAGCTCAGCTGGGAGAGCGCTAGAATCGCACTCTAGAGGTCAGGGGTTCGAGACCCCTCAGCTCCACTACCGGATTGAGCTTCGCAAGTTACGCGAGGCTCTTTTCATTTTCGGCGACCGGCCGGCGACCAAGCGGCGCGCCATCAGCGGCGTCGAGGCAGGCCAGGCACGTCTTCACGGGGATGAGGATCGGAGGCGTCGTACTCCAAGAGGTCGCCTGGCGTGCAGCCGAGTGCGGCACAGATGGCCTCCAGCGTACTGAACCGGATCGCCCGGGCCTTGCCACCCTTCAGGATGGACAGGTTCGGTACCGAGATTCCCGTCCGCTCGGCGAGCTCGTTCAGTCGCATCTTGCGGCGGGCCAGCTCGACATCGAGTCGAACGATGATCGGCATGTGGGCTCAGACCGTCGTGCGGAGCTCTTCGACCACGTTGCGTACCGCATCGAAGAGCCGACGCAGGTAGTAGAAGCCGACGGCGATGATCGCGTACCCGCCAGCGGCGATGAAGTCGGGGATCGAGCTCTCGATGCTGTCCGGCCCGCCGCGATAGAGGCTCATGGCCCCACCGATGACGCGGAGGATCGCGGCCAGCACGAGCAGCTGGCAGATGTTGTGGAAGTAGCGCATCCCGTTCGAGATCGTCTTCAGGTTCTTGTCGATGTTCGTCTCGTCCATGGCGGGCTCCTGGGTTGGTCTGCGTGTGCTGCTTCCAGTAGCAAGGAACCGCCATGACGGTCAACAAAAAAGAAGCGACAAGCAGTAAATCGATATCGATTATCGCTATGTCACGAAGTGGCGCCCGCGGATGTCGAGGAGCCACGTGTTCAGCGCGGCTGCGCCGGCAGGTGCTTCGGGTAGGACGCTTTCCTCACACGCCTGGTCGAGCAGCGTGAACAAGGCGTCGAGTCGGGGCTGCCAGGCCCGGCGAGTCGCGTCGTCGAGCACGACTCGCTCTCCCTGTTTCTTGGCCTCGATGAGAGAGAGCGCGTCGCTGTAGCCATAGCGATCGGCGACCGTCGTCAGGTCGACGCGTAGCTCACCCGTGAGCAGCAAGTGCGCGCCAGTCAGTGCGGTCCTGAGGACGTAGAGGAGCTTCTTGGCCGTCGGTTGTTCGGCGGCGTCGAGCTCTCGGCGCTGGCTGCCGGCGAAGCCGCGATAGTGGCGGTGATAGCGGCGGGACAGACAGCCCGGCACCAGCGCGCGGAGCTCCGCCAGCTCCGGCGCGGCGAGCGCCACCAAGGCGCCAATGACGCGCTCGAGGTAGTTGCCGTTGCCAGCCAGAAGTCCGACGAGGACAGGACGGAGCTCGTTGGATGTGTAGTCGATCTCGACGCCATCGATCACCTCGAGGCGGTTGGCCGTGTCACCAGCGGGGTCGAGGGCCAGGAGAGCTCGGGTCGGAGCTATATGGATGCCCTTGAGATCCAGATCGCTGTCCGGTGAAGGGAAACCATAGGCATGAGCACCGCTGAGCGCCACGACCAGGTGGCGCCGCTCGCGCTCCTCCTGCGCGAGAACCTCGAGCGCGACCGTGCGCGCGTTTCCATCCAGGAAGTCCATGCTCAGCACCACTCGGCTAGCGGACAGGCCGCCGCGTACTGGTAGATGGCCAGCGCCACGGGGCGAGGATCGCAGAGCTCGGGGCTCGGGCAAGGGCTCCGTCGCTGGATCCGCGGGGTGGCGGTTTTTGTTCCTTCGGGATGTTTCGCGGCGGCGGGCGGGGGAGGATCGCGGCATGGATCGAGAGCGGCTCAGGCGGATCCGCAACCACCAGAGCGATGACTGGTATGCGGCGCTGGTGATGCGGCCGCTCACCATCCTGGTGATGCTGGTCGTCGCGGACTGGCGGTGGCTGACGCCGAACCGGCTGACCTCGCTGGGCAACGTCTGCAAGCTGGCCGCGGCGCTCCTGCTGCTGCCGGCCGCGGCGCGGGTGCTCGGGGTCGGGGCGACGGCGGCGGCGTGGATCGCCGTGGTGCTGCTGCAGCTGGGGCTGCTGTTCGATCACCTGGACGGGACCGTGGCTCGCTACCGGCGGTCGTTCAGCGCGCTGGGCTCGTTCTACGACAAGACCGGGGACATCGTGACCTGGTTCTTGGTGATGGTGGCGCTCGGGTGGCGTGGGTACGAGCGGCACGGCGATGCGGTGCTGATCGTGCTGGCGCTGACGTCGGCGTATGCGCTGGCGGTCCGCGGCTACATGAAGTGGCTGGTTGTCGCCGAGAGCGAGCGGCTTCGCTGGCACCTGGCGGCGGGCGATCCGGGGGCGGCGATCGCGCGGATGACGGCGGCGCCGGTGTTCGAGGACGCTCCGGCGCGGAGCGCGAGGGACTGGGCGCGCTGGCTGGCCGGGATGTCGATCCAGCTCTACCGGTTCGAGGAGGTCGACCTCTTCTTCTGGGTCGGGCTCGGCGTGCTGATCGACCGGGTCGACCTTCTCTGCTGGCTGCTGGCGGTGACCCAGGTGATCGGGATGGTGGGGATGATGGCGCGGCGGGTGCGCGAGGTGGCC
>Ga0193753_10001672_pt1 | contig 18652 bp, 16 predicted proteins | sample H1c2metaG_FD_144925 | JGI IMG/M metagenome (GOLD analysis project Ga0193753, IMG submission 144925) | Soil microbial communities from a riparian zone of the East river system, Colorado, United States - H1c2 | ecosystem: Environmental > Terrestrial > Soil > Riparian zone | place: USA: East...
CGAGCCGCTAGATTTGGCGAATGGCCGCGCGAATGGCCTGCGCGGCCGCCGTACTAAGCCGGGAAGCAGGCGGCGCAGCAGGGGAAGGTGGCATACTCCAAATCTAGCGGCTCGTACCGAACGAAAGCCGATTTCGAGCCGCGAAATGCCGAGGTTTCCGCCCGCCGATCAGGTCTTCAGCGGCTTTTTCTTCGCCGCCGGGAACAGCACGTTGTTCAGAATCAGCCGGTAGCCCGGCGAGTTCTTGAACAACGAGAGATCCGTGGGCGGATTGCCGATCGCGTGCTGCGGATCTTCGGGGTCGTGTCCGCCATAATACGTCCACGTTCCCTTGCCGTAGTCGCCGTGCAGATACTTGACCCACGGCGCCCCTTCTTCGTTCGCGAGCACCGTCACGCCCGGTTTGAGCACGGTCTTGGTGAAGCTCGTGGTCACGCCGTAGAAATCGTTGACGACCGCCCGATGGTTCTGCACGAGCATCGACGGAACGGGATCGAACTTCGCCGAGAAGTTGAACAACGTGAATGTGCCCAGCGGTTGGCGGCGTCCGGGGACGTTCACCTGGTGTCCATCGATGTCACTCATTGAGTTGACGAACGGCGACTGCTCGAGGTGCGCGTCGTGGAACGCGAACGTGCGCTTCCAATCCATCTTGCGATCGGCGTCCGGATCCATGGGCGTGCCGTCGACGAAGCTCTGCGCGATGTCCACCCCCTTCCCCGCAATCGCGAGCTCCAGCGTTTCGGTCGCGCCGCACATGGCGAACAAAAATCCGCCCCGGTCCACAAACTCTCGAATCTTCTCGGCGACGTCCTTCTTGAGCGCCGGCATGTTCGCGAACCCGAGTCGTTTGGCTGCCGACGTGTTCTTCTGCAAGAGATCGATGAACCACGGCGCGTCACGATAGCTCAAATAGAATTTGTTGAGCTGGCCGGTAAAATCCTCGTGGTGCAGATGCAGCCAATCGTATTTCGTGAGATCGCCGCGTTCGACTTCGTCATCGTAGATCGATGTGTACTCGATGCCGGCGTACTTGAGCGCAAGCGTGACCGCGTCGTCCCACGGCAACGCATCCACCGGCGTATAGACCGCGACCTTTGGCGCCTTCTCGAGCGGAACTGCTTCCATGTTGTTGGCGGCGATCTCACTCCGGATCTGCCCGAGCTTCCCGTTGTCGAGCACCTCGATCGTAATCCCGGACAACCCGGCCTGTCGGCGAAGCTCCGGAGTATCCGCGAGGAGGAACGCCCCACCGCGGTAGTTCAACAACCATTCGGCCGACGCGCCCGCTTTGATGGCATTGTACGCGAGGCCGTAGGCCTTCAGATGGTTCTGCTGCGCGTCGTCCATCGGAACGAGCAATCGCTGGCCGTATGCCGCCGTCGCACCAACGAGAACGAGCGCGATGCCCGCGACGATCGTTCGAGCTCGTGCGAGAACTGTCATTGAGAGAGACATCAGAAAGAAAGCGTCGAAGATGGAGGAATGGCGCTCTTCACGAGCTCCAATTCGCGGCGCGCTTGTGGGACCAACGCGCTCAGCGGATACGCAAGAATCAAGTGCTCGAGGTGCTGCGTTGCGCCTGCGGTATCGTTCTTCCGGCGGAGCAAACGCGACCACTCCAACTCGGCTTGCGGGGCCTCCGGTGTGTCCTTCTCATCGGTGACGATCCGCGACCACAGCGCGACGGCGGCCGTGTCGTTCTTGAGCCCGGCCTGGAGTTGTGCCGCCGTGAGCAGCAATAGCGATCGGACCGTCGGCGTCCGCTCGCCCGATTGAATGAACTGCGCGGCAGCGCCGGCTGTGTCGCCGCGCGCCAGCGCAAGAAACGCCTTGCCGATCGCCGGCGCAGTGTCGGCCTTGAGCCGGGCGATCAGCCCAAGCGCCAACGCCAACTCGGGAGAGCTCTCCGTGCCGCCGCGCAGCAGCCCGCGCGCCGACTTTATATTTCCCTCATAGAGCGCCAACCACCCCGCGGCGTCGCTCGAATCCCCCTCTGCGCCGGTCGCGGCCAAGGCCGCGCGGGCGCGATTCATGTCCCCGGTTCGCACCCAACCCCATGCGATGGTTCTCGTGAGCGAGTTATGCGCGCCAGGTGAAAGAAAACGATCGTACGTGTCGACGAGCTTCTCCGCCTCGGCAGGACGGCCGAGCGCGGCGAGCGCGCGCGCGTGGAGCGGGAGGTACGAGTGCGCGATGAGTGTCGAATCGCCGTGTGCATCGGACATCGGTGCGAGGCGAAGCGACGCCGGCGCGTCGCCGGCGTTCATCGCCGCGGTGGCGGCGCGAATCGCAATCTCCGGCGTCCGCTTATAGTGCAGCGACGCCTCGAGCGCCTCGCGGGCGATCGTCCATCGATCTTCCGACTCCGCGCGTTTGGCGAACTCGGACCACGCTTCGCTCGACGCGCTGTCCACCGGCAATCCTTTGAGCGCGTTCCACCCATCCGCCGGCGACCCCCACGTCGTCTCGAGATCCGCAAGCGCCCGGCGCGACGGCACTTCCACCGGGAGCGCGAGAAAAATCTCGCGAACTTGTTGTCGCGACGACGAAGGTGTTGGTGCGAGCGCGTACGCCGCCGCCTGCTCGAGATAGTCCGCCGTCAACAGCGCCTGGCGCCACGCCTGTGCCGACTCGATCCATTGCCCCTGCGCGGCCCGCGCCTGAGCAAGCTCGAATTGCAGATCTTTCGTCGTCCCGAGTGCCTGCTTGGCTTGGATCAACACGCTGTCGGCAGCGCCCGCACGATTCTTCTGCAACAGAAGTCGCGCGTATTCGCGATACGGCGTCGCGCTGTTCGGTAGATCGCGGACCCACTTGTCGAACGCGCGGTGTAGATCGGCGTCGCGCCCGAGCGTCTGCAGTGTGCGCAATTGAACGGTGCGATACGTCTCTTCGTGCGAGTCAGCCGCGATCAGTGTATCGAGCGGCGCGACAAGCGAATCGGCCCAACCCAATTCGGCGAACGCGCGCTCCAGACCGAGTAGCGCGTTGACGCCGGCCGGCGTATGCAGCGCCGTTCGAAAGAGCACGACCGCTTCGCGATACTTTCCCGCCGCCTCGAGATCGAGCGCTTTGTAAAACGCCATCGTATCGGCGGGAGCAGCCTGTGCGCGGAGCGGTCGAGCGCGAGCGACACCGGCGGCACTAGCAAGGGCGATCGGAACTGCGATCGCGACGAGAAGACTACGGATTGGGAGTCTGCGCATTGATCCGCTTGAAGTACTCCAAGATCGCGCGCCGTTCGTCGGCGCTCAATCCGCGCAGGTCTTCCCACGTTGGTTCGCGGAACTTCGTGGCGGCACGACCGTTCGCGTTGGTGTTGTCGGGTTTGAGCTCGTTCCCCGCTTTGGCCGCCTTCGCTTCGCGCTTGTTGGTATCCTCGCGCTCGTCTTTTTCGAGCGTCCGGCCGGCGTCGAGCAAGCGACGGAAGAGTTGCTGTTGACGCGCGACCGTCGACGCGTCGAGCCGACCGCCCTCGAGTGCCTCGGCCAATGCCTTCGCTTCTTTGGCCAACTGAGCCGCGCGATCACCGCCCACTGCCTCACCGACTTCATCGAGTTGTTGCGCCACTTGCCGCTGCTCGCGCGCGAGCGCACGTGACGTCGCTTGCATCTGCGACGACATCGGCTGACCCATTCCGGGCATCAACCCCTGCGCCTGGGCGTTGATCGATCCCTGCTTCTTCGCCATCTCCTGAAGCTGCTGCATCATCTCGGAGAAGCCGGTCGCCGAACTGGAGGTGTTCGCCTTTTCTCGATCGCGCGCGAGTGATGACGCCGCGCGATTCAACGCATCCGCTGCATCCCCCAAAGCGTTTGCGGCCTGTTGTGCGCCGCGTGCATCGCTCGTCGACTGCATGGCGTCCGACACCTTCTGCTGTGCTTCGGACACCGAGCGCTGTGAGCGGCCAGAGAGCAGCGACGTTTTCTGCCCTTCTTGCTGGAGTTTCTGGGCGGCGTTGTCGAGTCCTTGTTTGATCGCGCTCTGCTCACCGCGAAGCTCTTCAGGTTTCGACTGCCCCGACTTCGCTTTCTGCTCGAGCTGCTGCTCTTGTCGCGCCATCTGTAACATTTCTTGAATGGACTGATCGAGCGCGTTGGTTAGCTCCGATTTCCATTCCTTTACCTGCGACTCGCGCGCCTGCTTCATGGCGTCGGACGCCTTGTCCATTTGTTCGGCGGCGTCGCGCGCACTCTGTTCCGCGTTGGCGTCTTGCGACTGCTGGCCGCCCTTTTGGTCGCCTTTTTGGTCGCCTTTCTGATCGCCCTGTTTTTGACCACCCTGTTTTTGGTCACCCTGCGTGCCTTTCTGTCCCGTTTGGCTCTGAGACTGACCGGTTTGACTTTGCGACTGGCCAGGCTGTGGCTTGGCCTGAGCGTCGGTCTTGGCCTTCGCGCTATCCGGTTGTGCTGTCCCGGAGCTGTCGCGCTTCGCTCCGGCGGATGCCCTATCACCCTGCTGCGTTTTGTCACCCTGCTGGGTCTTATCTCCCTGCTGGGTCTTGTCGCCCTGCTGCGCTTTGTCGCCTTGCTGCGTCTTGTCGTTTTGTCCGGCTTTTTGGTCCTTGGCTGCCTGCCGCATCGACTCTTCCGCCGCCGCGGCGTGCTTCCGTGCTTCTTCGGTATTGCTCGCGCCCGCGTCGGCTTTGTCCTTCTCCAGACGCTCCTGCAGTTTCTTCAATTCGTCGTTGAAGCGCTGCGACCGATCGGCAAGGTTCTTCGCGTCGGCCTTCTGCGCGTCGGATGTCTTCGCATTCGTCGAGTCGGCCAGCGCGCGATCACGATCGGCAATCTCTTTCGCTTCATCCTTGAGCGTTTGCATCGCGCCTTCCATCGCGGCGCGCTTGAGCATTTCAGCACTCTTCTCGAGCTGCTCGCGCAACTTCTCTTGCATCGCCTGCATGTCCTTCATCGACTGCTGTGCCTGATCGCGCGACAGATTCTGCGTCGCATCCTCGAGCTTCTTCATCTGCGCGAGCATCTCGGGCGTCAGCGCGTCGCGGAGCAGCGCCTGCGCTTCTTGGAGTTGTCGCGCGAGGCTGCTATCGAGCGCACCGGCCTGTTTCATTTGCTGCTCGATCGCCGCGGCGGCCTGTTGGAGATTCTTGACCTGTTCCGCGAGCGCGCGCTGGTCTTTCGCGACGGCCTTCGCCTTCTCGGCGGCGTCGTAGCTCATGGAGCCTTTCTTGTCGCCGCTCGCGGCGTTGGCCGGCGCGTCCTGCGGACCCGCGCGGTTTCGATCGCGCGCGGCTTCCGTCGTACGCTGTTGCAGCGATTTCTCCGCCTCTGCGGCGGACCGCGCTTGGCTCACCGCCGAATCGGCGGATTCGCGAGCGATGGCGCGGCGTTCTTCCATGGTCGGAATCTTTAGTAGCAATTCGCGACTTTCTCCATGTTGGGCCCACGGAGAGTTGTCCGTCACGACGAACTTTGCGTGGATTGCGTCGCCCGGCTTCAACCCGCGCGGCGCAAGATCGAGCACCGTCACGCCGTCCCACACCACCGTCGACACATCGGCGAGGCGCTGCGTCACCGGCGCTTGGGTCCCTCCGGACGCCGCGCCGCGCCACGTCACCAACTCGACATGCGCGATGCCGTGATCGTCCGTCGCGGATGCGCGAAGTGTGATCTTGTCGTCGCCGGCGACAATCGTGTCGGTGGCCGGCGACACCAGCTCGACGTGCGGCGCGGAATCCGGAACGACTTCGAGCTCGACCGGCGGCGGAACGTCGGCGATCGGACCGCCGGAACCATTCGCGATCCACGCATAGCGACCCGTCTTGCGCGCTTCGAAGCGACCCTCGAACGAATGATCGTTCACGTGGAGCGCGATCGTATCCGCCGCGGCGCCGAGATGTACATCGCGGAGCGCGGTCGACGCGCGGCCGGACACTTCGATCATCGTTCCTTGCGGAACGCGAGCCGGCTCGCCGACCGGCAGACCCTCAGCCGAACGACCGAGATACGACGGATACGTCGCGCGCATCGACACGGCGCCAACGAACGGACGATCCGTCACCCGCACGATCGCTGTGTCGCTGCCCGACCGGCCATCGCTTGCAACGATCGTCAGATCGCCGCGCAGTGGGCCAACGTCGAGCGTGGCAATGCCCGTGCGAGCATCAACAGGAATGGTTTGCGTCGCCCACGCTTCGCCCGGGATGCGCTGCGACAGCATGATCGTTCCACGGCGCTCAGCGGCGACCTTGAGCCGGAGCGTTTCGCCGCGAAGAATGGCCGGTGGCAAATTCGTGAAGCTGATGCGCGGGAGCAGCGTGCCGTTCCACGCGCGCACCGGTTTCAAAATGGCGAGCAGTCCATCGCTGAAGATCGGCGCCGCGAACGTGAGCGCGGCGATCGCGACGACGGCAGCAATCGTCGCTTGCATCGCACCAAGTCGCGCCGCACGGTTTTCAGCGGGCGCGAGTCGCATGCCGGCCGGCGCGAGACGATCGCTCACCGCCGCCGCCGCGCGCCTCCCGAGCGCGCCGCTGGTCGACACTTCCATGGCGCCGCGAATCGCACCCGCGCGCATCGACTGCTCTCGCTCGATCACCGCGGCCACACTTTGCCGCGTCGTTCGATGCTCGAGCCGGCGGACAGTCCACAGCACCACGACGACGTCCGCGGCGAGAACGATCAACCAGACGAGAAAGGGCACCGTTCGCGGGAGCGACATCCAACGCGAACTTCCGAGCGCGGATGCGCCGAGCGCGAGAAGCAAGCACGTTGCGCCGATCGCGAGCGCGAGCCCGACGAGAACATGCAGCCGCCGCAAACGCGAGCGTTCGCGGTCAACCAATTCGAGGACGGTCATGGCGTTGGACGGCTCGTGACGGCGTAAACGAACAAGTTCACACCCATCCGAAGCGCTGCCTCGTGCAGCTCCGGCGGGTCGTGATAGACCTCGGCGTCTTCCCACCCGTTCCCGAGGTCGCTCGAGAAGCTGTAATACACCGCAAGGCGATCGCCGAGGAAAATGCCGAAGCCACGCGCCGGCAATCCGTCGTGCTCGTGAACTTTCGGCAAGCCCTTCGGAAAATCGTAGACCAGATGGTAGATCGGATGCGACAACGGAACGTCAACCAACGGACGATCCGGAAACACGCGCTTGATCTCGCGCCGGAAACTTTCGTCGATGCCGTAGTTGTCGTCGACATGCAAGAAGCCGCCGCGTTGCAAATATTCGCGCAGCCGAACGACCTCGGCATCGCTGAACTTGATGTTGCCGTGTCCCGTCGCGTGAATGAACGGGTAGTCCCAGATCTTGTCGTCCATCAACTGGACGCGCGCCTCGGTCTTGTCGACCTGAAGCGACGTGCGCTGGCGAATTGCCGCGAGAAGATTGGGGAGACTCGACGGATTCGCGTACCAGTCGCCGCCACCGTCGTACTGGAGCCGCGCGACCGTGAGAATCGGTGGCACGCGGTGCGCGCCGACAAGCGGCAACGCGCTGAGCAACAGCGCGGCGATCGTGAGAAGCGTACGAGCATGGCGTCGGTCGAGACGCGACTCGAGTCGAATCATTCGTGGCTCTCTCCCCCTTCCCCGTCCGATCCGGTGTCTCGCGCGAGACGATACGCCAACCGCTTGGGAACGCCGAGCTCCTCGGCGACCGACGCGGCGGCGTCACGTGTACTCATTCCCGATCTGCGCAGCGCCTGAACGCGGTCACGAACCTGTTCGTCGTTGGGCGGCTGCCGAACCGCCGGGCCGACGACCAGTACGATCTCACCTCGAGGAGCCTTGTCCTCATAGTACGCGCGGAGCTCGCTGACCGTTCCTCGACGCACTTCCTCGAATTGCTTCGTCATTTCGCGGGCCACTGCGACTAGACGATCGCCGTTGCCACGTTGCTCGAGCTCGCCCAGCGTGTCGGCAACGCGATTGGGCGCTTCGTACAACACCACAGTGTGCCCGCACATCGTAATCTCGTCCAGTGCAGCGCGACGTTCACTCCCGGTGCGTGTAAGGAAACCGAAAAAGGTGAACCGGTCCGCGTCGAGTCCGGATGCAACGAGGGCCGCCAGTAATGCAGACGCGCCAGGAACAGGCACGACGTCAATTCCCGCTGCAATCGCCGCAGTCACGAGCCGCGAACCCGGATCGGAGAGCAGCGGCGTCCCGGCATCCGAGACCAAGGCAAGCGATTCGCCTGCTTGCATTCGAGCGACGAGCGCAGGCGCCGTCTTGGCCTCGTTGTGTTCGTGGTACGCCACAGTCGCTGTGGTGATCCCGTATCGCTCGAAGAGATGGCGCGTGTGGCGCGTGTCTTCCGCCAGAACGAGCCTCACCGACTTGAGGATCTCGACCGCCCGAAAAGAAAAATCCCCCATGTTTCCGATGGGGGTGCTGACCACGAACAGCGTGCCGCGGGGCTCGTCGTCCGTCACATCACTTTCCACGGAATCTCGTCGTAGAGCCCAGCGGACTGGAACATGTGACGGCGATCCCAGGTGAGCTCGCGCATGAGTTCGTCCGGCGAAACGACGTCATGGTCGACCGCCGCCCACATCACCTCGCGAATCCACGCCGCAACGCCCGCGGTGAGTGCCGGCGTATCGACGAGCGGTTCCTTCACCGCCGCGCCTGCGAAGGAAAAACTTTCGAGCACCGAATGCGTCGCAACAAGGTTCTGGCGAGCGTGCTCGGCGATCGCCGGAGCAGTGTCCCGGCCGCGATCCACGAGGCTTTGGACGAGCGCGGAGGCAAGGTCGCGATACGCGTGCACGAGCGCGGACGGAGCCTGCGCCGGCAGCGCGCCGAGTGCGCCGGCCCATCGCGCTACGCGAATTTCTCCGACGCGCCCGGCGCGCCCGAACAATTTGGCCACGCGGTCCACGACCGTTCCGTGATGCGAACTCGACAGAAATGCGCGCGACACCGTGCCGTTCCTGAAGACCAAGTAATTCACGTTGTCGTTCGCGATGATCTCCAGCACGCCGTCGAATGTTGTGGACATCAGATACGGAAATAGCGCGGCCGGGTCGTGCGCGGCGAGTCCCTCCGGCCAGGGATCGGCGGGCGCGGATTGCGTCGCGAACATGCACGCCAATTGCTCCTCGTCAGCCTCGTCGAAGCAAATCTCACCGTACTCGGGCTCTGCCGGAACGGCTTCGATCCCGAGTGCGATCGGTGTCGCGTAGACGCCGCGTGCATCCCGCACCGTCGCGTTAACGACCTCGCCCCGGACGAGGTAGAGCGTCACCAATTCTTCCGGCAGCGAGATGGCGACGTACCCGGAGATCCGCGCCGCGCGATCACGCTTCGCGTCGGTGAGCAGGTTCCGAAGATGGACATACGCTAGCCGCGTCCTGGGGAGGAGGACGCGGCTAGACGGGAAATGCAGAACGGACGGCGAAGAAGGCATGGTGCCCTAACATGCAGCGGAGTCGAGCGTTGGGCGAGGTCTCGGACGGCGGAGGAATGCTCCGCCGCGCCGCAGCCTGCCTACGCGGCCCCGCCGCTTGCGTTCAGCGCCGTGTGCTGCTGGAGCTTGGACTCGATATGGGTTTTCGGAACCGCACCGATGATCTGATCCACCACCTTGCCGTCCTTGAAGAACAGCAGCATCGGGATCGACCGCACGTTGAACCGCGACCCGGTCTTGATGTTCGCGTCCACATCGAGCTTGGTGACTTTCACTTTCCCTTCGTATTCGGTCGCCAACTGATCCAAGATCGGCGCGATCATTCGGCAGGGGCCGCACCAGGTGGCCCAGAAGTCGACAATGGTCAATCCGTCGTTCTTCTCGACCTCGGTCTCGAAGTTCGCGTCGTTGACCGCAATGACGTTCGACATGAATGCTCCTCTATAAAGGCTGTGCAGATTTGGGATTCGTTTCTCGGGCGCCGGCTAATCGGCCGTTTTTTCTGTTCGACAGTTCTATGAGCCGACACCTGCTCCTTGGTAGCTTAATCGCCTATGCAAAACTCTTCTCGACCCGGCACCCATATATCCCACATTGGCATTGCCGTTCGCTCGCTTGGGGACAGCCTGCCCTTTTTTCGAGACATCCTTGGCCTGAGGGATGTTCCGCTCGATGACATGGACGGAGCGAAGGTTGCCGGGCTCGCCGCCGGACCAGCCTTGGTGGAACTGCTCGAGGCACAGGACCCCGATTCGCCAATCGCCAAGTTCGCCACGAAACGCGGCCCCGGCGTGCACCACATCTGCTTCGCGGTCGACGACATCGACGCGACGCTCGATCGCTGCCGGGCCCATGGAGTCCGTCTGATCGACGAGACGCCGCGGATCGGCGCGGAGGGCAAGCGCATCGCATTTCTGCACCCGTCGTCCACGTCCGGCGTGCTCGTCGAGCTGACCGAGCACTGAGCTCGTCATCACGCGCGGTGTGAGCAGATATCCTGCAACGCTGCCATGTCGAATGCGTGTACATACCACCGATTGGTCGGCGCACGCACGACTTCGAAGTTCGCCGAACGAGTCAGCTCGCCAAGGCTGAGGCTCACCACGATAGAGCGGGCGCCACCGGGATTGGGCGCGTCGCCGACAATGTCGTAGCGATCGTGGCGCAGACAACGCATCATGATCAGCTCTCGCTTCTCGAGCTCTTCCCGGGAGAATCGCTCTCGGGCGGGGCCGTCGGCATCGCCCCAGATCCCGCCGATCGCTTGGAGATCTTGCTGTTTCGCCGCGGCCATGAATCCCTTCACCGCGCTCAGCGCATCGGTCGCACCGGACACGCTACCGGTTCCGGGTGTCGCCGCCGGAGTGGCCGAGGTCGTCGTGGTGGTCGACGTGGAATGACAAGCGGCGAGCAACGCCAGCAACGCCAAAGTCGCGACTAGTTTCTTCACGTCGTGTTCTCCATCACGTGGTTACCGCGTCATTAGAAGTTACACCGTCCGCTTCTCGAGCGGCACCGCGACCCGGCAGAAGCGCGCTTCGTGACGCCCTGCGTCGAGAAGCGTCGATTGGATTGGCGGTATATGGCAGTGTGGGCTGGTCGCGGATGGGTCGCGGACGTGTCGCGAATGCATTGGAGTCGAGCTCGCCGTGCGCGCGTGAGGTGCGAAGTGCCATAGACGGGGCCAGAGCGCCGTCCTAACTTCGTCACACGTGTTACCAATGGAGCGTGAATGACCGGACCGCCGGGGTTTCTCGAGTTTTTCATCCTCGAAGCGAGCGAATACGTCGAGCAACTCGACGGCTTGCTCTTGGGCGGCAGTTCCACTGGTCCGGACGCCGGGGCGATGCGGCGCGTCGCGCGCGCACTGCGCGGGACAGCGACGATGGCAAAGATCCCGACGTTTGCCGACGTCGCGGCCGGCGTCGAACGCGTTGCGCGCGCCATGCATGAGGGCTCGTTGCTGTGGGATCCAGCGTTGGGCGGCGCGCTCGTCGCTGCGATCGACGACCTGAAGATGCTGTTGCATTCCGCCAGAAACTGGTCGCCGGCTGACGACCATCGAGCTGCAGGACGTGCGGCAGAACTGGCGCGCTTTGCTCCGCTTCGCCCCGCTGCCGCACCGCTGGGCGTCGGGCAAGTCGCGTCCTCGGTCGGCACATCGTTCCTCGCAACCGAAGCCGCCAACATTGCCGCCGGGCTCGAGTTGTTGACGACGCGACCTGGCGACATCGATACGGCCGCCAATGTCCTTCGCCGCGTGCGCGCGCTCCGCGGCGTGGCTGGTGTGAAAGAGGTTGGTCCGCTGGCCGATGTGCTCGAATCGACCGAGGATGCGGCGAAGGGCCTCGAGACCACCCACGAGCCGATGAGCGTTCAGTCGCGCCATCTGCTCGAGACGGCCGCTGCATACCTTCGCACGCTCTCGACTGCGCTTCGCGGCGAGGCGCACATCGACGCGCCCAGCACCGCACGCGACGCCTTTGTCGCCGCACAGAATGCATGGCAAATCGGAGCCGGCGACCGCGAACGTGTCATACCGATCGCCGACCTTTTCTACGGTGATGGGATCGCGGGGCTCGTCGACGCATCGCCGAATCCCCCGACCTCCGCGCCCGAGCGGTTTCGGCTCGAGCTGGTGAGCCTCGGCGAACATCTGCGACAGGTCGTCGATGGCGCGCGAAGGGCAAAAGACACGGCGTCGATTGATCGGTCGCGCCGTGAGCTGCGTCATACGTTGCACGCGCTGCAATCAGACGCCGAGAGTTTCGGTGAAGGCGACGTCGCCACATTTATTGCGGGTCATCTGGAGTCGACCGAGCGTCTGGATTTTCTCGGTCTCGCGGCGCTTCAAGATCTAGCATCGGTTTTGGCGCAACCGGGCGCGCAGGGTGAGCGGTTGAACGCCCGCCTGCACGAGATGGCCGGTGGGCGCGACCTTGCGAGTGCGATCGGCGAAGGATTCAGCGAGAACGAGCCGGCGCCATCCGACGAGCCGATGGTGGCTCCGGTGGCGGCACCAACTCCCGTTCGCGCGCAGACGCCGCCGCGCTCACACACTCCAGTACGCGCACAAACGCCGGTGCGTGCGCCGACCCCGCCGCTCACGCGGACACCGCCACGCTCACATACTCCGCCGGTGCCGGTCCCAGTGGAGGCGTTGGACAACGCCTCAGCTGCGCTCATCGATTCCACGATCGCGGCGCTCGACGGATTCGGTGACCATCCGTTCGGAGAACCGACACCGATTCCTGAAGACACAGTCGTCCCGATAGGAGCGTTGCTGTATCGCGGCAAAGCTGCACTCGATCGCGCTGTCGAAATCCGCGACCAACTGCGCGACGTTGGACTCACCAGCGACACGCCCGCGCTCGAGGAGCTTTTCGATTTGCTCGAGCTCGCGCAGGCGGAATAGCTCGGCATGAAGTTTGGATGGCGCGGCGCGATCGGTATCGCCATCAGCGCGGCGTGCCTGATCTACGTTTTTCACGGCATCGATTGGGTCGACGCGCGTGCGCGAATGGCGCACGCCAACTACGCGTTGCTCACGCTCGCGGCGCTCACGGCAACGTTGATGTTTCCGCTCCGAGCGCGTCGGTGGCGAACCATTCTCGATCCCATCGCGCCCAAGTTGCCCTTCGGGCCGTTGTGGCGGTCGACGGCAATCGGCATGATGGTCAACAACACGGTTCCAGCGAGAGCGGGCGAGCCGGCGCGCGCGTACGCGTTGACGCGCGAGGTTCCGTCGATTTCCTTCTCGGCGGCCATCGCGTCGCTCGTCGTCGATCGCGTGTTCGATGCGATGGTCGTGCTGCTGCTGATGGTGATCGCCATCGTCGCACCCGGATCGCCCGCCGGGTCGAGCTCCGCCGTTGGACGAGCTGCGATCCTTGTTGCGGTGGTCGCCGCGACCATGCTTGTCGCGCTCTACTCGCTCGTCTTCTTTCCCGATGCGCTCATTCGCCTGTTCGAGCTGATTGCCCGACGCGTGTCGCCGGTGGTGGAGAAACGCGGCGCCGAAGTGCTGCGGTCGTTCGCCGGCGGCTTGAGCATTCTCAAAAGTCCCGTGCACTTTCTCGCTGTGTTCCTGTGGACGACGGCGCACTGGCTCGTGCAACCGGTCGCGTTCTGGCTCGGGTTTCGATCCGTGGGGATCGAGGTGCCGTTCACCGCAGCGCTCCTGGTGCAGGGCGTTATTGTCATTGGCGTCTCGCTCCCGTCCACGCCCGGATTCTTCGGTCCGTTCGAGACGGCGGCGACGTGGGCACTTCCGCTCTACGGTGTCAGCCAGTCTGCCGCCGCCACCTGGGCCATCGTCTTCCACGTCGTGTCATTCATTCCAATCACGCTGATCGGCGCCTACTACTTCGCGCGCCTTGGCCTCACGATGGGCGAGATCGGCTCAGCAGGCGGCGACAAGGACGGATGACTCCAACGGCTCGCGTGACCGCGCAGGCGAAGGTGAACCTGCTCCTTCGGGTACTGGCCCGAGAGGTGAGCGGCTATCACACGATCGAGACGATTTTTCTTCGCCTCGATCTGGGCGACGACGTTCGCGTTCGCGTGGACGCGGGACGCACGCTCGACTGCGCTGGACCGGCCATGCCCTCCGGCGGACTCGGTCCCGTCGAACAGAACCTCGCGTATCGCGCGGCGGCGACATATGCGGACGCCACCGGATGGCCGAACGGTTTCGCGATCGAGATCGAGAAGAAAATCCCGGTGGGCGGCGGCCTTGGCGGCGGCAGTGCCGACGCAGGTGCGGTACTCCGGGCACTCGACGCGCTCGCGCCCAATCCCCTCGGCGCCCGGCTCGTCGAGCTGGCGGCGCCGTTGGGCGCCGACGTGCCCTTCATGACGCTGCAAAGCCCAATGGCGCTCGCCTGGGGACGCGGCGAGCGGATGTTGGTCGCACCTCCACTCGCGGCGCAGCCGGTCCTTCTCGCGATCCCAGACTTCGGCGTGGCTGCCAGTGATGCCTATTCGTGGTTGAGCGCCGATCGGCCGGAGCATTCCCCGGCCACGAGAATCCTGCGCCCGGAGTCGCTCGCCTCGTGGGCGTCGCTCGCGGCATTGGCCGAGAACGATCTCGAGGCCGCCGTAGGCCGGCGACATGGGCTGATCGCGGAGCTCGTCGATGAGATTCGCGCCGGCGGGGCGCTGATCGCGATGATGAGCGGATCCGGCTCGACGGTGTTCGGGGTGTTCAGCGCGCACGGTGCGTTTGGCGCGCGAGCCGCGGCGCCGAAAGTCGCTGAAATCCCGCCGCGCGCCGGGGTGACGACAATTCTCACGTCGACGAGCGAGCGAGTTGTAAGAGTGGAGCTGGAACAGTAGCTTTCAGGGCTCGGTGCCCCCTCGTCCAATGGCAGGACATCGGACTTTGGATCCGAGAATGGTGGTTCGAATCCACCGGGGGCAATTCGGTTTCGAGCTCGGGCATTCGTTCAGGTTTGGCCCGGCTTCCAGAAGTCATTTTCAGCTATTAACTTACAGGGCTCTCTGATGGACGGACTAGCAGTACCGAGTCACGGTCTCAAACTGTTGTCCGGCACCGCCAATCGTCCGCTGGCCGAGGAGATCGCCCGACATCTGGGCGTCGAGCTCTGCCGGGTGAATTTGGGACGGTTCGCCGACGGAGAGATTTCGGTTCGCATCGACGAGAACGTGCGCGGCAACGATGTCTTCATCGTGCAGCCCACGAACCCGCCCGCTGAAAACATCATGGAGCTCCTGCTCCTGATCGACGCAGCCCGGCGCGCCTCGGCGGCGCGAATTACCTGCGTGATGCCGTACTACGGCTACGCGCGGCAGGACCGCAAGGATCAGCCGCGCGTGCCGATCGGCGCCAAGCTCATGGCGAACATGATCACGGGCGCCGGTGTGGATCGAGTGCTGGGCGTGGATTTTCACCAGCATCAGCTCCAAGGATTCTTTGATGTTCCCGTGGACCACCTGTATGCGATGCCGGTGTTCACGGCGCACTACCGCAAGCTGGGTTTGCACGATCCGGTGGTCGTCGCGCCCGATGTGGGTTCGGCGAAGATGGCACGTGGATTTGCAAAACGGCTCAATGCGTCGCTGGCGATCATCGACAAACGGCGTCCGCAGCCGAACGTCTCGGAAGTGGTGAACGTGGTCGGCGACGTCGAAGGCCATGATTGTATTCTCGTCGACGACATGATCGACACAGCGGGCACGGTGTCGGAAGCGGCGCGGGCGCTGAAGGGGTTGGGGGCAAAGGACATCTATTGCTGCGCGACGCACGCGCTGCTGTCGGGTCCCGCGGTACGGCGGCTCAACGACGCGCCGATCAAGGAAATTTGCGTGACCGATACGATCGCGATTCCCGAAGAACGGCGTCCCAAGAATTTGTTCATGTTGACGGTGGGCGAGCTCATTTCGAAAGCAATTCGATTTACGCACAGCGAGCAGTCGGTGAGCTCGCTGTTTGACTGATCGGCATTCGCTGAACGCAGGGCAGGATGTAGGGCCTCGCGGCGGTTTCATGGTAGGGAGGACGCAGCCTCCCGAGAGTAGAAACGGACCGGTGCGAGCAGGCTGCGAAGGCTTCGTTATTAAACTGGTATTACAAAAATGGCATCAGCATCACTCAGCGCGGCGGTTCGCGCCGATCGCGGCACCGGCGTCGCGCGCAAGCTTCGTCAGACGGGACATGTGCCGGCGGTGATCTACGGACACGGCCGCGAGCCCCAGTCGCTCACCGTCAACACTCGCGAGATCGACAAGCTCCTCACCCAGATCTCCGCGGCCAGCACCGTCATTGATCTCACCGTAGACGGCAGCACGGTTCGCACGTTGATCCGCGAAATCCAGCGCCACCCGTTCAAGCGCCACATCGTTCATATCGATTTCCAGGAGCTCGTCGCCGGTGAAAAGATCACCGTCAGCGTTCCGTTGCGGTTCACCGGCACGGCTGAAGGCGTTCGCAATTCCGGCGGTATTCTCGAGGAAGTCATGCACCAGGTGCATCTCCGCGTCGATCCGTCGCTCATCCCCGACCACATCAACGTCGACGTGACCCATCTCACGATCGGGCACAGCTTGCACATCCGCGACCTCCTCCTCCCCGAGGGTGTCACGGTGCTCGACGATACCAAGGCGACGATCTGCGTGTGCGCGGCGCCGAAGGCTGCGGTCGAGACGACGGTTGCGGCCGAAGGTGAGCCGGGCGCGCCAGAGCCCGAGCTCATTCGGAAAGTCAAGGTTGAGGGCGAGGAAGAGGCCAAGCCGGCCAAGTAATCCAGTTCGTGTTCCGATTTCTCTTCGGGCGCGGCCGGAATGCCAAAGAAACGTCAAGAACGTCCGACGCGGCGCGCGACGACGAGCCGATGAAAGTCATCGTTGGACTGGGCAATCCGGGCAAGGAATACGAGCGCACGCGTCACAACGTCGGCTGGTGGGTCGTCGACCACCTCGCCGACGTTTGGCGTTTTGACGGTTGGAGAAAGGACGGCGACGCGCGCGTCGCCAACGGCATGGTCGCGAACACCAAGGTGCGCTTGATCAAGCCGCTCACCTACATGAATCTGAGCGGCAGTGTGCTCAGACCGTACATGCGACGGCCGTTCTGGGCCGCGGCAAAAGACTTGATGATCGTCGTGGATGAAGTGGCGCTTCCGTTGGGCCGCTATCGCTTTCGCGCCAAGGGAAGCGCCGGCGGCCACAACGGATTGAAGAGCATCGAAGGCGCGGTGTCGTCGCAGGAATATGCGAGACTTCGCATCGGCATCGCGCCCGAGGATCCGGCGCGGCGCGGGCAGCTGAAGGACTACGTGCTCGATGATTTTGGCAAACGGGAAGAAGCAGTCGTGCGAGAGTTGATGCCCACATTCACCGAAGCACTCGAACTGTGGGTCAAAGACGGAATTGTCCCCGTCATGAATCGGTTCACTGGCGACCCAGCCTGATCAACGTTGATCAGGGCCGGGGTCGCGTCCTCTTTATAGTCCTCACATGCTCAGGCTCGGAATCGTCGGACTGCCGAACGTCGGCAAGTCGACCCTGTTCAATGCGCTCACGTCGGCGGGGGTTCTCGCGGCGAACTATCCGTTCGCCACGAAAGAACCGAACGTCGGCCGAGTGAACGTGCCCGACCCGCGACTCGACGACCTGGCTCGCATCGTCGAGCCTCAACGCACGGTTCCCGCTGCCGTCGAATTCGTCGATATCGCCGGGTTGGTGAAGGGCGCGTCGCAAGGCGAAGGTTTGGGCAATCAGTTTCTCGCCAACATTCGCGAGACGGACGCGATCGTCCACGTCGTGCGCGCGTTCGACGACGACGACGTCTTGCACGTTATGGGCTCCGTCGATCCGGTGCGCGACCGCGAGGTCATCGAGTTCGAACTGGCGCTCGCCGATCTATCGGTCGTGGAGAAACGTCTCGATCGCGTGAAGCGCGCGTCAAAAACCGGCGACAAAGACTCGCTCGCCGAGCTGGGACCGCTCGAGCGTGCGAACGCCGCACTCGCTGAAGGGCGCGCACTCTGGCACGAGAAGCTCTCGGCCGAAGAGCGCGCGGTACTCATGCCGTTGTCATTGCTCACGCTCAAGCCAATTCTTTACGCGGCGAACGTGACCGACGCGGAGTTGGCCGGCGACGAAGGTCCGCACATCAAGGCATTGCGCGCGGCGATCACAGCGAGCGGCGAACATGCCGAGGTCGTTCCCTTCTCCGCGAAGATTGAAGCGGAGTTGGCGGAGTTGCCCGAGGACGATCGCCGTGGCTTTCTCGAGTCGCTCGGATTGGAGTCGGCCGGACTCGATCGGCTGATTCGCGGTGGATATCACCTTCTCGGGTTGCAGACGTATTTCACGGCGGGCGAGCAGGAAGTCCGCGCGTGGACCATCCACAACGGTGATACGGCGCCTGTGGCCGCCGGCGTGATTCACACGGATTTCGAACGTGGGTTCATTCGCGCCGAGACTGTGGGTTATGAGGATTTTCTCGCGAATGGGGGGTGGAAGGGTGCGCGCGAGAAGGGCGCAGTGCGCGCGGAAGGCAAAGAGTATGTCGTGAAGGACGGCGACGTGATGTTGTTCCGTTTCAACGTCTAGTCCGGCACAAGTCCTCGTGGGCGATCAGCAGCGGTCGGTGACGACCTGCCCCGCCGACTGCACACGGTAGCGCACCGTCGTCGTATCGTTGACCGCCGCGTGCAGCGTCGAGACGGTATCGCCGATTCCGTTGTCGATGATCTGTCCGAGCAGCGCCGCATCGCCCGCGGAGACGCCGGGGATTTCAACGAAAATCGCCTGC
>Ga0193753_10001673_pt1 | contig 18651 bp, 13 predicted proteins | sample H1c2metaG_FD_144925 | JGI IMG/M metagenome (GOLD analysis project Ga0193753, IMG submission 144925) | Soil microbial communities from a riparian zone of the East river system, Colorado, United States - H1c2 | ecosystem: Environmental > Terrestrial > Soil > Riparian zone | place: USA: East...
GCGAAGGATCCGGATCCCCTCGCCGTCCACCCGAGGGTGCGGATCCCGCATCCCCAGCACCGCCCGAGCGATCCCCCGCTCCGCGATCGCCTTCGAGCAAGCCGGAGTGCGCCCATGAAACGAGCAAGGCTCCAGCGTCGAGTAAAGAGTGGCCCCGACGACACTGAACCCGCGACCCTGAGCATCCCGAGCCGCGGCGATCTCCGCGTGATCCTCCCCCGGCCCGAGCGTGTGCCCCCGCCCCAGCAGCTCCCCACTCACACCGACGATCGCGCAGCCGACCCACGGATTGTCGCCCGTCGACCCCCGCGCCAGCTCCGCCTCGCCGATCGCGACGCGCATCCAGGTCTCGTCGAGGCTTCGGTCCAAGAGGAGAGGATAGCGCGGAGGGGCGGGGCGACGAGCCCCTGCCGTCGCCCCCTGGTGCGTATTCTGGGGGCCGCAATGAGAACACTACAGCTCACAGAGTTCGCGAAGGCTCGCATTTCCTGGCAGCCAAGGCCTGCGCTCGAGTTCGAGGCCGAGGGACAGCTCACAGGAGAGACAGCAGCCAGTGGTCCCGGACGGCCGAGAGGCTTCGTGTCTGTCGAAGCATTCATACCCTTGGGAGCCCGAGCTGATCACGGATTGCTTGGCGTCGTCTACGATCCGGGCCGCTCCGGGCAACTGGGTACCGTGGTGAGGTACTGCAGTGGAGGGGGCGAACGCTGGCAGGAGTCACTTGCGGGGAGCATCGACGACGTGAGGGTCGGGTTGCCGAAAGAGTATTCGAAGGCAGTCCTGGAAGGGCTGCTCTCAGGATTGCCCGAGCCATCTCCAGGCTCGCTGACGATTCAGGAAGCGGCACAAGGACCCATTGGGTCCAGCCCTGCGTTGTTCCGGGCCCTCGCTCGTGCCGCAGCGGGGCTGCTGTTTCTGAATGAGACGAACATGATGGACGATGCACTGGCGGAGCGTCTTCGAAGCCTCCTGAACTACTGAACGCAATCTCGCCCCGGCACGAAGCCGCGCACCGCGGCTCTCCAGTCTTTCCCTAAGGTGAAAGCGGATGGAGCTGGTGCACGACGACAATCGAACGTCGTCTGTGCTGAGGTAGACTGAACCCATGCCGCGTCCCCACGAGCTCCCCGTGGTCCTCATCCCCGACGAGGACGGCGGCTTCGTCGTCGAGTGCCCGGTCATCCCCGGCTGCATCAGCCAGGGTGACACCCGCGAAGAAGCACTCGCCAATATCCGCGACGCCATCGAGCTCTGCCTCGAGAACCAGGCTGCTGAAGGCTGGGAGCTCCCTGCGCACGTCGAGATCACCAAGATCGCCGTCTAGCTCGCGAGGGCTGCGACGAACTCCTCGACCGTCGGCGCAGACGAGGCGCACATGGCTCCCACTCTGCCGAGCGATCGAGTAGCCGAAAACGCGCAGGGCTGCGATGCACTGGGCGCCCGAGACGATCGGCAGAGGCGGCATGGCCGTCTTGTACACCAGGACCCGGACCGACTCTTTCGGACCGGCACTGAAGGCACACGGCGGTTCAGGGGGCGGGGGCGGCGGCCGGTCGTGCCGCTGCCGCCCCTGGCCCGCCCTCGCCGCTCGCCCTCGCCGCTCGGTCGATCAGGGGATGTGGCGCACCTTGGGCTCTCGCTCCCAGACGCGGTGCTTGGCTGCTCTCTTGACGAAGTCGGTGACTCCCTTGTCTCCCTTCAGGGAGACCATGCCGGCGTCGAGCTTCTCGCCGTCGATTCCGGCGGCGGTCAGGAGGGCTCGGGCTCCGTCGACGTGGCCGATGACCTTGCAGTGGGCGTAGGCGACGCGGACGAAGTCGAGGGCTGATGATTCGCGGGCGAGGTCGGCTGCTCCGGCGGCTGATGGGGCCAGGACGACGGCGTAGAAGAGTCTTCAAACTTCTGGGAATGTGAGCCAATGGTTCCGCTTGATCCGCCTTATCTAGAGCTTGCCTTTTATGTAGGACCCTCCAGTGCGCAGGAGCAGGGGATTCTAGCAGCAGAGGCGATGGTCAAGGCGGGTGGCCGTTTCACGGGCGAGATCGATGTCGCTCAGAGCGGCGCTGTGTCCAGGTTGTCCTCAGTTGATCTTGGCTCGATAAAGACGCGCGCAGAAGGAACGCTTCGACGCATCTACCTGGACAACGTCACTGGGTTGACCAACAGGACGGAATTGATCGAGATCAACCATGGCGTGGTCCTGTTTCGGACCCAAGGAGAGGACTTCTCCGGGCCGAATCGTGCGCGACAAGGCCGGCTCTATAGTCTCGGCACCAGGGCATACACATGCTTCAGGACTCTCGCGCTCGCGATTGAGAGCTACTACGGCGCACTCTGTTGCGAGTACAGCCTGGAGGAGCCGGCAGACCTCAGGCGCGATCCGCGGAGTCTCGCATTTCGGGACTTCTTCGTCAGTCGGGTCCAGTTTGGACGGGGTGTGATTGACTCGGTACGGGAGAGCGTTGGTGAGGTCTATCTCGAGGAATTTGAAGATCGAGGGCTGTATGTTTCTATGTCGCCTGAGTTCAATCCCGACCGCTGCTCGGTGGAAACGATCGAGGCGCAGTACAGATCGGTTCGTGTTGCCGAGCGGCTGGTAGAGCACCTTCGGTTCTTGCCGGCTTGAGGATGGTCTCGACGAGCGTTTCTGCAAGAGATGAGGTCCAGAGGTAGGCGGGGTGGCTGAGACGCTACCCCGCCTCCTTTCGTTTGTACTGCTGCACGACGGCATCGACCATTTCGATGAGCTTGCGCTGCTGCGAGGGCGGACGGCTCCTGACCTCCTCGAAGATGCGTTGCTCACCCACTGGGGCCCGGTTGCTTCGCCTGGCGACGCGGCGCGAGCACTGCTGCGACCCCGTCGAGTAGCCGGAATCTCTGCCTCGCGCTGCTCGCTGTCGAGCGTCACGCAGCCGGCTGGATCACAGACTTCGTCCTGAGCACGGCGGTTCAGGGGGGCGGGGGCGGCGGCCTGGTCGTGCCGCTGCCGCCTGGCCGCCCCCCCTGGCTCGCCCTCGCCGCTCGGTCGATCAGGGGATGTGGCGCACCTTGGGCTCTCGCTCCCAGAAGCGGTGCTTGGCTGCTCTCTTGACGAAGTCGGAGACTCCCTTGTCTCCCTTGAGGGAGATCATGCCGGCGTCGAGCTTCTCGCCGTCGAGTCCGGCGGCGATCAGGAGGGCTCGGGCTCCGTCGACGTGGCCGATGATCTTGCAGTGGGCGTAGGCGTCTCGGACGAAGTCGAGGGCTGATGATTCGCGGGCGAGGTCGGTTGCTCCGGCGGCTGATGGGGCCAGGACGACGGCGTCGAAGAGGACGGAGGGGGATCCGGGGAGGATGCCGTCGACGGGGACTCGCTCTCCTCCTCCGAGCTCGACTCCTCCGATCTTGGGGGCGATCACCTTCAGGGTCGCTCCTTCGTCGGTCAGTGCCTTGCGCAGTTTGGCGACCACTCCTCCGTCGGTTCCGTCGGTGACGAGGCAGGCCACGACGCGGCCGCGCAGGGTGTCGGTTTGCTTGGCCAGGAGGCTGAGGGCCGGGGAGGGTCTGACGTCCTTGTGGTCCGGCTGCCTGGCTGGTGCCGCTGGTGGGACCTCGGCCATTCCCAGGCCGCGGGAGATCCTGGTGGCCAGCTTGGCGTCGACGTGGACGAGGTGGCTGATGACTCGCTCGCGGATGGCCGGCAGCTCCACCTTGCTCAGCTCGAAGACGAAGGCAGAGACGATGTGGTTCTGCTCGGGCTCGGTCTGGCTGAGCCAGAACATGCGGGCGTGGCTGTAGTGGTCGGCGAAGGATTCGGCTCTCACTCGCAGGGTGCCGCCCGCCTCGTGGCGGTTGGCGGAGCGGTAGCCTCGGTTCGGGTTCTCGCGCTCGCTCTCCGGGGCGAGTGTGTTGGGCTCGTACGAGACCCGGCCGGACTGCACCGTGGTTCGCATGTGTCCGTCGCGCTGGAAGTTGTGCATGGGGCACTTGGGCGCGTTGATCGGGATCTCGTGGAAGTTGGGGCCGCCCAGGCGGCTCAGCTGGGTGTCGAGGTACGAGAACAGCCGGCCCTGGAGGAGCGGATCGTTGGAGAAGTCGATGCCCGGCACCACGTTGGCCGGGCAGAAGGCGACCTGCTCGGTCTCGGCGAAGAAGTTGTCCGGGTTGCGGTCGAGCACCATCCGGCCGACCTTCTGCAGCGGGATCAGCTCCTCCGGGATCACCTTGGTGGCGTCGAGCACGTCGAAGGCGAACGTGTTGGCCTGCTCCTCGGTGAAGATCTGGACCAGGAAGTCCCACTCCGGGAAGTCGCCGCTGGCGATCGCGTCCCACAGGTCGCGGCGGTGGTAGTCGGGATCGGCGCCGCAGATCTTGACGGCCTCGTCCCAGAGGACCGACTGGCTGCCGTTCTTGGGGCGCCAGTGAAACTTCACGAAGGTGGACTTTCCGCCGGCGTCGACCAGCCGGAACGTGTTCACCCCGAACCCCTCCATCATGCGGAGCGAGCGCGGGATGGCGCGATCCGACATCGCCCACATGACCATGTGGACGCTCTCGGGCATGAGCGACTGGAAGTCCCAGAAGGTGTCGTGGGCCGAGGCCGCCTGCGGGAAGCCGCGATCCGGCTCCATCTTCACCGAGTGGATGAGGTCGGGAAACTTCATCGCGTCCTGGATGAAGAACACCGGGATGTTGTTGCCGACCAGGTCGAAGTTGCCCTCGCTGGTGTAGAACTTCACCGCGAAGCCGCGCACGTCGCGCGGCAGATCGACCGAGCCGGCCCCGCCGGCCACCGTCGAGAACCGCGCGAACACCGGCACCCGGGTCCCCTCCTGCTGCAGGAAGGCCGCGGTCGTGTACTCGCCGAGGGAATCCACCACCTCGAAGTAGCCGTGCGCTCCCGAGCCGCGCGCGTGCACGATGCGCTCCGGGATGCGCTCGTGGTCGAAGTGGGTGATCTTCTCGCGGAGGACGAAGTCCTCGAGCAGGGTGGGCCCGCGCGCCCCCAGGCGCAGGGAGTTCTGATCGTCCGAGACCGGGATTCCCTGATTGGTAGTCAGGACCTCGGTCTCGGAGGTCTGGTGCAGCTCGCCGCCGGCCTTGACGTCGCTGCCGGGCCCGCTCGCCGCGCTTGTCTTCTTCCTGTCCATCGATTGCCTCCTGGTGCGAACGGATTCGGAGTTAGCAATCTGGACATAACCGGTGCGACACGCCGGCGCCGCACACATGACCCGACTGGCTCGGTTTGGTGCGCACGGAGGGGCGCGCACGCGCTGGGCGCACCCGCGAACAGTCATCAGCGCACCGGCCCGGCGGTGTCGATGGCGAGGCCCGCGGCGCGCGAGAGGACACCGCCGCCACCCCACGCGGGTGCGCCGCCGCGCTGACCTACCGGCGCGGCGGCGGATACTGGTGATACGAGCCGGCGCGCCAGCGCAGCCAGGCCCGCTCGCCGTGCTTCGCGATGAGCTCGGCTCCCTCCGCCGGCAGCTCCAGGGCCAGGACCGTCCCGTCCCAGTCGACGCTGCTGGGCCGCTCGCGCGGGTCGAAGCGAGTGCGCTCGAGGCCGAGGAAGCCGAGCTCTCGCAGGGCCGGCGCGGCCGCGATCTGCTCGACGCCGGCGCGGCCGATCGGATTACCGGCCAGGTCGAGCCAGGCCAGGCGCGACCAGCCGAGCGCGGCCAGGGCGCCGGCGCCGTCGTCATCGATGCCGGCGTCGGCCAGCCCGAGCGAGAGCAGGCGCCCGAGCCGCGGATAGGCAGCCAGCCGGTCGACCCGGCCGCCCAGACCGATGACGTCGAGGTGCTCGATCGGGAAGCCGGCCATCACCGGGCCGGCGACGCCGAGCGCCGCGGCGTCGACCACCAGCCGGGCCGGCGCGCCGCGCTCGAAGCCGATGTCGCGAACGCCGGGGATCGCGGCGAGCGGCGCGCTCCAGCGCGGGCCGAGCTCTTCGATCAGCTCCGCCTCGCGCTCGCGCTCGCACCGCTCGCTCGCGCGACTGGCGCAGTCGATCTGGAGGGAGACCAGCTCGGCCCACGGGTCGCCGGCCGCGACCAGCGCGTCGGCGAAGCGCCGCCGCAGCCGATCGTCCTCGGGGCTCGCGGCCAGGGCCTCCATCCAGTCGCCGTCGCGCATCGCCTACCTCGGCTCGGTCCCGGTGCGGTAGCGCCGGCCGTCCGCCTTCCACTCGGCATAGTACTGCGACAGCACCTGCGCCGCCGCCAGCCCCTCGGCGAACTGCCCGCCCCACAGCGTGTTGCAGAACGTGTTCAAGGTGCTGTTGAACGACTCGCGGGTGGCGTTGCCGCCCTGCAGCCGGCCGAGCAGGGCGTCGTTGAACATCGCGGCCCCGTGCACGGTGAGGCCGGTCAACCGGTTGTCCGACGTGCGCACCTCGATCCCGACCGGCAGCCAGTCGCGGCCGACCCGGTGCCAGATCGGCACCGTCGTGTAGTCGGGGATCCGGTCGAGCGCGCGCTGGAGATCCGGGTGCGCCTCGCGCCGGTTGGGCCCGATCGCCGAGATGACCGCGTCGGCCGCGCGGTTGGTGGTCGTGCCGCCCGCGGTGACCGGCACCGTCAGACGGTCGCCGGCCGCGTCGATCGGATTCCTGAACTCGCCGAACGCCACCTGGATGCGCGGGTCCTTGCCGGCGCCGCGCCCGTCGGCGCCGCCGAGCAGCTGGTCGCGGAACGCCTCGTAGCCGGCGGTGCGCTCGATCCCGGCCGGCGGCTCGCGCCCGATGAGGTGGATCTCGACGTTCGGGAACCGGTCGCGCGGGAACAGCGTCGCCACCCCGCGCACCGCGTCGTACGCGCCGCCGCCCATGCCGGCCACGATGATGACGGTGCGCTGCGCGTCGGCCGCGTTGCGCGGGACCGCCACCTCGCCGGTCTGCATGGCGCGCGACGACAGCACCCGGTTCGAGCGGGTCGCCGCCGCGGTCATCGCCGGCATGAGCGGCGCGTTCAACCCGCCGTGATACTCGACGTGGCGGGTCTGCGCGGTCTTGTCGGTCCCCTCGCGGTTGACCGTCACGCTCCAGGTCCCGTCGCGGTTGCGCACGAAGTCGGTGGCGCGGCCCTCGACGTGGGTCCGGTACGCGGTCTGCGACGCGGCCAGGTCGATGTTGTGGGCGGCGAACGCGTTGGTCGACACCGGATCGCGCCCGGCCCGGCCCGGATCGTACGCGGTCATGTCGACCCCGAGCCCGGCCATCTGGTCGTGCGACTGGAACGCATTCTCGACCACCCCGGCCTCGGCCAGCCGGGTCCACAGCGCGTCGCGGATCTCACCGACGGTGGCGTCGGCCCGGCTCGACATCGCGCTCGCGCCCGAGCCGACCGCGAGCGTGTCGAAGCGCGGCGTGCGGTCGAGGTTGCCGTGCGCGGTCTGCCCCTCGCGGCGGACGGTGTCGGCCACCTCGCGGCGCGCCTCGCGCACCTGGGCCGCGGTCCGCGCCGCGCGCTCGTGGACCATGCGGATCTCGATCCGCGGGCGCTGGTCGCGCGGGCGCAGGGACTCCGGCCGCACCACCGGGCGGGGCGGCGGCATGCGCAGCCCGCTGACCGGCCGCACGCCCTCGCCGGGGCGGAGGTCGCAGTACGGCCAGACCGTGCAGATCGTGGTCTCCGGGTCCTGCCCCCAGGTCACCGCCATCGGCAGCGGCTGGCTGGGCCGGTACGGGAAGACCTGCAGGCTGTCGACGATCCGGGTCGGGTAGACGTCGCTCGACTCCTCTCCCTCGAGCACCTCGTAGTCGAGCGCGGGATCGCCGATCGGCTGGCCCCAGCCCTGGCCGTAGCTCAACGAAGAGTCGGCCCAGCCCATGACCGGCGACGGGACCAGCGAGTCCTCGAACGGGAACGCGGCCGGGTCACCGGCGGCGACGGTGGTGCAGGGCTCGTCGGCGGCGGGCGCCCGGGTGGTCGCCACCCGCGTCGCCGCGCCGGTGTCGACGTCGGCGTCGGGGGCGGCCGGCGAGATCGGATCGCACGCCGCCAGGGCGAGCCCGATCAGGATGGTTGCAATGGGTCGTCTCATGACACGCCTCCTCACTGGCACTCGTTCATGACGCAGCGGTTGGACAGGCACTGATCGTTCTGGGTGCAATTCCAGCCCGCGGTCTTCTTCACCTTCGGGTCCCAGGTCCAGTGGGGGCCGTCGTACTGGTAGTGGACGCCGTCGACCGGCAGCATCCGGCGGGTGGCGACGTCCTCGCGCTGGCCGCTCCAGCCGCAGATCATCTCGGTGTCGGGATAGGCCCGGCCGATCCGGCCGGCCGCCAGCGCCTCGTACAGACCGCAGGTGCCGGTGTTCCACTGGAACTGGCGCAGGGCGTCGCGCTGGCCCCACGCTTCGCTGCGGTCGGGCGATCCGCGCTTGAAGTACGCGGTGCCGGTCCGGCCCATCGCGGCCAGCCCGTCGGCGCCCGACGACGAGATCGCCCGCGCGGTCAGCTCGTTGAAGTAGAAGCCGATCGACAGCGGCGGGATCGGGTTCCCGTTGGGGAACTGGAACGCGATGCTCGGGCACGGGTGATCGCCCGCGCCGGTGCGGCAGGTCTCGGTGTAGTTCCAGAGATCGATCTCGGTCGACTGCATCCACACCCAGCCCATCGCGGTCTGCATGTCGCAGCCGACCGAGACGTCCTGGAAGGTGTTCTCGCGCTTCTTGCAGGCGACGGTCTGCGACACGCTGGCGTTGAGGCCGACGTTGCCGCCGTCTCGCCGGCCGTAGCTGACCGATCCGCCGGCGGTCGCGGTGCTCTCGGTGGTGCACTCCTTCGACATGTAAACGTTGATGTCGAAGCCGCCCTGCGCCTCCGCGGTGCTGAAGCCGTCCGGCGCGACCGCGACGGTGCCCGGCCCGAAGCAGATGAAGCGGCCCGACAGCGACGCGTTGTAGTCGGTGGTGCCCGACGTGTAGAAGTCGACCATGCTGTTGCGGGTCAGGCCGAGCGCGACCCGCCCGCCGTAGTGGTTGACCAGGGTGGGCGAGAACGACGCGCGCACGACCAGGTTGCGGCGGCCGCGATCCGCCTCGCCGTCGACGCAGCGGGCCGCCTTCTTGGCCCGATCCGGGCCGTAGAAGAACTCCCAGTTGCTGTCGTTCGGCGCCCAGTCGTCCATGACCCACTCGCCGCCGACCCGCCGCCAGCGGGTGATGTAGCGCGGCACGATCTTGCCGTTCGGCACGAAGCTGAGCCGCTGCTGCTCGTTCATGGCCTCGGAGGTCTGCGAGCAGCTCGGGTCGTGGCCGCCGAACACGTCGGGATAGCCGGTCAGGTGACCGCCGTGGGCGAACAGCCAGAACTGGCTGTGTCGATCGGAGGCGTCGTTGGGCGCGTACTTGAACTTCTGCCACGCGTCGTTCCGCCACTTGCCGCCGCACGTGGTCGTGTTCCCGACCTCCTGCCAGACGCTGCTGGCCCAGTAGGTGGTGACGTCGGGCAGGAGCGCGACCTTGCAGTTGTAGGTCTCGCGCGGCCGGCAGTTGTTCGGGTCGGTGGCCGCGCCCGGGACGCCGCGCGCGGTCGGCTGGTCCTCGCAGAATTCCTCGACCGGCGCGCCCATGCCGGTGTCGGCGTACTCACCCTCGGGATCGAACACGTAGTCGGGCGCCGGCGCGTCGGCGACCAGGTCCCAGCACCCGGCCAGGTAGTCGCCGGAGAACGCCTCGCCGTCGATGTCGATCGACTCTTGATCGTCGAGCCACTCCGGGAACGCCTCGTCGAAGCTGGACAGGCCCCACAGCCCCTCGTTCACGCCAGGAGGAGCGCCGCCCGGCTCGTCCGGCTCGGTCGGGGTCCCCTCGCCGCCGCCGGACGTCTCGTCGGTGCCCGCGTCCTGGTCGACCGGCGTGTTCCCCTCGGTATCCTCGTACTGCTGCTGGTCCGGATCCCCGGTGCCCGCGTCACCGCTGCCACCGTCACCGCCGACCCCACCGTCGAGATCACCGGGCGGAGGCGGAGGAGGCGGAGGAGGCGGGCCGCCGTCCTGGCCGATCACCACGGCCTCGCTCCGGTGAGCGCCGACCGAGCTGCGCGCCGCGACCACCGACGGGTCACCGGTGATCGCGTCGTCGGCCTCGAGCAGCGCGATCATCTCGGTGTGAAACTCCTCGGAGGCGCGCTCGAGCGCGGGCCAGCATTCCTCGGGGGTCATCGGGTGCGCGTCGGCGCTGGTGCTGGTGAGCTCGGGGGCGGGCTTGCCGGAGCATCCGGCGACAAGCGCCAGGGTCGCGGCCAGCCGCAGCCCCATCGCGATGGGTGTCGTGTTCGCCATGGTCGTTCCTCTTTCGTCGTGGTTCGGTTCGCGGGTCACTGGACGCGGTCCGGGGCGGCGGTCGGGATGACGCCCGCGTCGCGCGGGATCGGGGTCGGATCCGGAACCCCGGCGTCGAGCGGGAACGGCGCGCCGGCGTCGCCCGGGAACGGCACCCCGGCGTCGTCGGGCACCGGCAGGCCGCCGTCGGGCAGCGGCTCCAGCTCGGCCGGGTGCGACGCCGGGTCGAGTGGATCGGTGCCGGCCTGCACCTCGATGCCGTCGGTGTAGCCGTCGTCGTCGGTGTCGTCGTCGTGCGGGTCGGTGCCGGCCGCGACCTCGTCGCCGTCGAGCAGGAGATCCGAGTCGGTGTCGGCGCGCAGCGGATCGGTGCCGGCCGCGACCTCGAGCGCGTCGTCGAGGCCGTCGCCGTCGGTGTCGGGCCGGAGCGGATCGGTCTCGAGCACGTCCTCCTGGCAGTCCTCGAGCTCGTCGTCGTCGCTGTCCGGATCGAGCGGGTCGGTGCCGTGGTCGATCTCGTACCCGTCGAGGCAGCCGTCGTCGTCGCTGTCGGCGTCTTCCGGACCGGTGCCGGTCGTGACCTCGACCTCGTCGGACACCTCGTCCCCGTCGGTGTCGGTCCAGTACACGCACGAGGTGGTGCTGCACACCTCGACCGCGTTGGGCGCCTCGCACCGGGCCACGAAGCCGTCGCGCTCCGGGCACAGCCCCGGGCCGTCCTCGTCGATCTGCGTGCGGCACTCGCCCGGTTGCCACGACCAGCCGGTCGGGCTGGTGGTGTCGACGTCGCAGATGCGAAAGTCGAACGCGCACTGATCGAACGCCGGCGAGCAGCCGGTCTGGACCGGCTCGGCCGGGTCGCATGGCTCGGCCGCCGCCGCGAACGCGCGCTCGGTGTCCGGCTCCTTTCCATCACAGGCGCAAGCGGCGGCGAGCGCGAGGGCGAAGCTCATCGCCGCGCGACGAGCGTTGGGTGCTGCGGTCATCGACTCCTCCAGGCAGGTGTGGAGCAGCCGAAGAGCAACCAGCGCGCCACGCGCAACCCTGCGTCCTTACGCGCGCTCTGGCCCCGCCCACCGTCGAGGGGAGCGCAACGGGTGTTGCGCGCCGATCAACGGTCCCGCGTGTCATGAGCTGCGCGAGGCATGATCGCCGGGCGACATTGACGCGCTGGAGGTTGGCACCTACCCTTGGTGTCCTATGACATGGCGCAAAGCAGGGGCATCCCTGTTGTTTTCCGCGGCCTCGGCCCTATCGCTCGCCGGTTGCCCGAAGGGGGGAGCGCAGGGCGGCGCGGCAGGGGCCCGGCCGCTCCCGCCCGCGGTGCCGGCCCGGCTCGAGGTCGACGCCCTGGCGCCGATGGCAGGCAACGACCCTTCGGCCAAGTCGAAGCTCATCGACATCATGGCGTCGGAGAACGCCCGCTGGTTCAAGGTCCTGAAGGCCGCCCAGCCGGCCCCCGCCCACTTCATCGGCTACCAGGTGCACGAGCGCCGCTCGGTCACGATGGACGCGGTCGACGGCGTGCTGCTGGCCGACGAGGACGACACCCAGCGCGCGCTCGACGTCGAGGTGCGGGTCGGCTCCGAGCAGATCGACAGCCGCCACCCGCTGCGCGATCCGCGCCTGGCCGCGTTCACCTCGCTGGCCAGGCTCGGCTCGGTGCCGTTCGGTGAGGACGAAAAGGCGATCCGCCACCACCTCTGGCTCGAGACCGACCGCCGCTATCGCGAGGGCCTCCTGCTCCTCAACATGGTCCTGACCGAGCGGCAGGTGTCGGTGCGCGACGAGGAGAAGAAGTCGGCCGACTTCACCTCGTCGAAGCCGCAGCTGTTCTTCCAGAAGAAGGCCACCCTCGAGTACGACCGCGGCGTGTGGATCAAGCGGGTGCGCGACTGCTCGAAGCGCGCCGCGCGCGGGGTCGCCACCCGGTCCAACTGCCGGGCCGACTTCGAGCTCAACACGATCTACTACGTGAACTCCGAGGGCAGCCAGATCCAGACCTCGTGGACCAACGCGCGCTTCCTGGTCCAGGTCGGCGTCAAGCACGACGACGGCATGCCGCTGTCGCGGGTGGAGCAGGCGTTCGCGCCCACCCCGGCCGAGCTGCCCGACGACGCCAAGATCGATCAGCTGATCACGGTCGTGAACCGCGACCTGGACGCGCTGCACAAGGCGCCGCTGGCCGATCCGTTCGTCGGCCCGGCCATCCTCGAGGGGCGCGCCGCGGCGGTGTTCTTCCACGAGGTGTTCGGCCACCGCATCGAGGGGCACCGACAGGAGCTGGAGGTGGAGGGGCAGACCTTCACCAAGCAGATCGGCAACGACATCATGCCGACCTGGCTCAGCGTCTACGACGACCCGACCATCCGCCGCCTGAACGGCCTGCCGCTCAACGGCTACTACCGCTTCGACGACGAGGGGGTCACCGCCCAGCGCACCTCGCTGGTCGACAACGGCATCCTGAAGGGCTTCCTCATGGGCCGCAACCCGATCCCCGGGTTCGAGCACTCCAACGGCCACGGCCGCAAGGAGCCGGGCAACATCTCGGTCGCGCGCCAGGGCAACCTGGTGGTCGAGACCCAGCGCTCGGTCACCAAGGACGAGCTGTTCCAGCAGCTCCTGGCCGAGATCAAGCGGCAGAAGAAGCCGTACGGCTTCATCTTCACCGACATCGCGGGGGGCTTCACCAACACCACGCGGGTCTCGTTCCAGGGCTTCAAGGTCAACCCGACCATGACCTACCGGGTCTATCCCGACGGGCGCAGGGAGGTGGTGCGCGGCGTCGATATCTCCGGCACGCCGCTCAGCGCGCTCGGCAGCATCATCAGCGCGGCTCGCCCGGTCGAGACGTTCAACGGCATCTGCGGGGCCGAGAGCGGGTGGGTGCCGGTGTCGGCCTCGGCGCCCAGCCTCCTGCTCAGCAACCTCGAGCTCGACCGCAGCTTCAACCCCACCGACCGCGGGCCGGAGCTGCCGCCGCCGTCGATCGCGCGCGCGCACGGAGGTGTCCAGTGATCGGATCGGATCGCGGGTCGTCGATCAGGGCGGGGGCCGCGGCCGCCGCCCTGGCGCTGCTGGCCGGGCCGAGCTCGGCGCTGGCCAAGCCGAAGCCGGCCGCAGGCTCGCCGTCGGCGGCCAAGCCGGACGAGTCGACCCGCTCCAAGGCGATCACCGAGCCGGTGCTCGACGCGGTCGCCGCCGAGATGGAGCGGTCGCTCAACGGGCTGCGCATCGAGGGCGCGACGCCGCCGTACTTCCTCGGCTACAAGCTGACCGAGGTCGAGGTCAACGACGCCGTCGCCAGCATGGGCGGCATCACCAGCCAGAAGGAGCGCCACTTCGTCAACCTGGAGGCGCACGTCCACGTCGGCTCGTACCAGTTCGACAACTCCAACTTCGTGGCGGCCGGCCGCGACGACCTCGATGGCCGCTCCGAGCAGAGCCTGCCGCTCGAGCCCAACCCGGCCAGCGTGCGGCGCGCGGCCTGGCTCGCCACCGACGAGGCATACAAGGAGGCGATCGAGCAGTTCCAGGCCAAGCAGGAGGTGCTGAAGAGCGGCGCGGCCGGCGGGCTCAGCAAGGTGCCGAGCTACAGCAAGTACAAGCCGACCGCGATGAACGAGCAGATCCTGGTCCCCAAGCTCGAGACGGTCGAGGAGATGAAGCAGCGAGCCGAGAAGATCTCGGCGGTGCTGCGCAAGACCGCCAGCGTGCGCGACTCGCGGGTCGCCTTCACCAGCTACCTCGAGCGGCGCTGGCTGCTCAACAGCGAGGGCAACGCGGTGCACGACACCCGCCGGGTGAGCGGCGTCATGATCGTGGCCAGCGCGCAGGCCGACGACGGGCAGGAGCTGACCCTCACCTACTCGCGCTACGGGCTGACCGCGGCCGATCTGCCCGAGGACAAGGAGCTGGCCGCCGAGGCTGGAAAGCTGGCCGAGCAGCTGGACGCGCTGCGCAAGGCGCCGCTGGTCGACAGCTACACCGGGCCGGTCCTGTTCGAGGGAGACGGCGCCGTCGCGGTCGTGCGCAACACGCTGGCCCCGCACCTGTCCGGCACCCCGCTGCCGGTCGGGGTGGGCGGGCGCGACGCGGTCCGGTTCGGGGGCCAGCTGTCCGATCGACTGGGCCTGCGCGTGGTGACGCCGATCCTGACCCTCATCGACGACCCGACCACCGCGACCGTGGACAAGACGTCGGTCATCGGCTCCTACCGGGCCGACGACGAGGGCGTGGCCGGGCAGCGCGTCGAGGTCATCAAGGACGGCAAGCTGGCCACGCTGCTCATGAGCCGGACGCCGTCCAAGCAGATCGATCAGAGCAACGGCCACGCCCGGCTGGCCATGCCGGGCGGCGTCTTCCGCGGCAGCGCGACCAACCTCCTCGTCGGGGTGAAGGGCGGGCTCGAGCAGAAGGCGCTGGTGCGCCGGCTGATCAAGGAGGCGCACACCCAGGGGCTGAAGTACGGGATCGTGGTGCGGCTGATGGACGATCCGGCCATCACGGCCAACTCCGAGCTGACCCGGTTCGAGCGGCTGCAGCTCCTGCAGTCGGCCGACGACGAGGCGCCGCCGCTGGCATTGCTCGCGTTCCGGGTCTACCCGGACGGTCGCGAGGAGCTGGTCCGCGGGGTGCAGCTCAAGCCGGTCGGCGTGCGCGCCTGGCGCGACGTGATCGCCGGCAGCCGCAAGCGGACGGTCCGCAACTTCCTGGCGTCGGTGGACGATCCGCTGCTGGTCCAGGTCGGCGGGGCCGGCCCGGGCTTCGTGCCGTCGGGCGGCGTGGAGAGCTCGGTCGCCACGCCGGACCTCCTCTTCCGCGAGCTCGACATCGTGCCGAGCGCCCTCGGCCGGCGAATGGCCCCGGCGGTCCCGGCGCCGTAGTCGCTGGCAGGCGCGGACGCTACCGGGCGCAGACGCTACCGGGCAGACAGCCGGAGCGTCTTCGCCCCCGTCCGCTCGGCGGCGGCGTCGAGGCCGCGGACCAGGAACTGGATGTTGTCCGGATCGCGGGCGTCGACCGGGCGACCCATGGCGCCCCTGGCGGCCAGCCGGTACTCGACCAGCTGGTAGGGATACTCGCGCCGGCGGGCCTGCAGCGCGACCTCGCGGTAGCCGGCGGCCGCGGCGGCGCGGAGCACGTCGCGGAGCTGGCGGACCTCGGCCCTCGGCTTCAGGTGGACCCCGAGGACATCTCCCGGGGGGGGCAGGCTCTTGCGGAGGTTGCGCACCTGGACCCGCCAGTCGCTCTCGATCGGCTGGCCGGCCAGGAGCGGCGGATCCGGCACCAGATCGATGGTCGGCGCGCCGCTCCACTCGCGCGCGTTCTCCCCGGCCTCGGGCCAGGCATCGCGAGCGGCCTGACCCTCCTCGGCGTGGGCCCGCCGGTCCAGGGCGCTCAGGTGCTGATCGAACTGCTCGAGCAGCGCCGCGTAGCTCGGCTCCTGCGCGCACGGCCGGCAGGCGGAGTACGCCACACGCGAGCGGTCCTTGAGCCGCCGCCACACGCTGTGCGACAGCATGAGCGGCCAGTACTCCGGGACGATGTACTTGCACTCGGCCGCGAGCGGGCCGGCGCAGGCGCGCTCGAGGTAGCGGCGGACGTCCTCGCCCGGCTTCGGCTCGACGTGGAGCGCGGTCGGCCACACGGTCAGGGCCAGCGCGCGCATCTGCTCCTCGAGCGGCCGCTCGAGCTGCTCCTCGAGCGGGCCGAGCGCGAGGAAGACCAGGTTGCGCTCCGCCTCGTCGGCGACGTCCTGGTTGAACGACGGGCGCAGCCGCTCGACCTCGACGGCCAGCGCGCGATACGCCTCGGACGAGCGCGGCGTCGCGCGGAACTTCTGCACCGCGGCGCGCAGCGCGTGCCGGCCGTAGTCGCCGGTCAGGTCCTTGTCGCTGGCGACGACCTCGATCTTGTTCCGCTTGCAGCCGCCGGCCAGCGCCGCGGCCACCATCAGCACGCCCGCGATGCGCGCGACTCGCGGCCCGCTCACCCGGTCAGCCTCGACAGCTTGCGCAGGGTGGGTGGGTCGATGAACACGAACACGGCGTCGCCGAAGCTCACGTAGGCTCCGGACCATATCGCCATTCGCACTCCCGCCACCAGCGGCTCCCCGTTGATGCAGGTGCCGTTGCGCGAGCTCTCGTCGATGATGTAGTAGCCGCCCGTGTTCGGGTCGCAGACCAGCTTGGCGTGCAGCTTGCTGACCGACTCGTTGTCGATCTTCACCTCGCACTGTCGGCTGCGCCCGATCGTCACCGCGGCGCCGGTCCCGGTCATGAGGGTGTTCGGGCCGAGCACGACATACGGCTCGTTGCCGTACTCGCGCGTGTAGTGGTCCGCCCAGTCGAGCGGCTCGCGCAGGGTCATCGTGCGGTCGATGGTGTTGTCGCGCGCGTCGCCCGCCCCATCCTGCACGCGAATCAAGACCGGTGCGTGGAGCGCGAAGCCGGTCTTGAGCTCGTGGAGGAGCTCGCGAAGCGTGGCAGAGTTGGGTCGATCGGTCTGCACGGCAGCGTCGTCCCCTGCTCGCGACGGCAGCAGCGCTTCAACTCTCGCAGGGTAGCATGGCGGCGCGCAGGCATGCAGCCAGACGCGCGCCGTCGATACCCATGCCGAGAGCGACGGCGCGCGGGACGGGGTCGCCAGCTGTCAGCGCACCAATTGGTTCCGCCGACACGCGCGCGCCCACCCGGTGAAATGCAATCAGTGCCGGCGTATCGGTTCCTGTCTCCCTATCGATGGCCCAGCAGATGCCCTTGATGCGGATGTACTCCGCCGGCAATCCCTCCAGCTGAGTGGTCAACTCTTCGAAATCCAACGTCCCGTCGATCGGCACCGCGACCGACTCGAACCCGTGGATGGATGTGACATCCGAAGGAACGCGCTCGTGCGCGTGCGCATGGCCGGTGTGCTGTCCTTGCGCAGAAGCGAATGTACCTGTGTGCGGGCTGTGAGGCGGCACACTCCGCGAGAGAGCGGTGTCCGCGGCGGCGTCCGAGATGATCTGCCACACCGCCGCCGCGCTGGCGGCCGGGCTCGACTCGATGACGAGCGCGGCGGTCGGATTGGCCTGGCGCAGCTCGCCGACCAGCGCGGCCAGCGCCGCCTCGGCCGAGGCGGGCGGCAGGGCGTCGCGCTTGCTCACCACCAGCAGGTCGGCGTGCTCCACCTGCGCGTCGACCGATCGGGCCAGCGGCCGGTGCCGCGCGTGCTCGAGCGCATCCACCACCGTCACGACCGCAGCCAGCCGGATGCGCTCGGCCAGCCGCTCCCCGGTCAAGGTCCAGATGATCGGCAGCGGCTCGGCGATGCCGGTGGTCTCGACCACGACCAGCTCGATCGACGGCTCGGCCTCGAGCAGCGAGGTGAGGCTCTCGGCCAGGTTCTCGTCCAGCGTGCAGCAGATGCACCCGCCGGGGAGCTCGACCTGGCGAGCGGCGCCGGGCGGCAGCAGCGACGCGTCGATGCCGACCGCGCCGAGCTCGTTGACCAGCACCGCCAGCTTGCCGCTCGGCGGCGACGGCAGCGCCTGCCGGTGGGCGAGCAGCCGGTTGAGCAGCGTGGTCTTGCCGCTGCCGAGGAAGCCGGTCAAGAGGATGGTGGGGACACGCACGACGGGAGGCGATTCGCTGAGGCGATGAGCGGGGAAGGAGGGCCAGTGAAGAGATCGGCCCCGTGAGTATCGGGTCGGCGGATGGTTCCTTGATGAAGTTCTGCGAATTTTTTCAGCGAAGGAGCCGGCCGATCAGGCCCAAGGCGGAGCCGAACAGCTCCACCCGGTGCTCGGCGCCGGGCTCCCCGGCCCAGGCGGCCCGGGTCCGGGCGGCCGCGGCGTCGGACGCCGCCCGGCGGGCCTGCTCGCGCAGCTCCTCGATCTCGCGCCGCTGGCTGTCCTCGACGCCGCCCTTCATCACGAAGTCGACCACCCGCCCCAGCTCGCTCGCGTCGAACCAGGTGCCGTGGGCGCGGCACACGTCGAGGATGATGCCGGAGCGGCGGGCGAAGTTGACCCGGTTCATGATCTGGTCGCAGTCCGGGCACTCGATGTACATCGCCCGACCGGGCGGCTGACCGGGAACCGCGGCCGGCTGACCGGCGGGCGCCGGCGACGCCGCCGACCGATGAGGCTCATCGGCCAGGTCGGGCGAGACCGCGCCCATCTGGCGCAGCGTGGACAGCGACCGCTCCTGCCGCTCGCGAACCAACCGATCGACCGCGGCGGCGTCGAGCCAGACCCCGTGACAGGTCGAGCACTCGTCGAGCAGGACGTCGCCGATCAGGCGGGCGAGCAGGGCCGGGCCTTCGGGGCAGGCCGGGCAGGTGCGCGCGGTGATCGATCCGTCCGGGTTGGCGTGGGCCGCGACCCCGACGGATCGAA
>Ga0193753_10001674_pt1 | contig 18644 bp, 17 predicted proteins | sample H1c2metaG_FD_144925 | JGI IMG/M metagenome (GOLD analysis project Ga0193753, IMG submission 144925) | Soil microbial communities from a riparian zone of the East river system, Colorado, United States - H1c2 | ecosystem: Environmental > Terrestrial > Soil > Riparian zone | place: USA: East...
GCTCGTAGTTGCCAAATCGCCGCGCAGCCGCTTCCTTCTTACGACTCGGTCCGAAGCGCCCCGGCCACCACCTTCCGCCGTCCATCAGCCTTTGTACGCCGGGCCGCTTCCGATAGAGATCTGTCGTAACCCACCCCGAATGGCAAATTCGCGGCAACTCTCTGGCCCAAGCCCGTAACGCGAGCAGGCGAGCGTCGGAACTAGCCGAAGTTCGTCACCGCTAGAGCCAAAAAGCGGCTAAGTCGTTCAGAATCAGTTCAGACACTCGCCGAGTCTGCACTACATTTGCGATTGAGTTGGAACCGTTCCGGGAGGCTGATGCCGAGTTGCTGCAGAAGCGATTTCTGCTCGGCAGTCGGCTCGGTGATGCGTCGGAGGTGAATCTCGCGGCCGTCGGTGGTGGGTAGGACAATGTCGGCGCTCTGCAATGTGGAAAGCAGAGCGAGAGTCTTCCTCGGCGACAGGGGTTGCGTGTCGTTGAGTTCGCTGGTCGATGGCTGTGGCGCGATTGCGGCACGGCCCTTTAGCAGATGCTTCAGCGTGACCCATAGGGCATAGCCGAGGAAGGCCACCATCACATGCGCCTTGACGCGAGGCTCCTTCTGATGGAACAACGGCCGAATGGACAACTCGCTTTTCAGGGCGCGGAACGACGCCTCGGCCTCGGTCAATTGCATGTACCGCGACCAAAGTTCTTCGGCTGTGCCGGCCTGCAGATTGGTGCGCAGCATATAAGCGCCTTCCCGGAGTCCGCGCCAGACCCTGCGATCTTCTTTGATTTCCCAGAACAGACGAACGCCCTCGGGCGCATCGCGCAGAGCGACGTCATATAGGTCGTTCACCTGGGGATGGCTGGCCTGAATGCGTCCCAGACGCCGCTCCATTTTGTTGCGGTCTCTCAAGCGGCCAGCTTCGATGGTTTTGGCCAGACGCTTCAGCGCGTCTTCCATGCGAGTAGAAAATCGGTTCCGAATGGCTTTCTCTTTTTCCTTCCGGCCCGCCGTGCGGCACAGGATATAAGTCTCCTCGCCGTGGGAAATGGCCACCTTCTTCACTTCCACTTCAGGCCGCACCTGGGTCCAGTCGTCCTTCAGCAGTTCCTCTTCAAAGCGTTTCATCTGGTTGCGCGGCGTGCCTACCAGATACTGGCCGCCACGTTTTCGAATCGCCTGCAGGTTCTCCTCACTCACGATGCCGCGATCAAACACCCAAATCCGCCGTGCCTGGCCGTACTTGCGCTCCACCATGCGCAGAATCGTCTCCATCGTCGAAACATCTGCCCGGTTGCCGTCGAATGTCTCGTAGCTGAATGGGAAACCTTCGTTGTTGACGATCAGCGCGATCATCATCTGTTCACAGTCGGCACGGTGATCGCGCGAATAGCCGCGGCGCATCATCGGATTCTTTTCCGCCGCACCCTCCACGTACGTGCTCGTCAGATCGTAGAGCAGCACGTCGAACTCGGCTCCGAACAACTCCATAGCGTTGCTTGAGATGCCGCTCCAGCTTCGTCTTGTGCGGCAGAATCTGATCCAGCAAACGGTACAACCGGGTGTCGTTGATCTTGCCGTCTTCGATTCCCAGCAGATCGTCCAGCGCCGTTGATGGATACCAGCGTTGTTCAATTGCCAACTCACTGGCCGGTGCGCACAGCCGGTTGATCGCAAGGACGGCCGCTACACGCGACCACGGCACGTCGGCTTCGTGCTCGTCCATCGCCTGTTCGAAGAAGCGGTCCAACTCGAGCCGCTTCCAAAGCTCCAGCCCCAGCCAGCAGGAGCCGAACTGGCGCGTCCGCTCTAGACGCACTCTATTCAGCAGCACTCGCGCTACCTGGGGGTCATTCGGAGGTGGTTCCACTTGCGACGGGAACAGCTTCAGTTGCTGTGTCTCGCCCTGCTCATTGAAGACTTCAATCGTTTTCAGCCAGCGTGCCTGCGCCGAACTGTTCAACTCGCCCAGATAGCATAGCGTTTTCGGGCGTGGACCATCGGGTGTCCGCTCTGTTTCCACCAGCGACCAATAGCTGTGGTCCTTGCCGTCTTTCTCGCGGCGGTGGGAACGTAAAAACATTCTCGCCCGATCTTGTCATGAGATCGTACACGCTTCAAGAGGGTAGGTCTGCACTACATCCACTTTTCAGAATCTTCCATTGCAGACAAAGGCACTTGCCTCATCTGGAGATCTAAAAATCGATCAAATCATTCGGACCGTGACGAAGTTCGGCTAGCATATTGAGTTGTTGTACCGACGCACAAATCGGAGCGTGCGCAGTCTGTCCCGGCGGCTTGCCCGGCTGACACCGGTCTCCATCTCTAGAATACGTTTGGGATGAAGGAGATTGAGCGGCTAGCGCGTTCTGGTAGCGCCGCTCAATTATTCTTTTGATTGCTTCACTGATGTGGCCGTCGCAGTGCGAAAACGGCGAGAACGAAAATCGGAGCCAGCGTCTGTTGTAACCGCAAAAGCTGATTTTGCATCGAACGTAGAGCGCTAAAACTCCAGGAGTGCATCCATGCTCAACGTAAACAAGGCATTCAGCAGCTTTTCGGTGAACGATATCCAGAAAGCCAAGGAATTTTATGGCAAGACGCTGGGACTCGAACTTGCTAGCGGTCCCGAAGGCACTCTTGTTTTGCCCCTCTCTGGCGGCACCAAAGCTCTAATGTATCCCAAACCCAATCATCAGGCTGCCACTTTCACGGTCCTGAATTTTCCCGTAGACAATGTAGAAAAAGCCGTGGATGTACTAAGCCAACGCGGCGTGCTATTTGAAGTTTATGATGAACCGAGCCTGAAAACGGACGCGCGCGGAATTTCTCGCGGGAATGGGCCCACGATCGCGTGGTTCAAGGATCCAGCCGGTAATATCTTGTCGGTGCTGGAAGCGGCTTAGCGGCGCTTCACAGTTCGGAATAAGCGCGGAAGGATGGCACCGTCTATCTCGCGCACTCGCAACTCGGCCAATTGGCAGCACTGATCGTGGCGTCGCCGCGCAGCAAGTAGTCCGCAAGACAAAAACATTCGCTAGGGGCCGGGGAGCTGCCAGGAACCTACGTCTCGGGTCGGGCAGAGCGCAAAAGTACCTACCCGATCAGGCGTTACCGACCAAGCCAGTAGTCGCCGACTATCGCGATTGTTTCCGTATGGCCCGCGATCTGGGAGCTATACGGAAACAACTGCGATGATCGCTCTATCTTGCCGACTATCCGCGGGTAGTCGCGGGAATGAAACCCTCGCTCAGGTTCGGAACGTAAAGAAAAAGTTGGACCCATGCTCTGGCTCTGACTCGACCCAAATACGTCCCCCGTATCGCTCGATGATCCGCTGGCATATTGCCAGCCCCATGCCGGTGCCGGAATATTCGCTATTCGTGTGCAGCCGCTTGAAGATGCCAAAAATGGTCTCCTTGTAAGCGGGTGGCACCCCGATGCCGTTATCGGCGACGCTGAAAATCCACCCGCCGTCTGCTCTTCTCGCCGACACCTGAATCAGCAGCCGCTCATTCTTCTTGCGATATTTAATGGCGTTTCCTATTAAATTCTGAAATATTTGCGAGAGATGACTTTCACGCATTCTGACGACAGGCATCTGTCCTACCGAAATTTGTGCATCGCTTTCACGAATCGCTCCGGCTAAACTCTCAAGTGCAGCTTCGAGCGGGCGCACCGCCTGAACTGGCTCAACCGCATCCTCCGAAATGCTGGACGCATGTGCATAGGAGAAAAGGTCGCCAAGCAATGCGTCCATTCGTTTTGTATTGGATTGAATAAAGGCGAGAAATTCCCGCCCTCTCTCATCGAGTAAAGTTCCATAGCTCCTTGCAAGAAGATCGCTATAGATACTGATACTTCGGATTGGCTCTTTAAGATCGTGACTTGCGGAATGTGCAAACTGTTCCAGATCCGCATTAGCCTGAACCAATGCCTCCTGCCGGCTACGAACCTCGTATTGCCGCATGCGCGCCCGCAAAGCAGCTCGAAGGGAACTCTGTACCGTCTCCGGACGCACCGGTCGTTCGATGAGCGTGAAGTTCCCAAGCTCTTGGAGTTCCTGCGCTCTACAGTGGCTCTCACGCGTAGGCCGCCCACCGGAGGTTAGGACAATAAAGGGCATGTCCGACCAAGGTGGCTGTGCGTTTACCCATGCACTAAGACCGTGAATAAGGTCGGGCGTAAGCGCCTCCTCGGCAATGATCGCCGAACCTGCGCCCTCGCCAAGCATCCGAAGCAGCGTCGCCGCATTGTTTGAAATCGCGGTTTCGATTTGCAGTGAAGCTAAAGTAGCCGCCAGGAGTGCTGCATCCCGACCGATGGGCGCAAGGATGAGCACTCGCATTTCGAGCGCGCTTCGTCGAAACATTTAGGATTCTTCTTGATCGCTGAGCAACCGGGCATTCTTGCCACGGTATCGAGGAACGCCGGTCAGAACGCCCTCGAAATCCTGAAGCACTTCTCCCACCTGTATTCCTGTGGGCACCATCTTCAGTTCACGAAGCGTTCGCTCGTGTGGGCCCCGGCGCTTCTTAACGACCGAAATCGCCTGGCGTACCATCCCCGCTGCTTCAAAGAAGCGTAGGAGAATCACAGTATCCGCTAGGAAGCTGACGTCAATTGGTGTCAGCATCGAACTCCCCAGCATCCCGTGCTGCGCGATGGTCAGGAGGGTCACTACGCCCTTTTGTCCCAGGTAGGCTAGCAGTTCGTGCATGTGAATCAGGAGGAACCGTTCACTCGGCATGCCATTGAGGTAACCGTTAAGGCTGTCAATGACAACAAAGCGCGCATCGTTCTGCTCGACTACTCGCCGTACCCGCGCTGAAAACTCGCCAGGGGATAATCCGCCGATGTCAATCTCCACGAGTTTTAATTTTCCCGAGTCGAGATGCGGCTCGAAATCCATGCCGAACCCCGCCGAGCGGCGAAGAAAAGTTTCGCGGCTCTCTTCGAACAGATAACAGGCGACCTGTTCACCTCGGTTTAGACCCGTCATCAAATAGTGAGAGCACAATGTCGTCTTTCCGCACCCGGCGGGCCCCAGTAGAAGAGTGCTGGAGCCGCGATCCAGCCCACCGCCCAAAAGCGCATCCAGTTGTGAACTCCCGCTCTCGGCAGGTCCGTCGTGTATGGTACGCAGTGCGTTGTTGGCGGACAGCCGCGGGTAGAGTTCGAGGCCGCCGGTATGAATGACGAAATCGTGCCTACCGTCCTGAAAAGGCACTCCGCGCATCTTCACAATATGGATTTGCCGTCTTGTAGTCCCGTACTCGCGACCCTCGCGTTCCATTCGGACCACACCGTGAGCGATGCTCTGCAACTGTTGTTCGCCTTCTCGTGTGGTGCAATCGTCGAGCAGGAGAACTGTACACTTTTTGCCAGCGAAAAACTGCTTCAGGCCGAGTATTTCGCGTCTGTATCGCACACCGGTCTGAGAAAGGATCTTCAGTTCCGAAACGGAATCCAGCGCCACGCGCTCGGGGCTCAGCCGCTCAATTTCCGCTCGAATGCGCTTGACGGTCTCGCCCAATTCCACGTCCGAAGGATGGTAGACGGTATAGTTCGCCTCCTCCTCCAGTCGCTCCGAAAGAGTATTGAGTTCAATAAGATTGATGCCTTCCAGCGTCCAACCATGCGAGGCTGCAACGTCGTTCAGTTCCTCAAGAGTTTCAGAAAGTGTTATGTAAAGGGTCCGCTGGCCTAAGCGCACGCCTTCGCGCAGAAACTGCAAGGCCAAGGTGGTCTTACCGCTGCCAGGGTCGCCTTCTACAACATAGAGCCGATTGGAGGGCAATCCCCCGCGAAGCACATCGTCAAGGCCGACGACACCGGTGGTTTGTCTAGAGGTGCTGCTCTCGGTTTGCTCTGAACGGTTCGGGGTCAATTTGCCTCACTCGGTCTTTAAAATAGCGAATCGGCACAGCCAGACCAGTCCTAACAATAGCTCCAAGCTCGTTCGGATAGATTCACTGTAACAGCGATTAAGTGTTTAGAGATAGTTTCCGAATTGTTTGAATGTAAGTCGAGCGAGGAGCGAGTGGTGTACAAAAAGCTGAACTCAACGGAGACGTTGATTCAGAGAACAACCATGGAGGCTCGTGAACAAAATATGTATTACATTGGGCTCGACGTTCACAAGAAGACAATTAGCTACTGCGTGAAAGACGTGAGTGGCGGGATGAACAGGAAGGGACGATTCCGGCGACCCGCACGAATCTTGATGGCTGGATGAAGACTCTTCCTCAGCCGTGGATGGTGGCTAGGGAAGCTACGATCTTCACAGGATGGATTTACGATCATCTGCTGCCGCATGCTGCACAGGTGAAGGTGGCGCATCCATTGATGCTGCGGGCGATCGCAGCATCCAAGAAGAAGAACGACAGGATTGATGCCGGCAAGATTGCGGACTGTCTACGCTGTGACTTCCTTCCGGAGTGCTATATGGTTTCGACGGAGATTCGGGATCGGCGCCGCACGCTGCGGTATCGACACCTTCTGGTTCGGCAAATGGTTCAGATGAAGAATCGGGTTTCAGGACTACTCCTGGAAACCGGAGTGACCCACAACAAACAGCGGTTGCATAAGGTGAAGTACTTCCGAGAGTTGCTCGCCACGAACCCTGAAGTGGACGAAAGCATCCGGCCACTGCTCAAGCTCAGCCGCGAATCTATCGAACGATTACAGAAGACCGATTACGCTCTGGTCAGTTCGCTGGAACGAGATCCATTATTGGCGCAACGGCTACAGAACCTCAGGACCGTTCCCGGAGTAGGACCGATCACCGCACTCACCTGGGCGCTCGAGATCGGAGATGTATCCCGCTTCCACTCGGCGAAGCAAGCGATCAGCTACTGCGGATTGTGTGGCGACGAAAGGAGCTCAGCCGAGAAGGTTCTACGAACACCGCTTTCTAAACAACGCAACAAGCATATTCAACGTGTTGGTGGAAGCCGCGAAGCTGGCGCCCAAGCAGGGTCATGAACTCGCGTTGGTCTATGAAAGAGCCAAAGAGAAAGGGAATGTAAATCGAGCGACCATTGCGGTCGCTCGCAAGATGGTGACGTATTTGCTCGCGGTGGATCGTGCGAACCGGCCATTCGTGCCGGCAGAGAAACGCGGTACCGCCGCAGCTTAGCGCCCGCAGAGAAAAACGAGGATTACGCAGCGCGCAGGCTGCCAGGTCCTGCAGATGGCCGACTGAGCGATGGGGATAAACACTCCTGAGGCTGCCTCCGAATTGTTTCGGGACTGGCAGCGAACACAAACTCAATCATCTGCGACAGCCGACAACGGGCTTGAGGCAGCAAATGGATGTTCCGGTTCTGCGAAAAGCAGGAACCATCGCCGCGAGGCATACAGGCGAGCTGTGAATCTGGTGTACGAGTTTCTTGCGCGCTCCTCCGCAGCGCGCGCCAGGAGACGTGTGTTTTCTCTTGACAATCGACTTACATGGACGTCGGCCATCCGGAATGTATGGTCCGCTGCCCCTTGTTGCAAGCGAAGAGTGAATTGACAGGTTGGTCTGCGCAAATATATACGGCCTTTATTGGAGTGGAAGACTCCTGGCCAGGATGGAATGCGCCGCGCCATCGTCCCACTTAGGTCAGTCTTGGAAGACTTCTTCCAGTTTCGGGTTTTGAAGAGCGCCGGGTTCGACCATTTTGCCATCTCATATTCGCCAGCAGACCTGGCAGGAAATCATAAATCCTCAGTTTCTAATCCCGAAGTAGCTTGGGGGTCGAGAGTTCATGTCAAATGCGCCCTCGGCTGTGTAGCACCATTCAGCAGAGGAGGCCGATACACTTCGCCCTTCGCCAGCACGGCCCAGGCCATACGCGCCAATTTATTTGCTAAGGCTACGGTGGCAACGTTGTAGTGAGTTCGCGCTGCGAGCTGAGTCAACCAAGTGCTCAAACCCGACCTTCCCACGATGCTCGATCTTCATGCCCTCGAACCGGGCGTCAAAGAGATGAGCACCCTGCTCAACTCCAAGATGGGTTTCGCGGGTGCTGCTCTGTTAGGCGAAAAGCTGGGCGACAAAAGTAGCCAACACCGGTATCGCCGCGGCCCGCAAGAGGTTCACACCCGAGTTCATGAACCGCATAGACAAAGTCGTGGTCTTCAAATCTCTGGGTGACGAACAGCTGAAAGAAATCCTCGATCTCGAGTTGCATGCCGTGCAGACCCGTATCATCGAGTCTTCCTCCAACACGCCCTTCTTAATGAGCGTGACGCGGCAGGCCAAAGACTACCTGTTGAGCAAAGGCATCGACGAACGGTATGGAGCCCGGCACCTGAAGCGCACTATTGAGAGGCTGGTAACGACCAAGCTGGCAGCTCTGTTATCGAGCGGTCAAGTGCTCAAGGGAGACGCCATCGAGATCGGATACGAGTCGGGTGATCTTTCCTTCCGCCGCGCTCCTAGAGAAGCGCTGGTGGCTTAAGCCATTCTTGTTTTGGGAAGCGCTGCCTACTGGACAAGAACCGGACCGAGCTTCTTCTCCGAGTCGTAATCCCAGTCGCTAATCACGAACTCCAGCGGTTCCGCATCGGCCGCGCCGTTATCCATGAAGTGCCGCGTGTAGTTTGACATTTCCTTCTGATGCATCTTGTGTAGTGTCAGCCGATCTTCCGCCTTGAAGTGCGCTCTGATTACGTCCACCCAGAGGCCGTGCTCCTCTTTGAGCGTGATTTCCGGCGCAACATGGAGTACGACCGCGTTGATCATGTACTTATGTGTGCGGATGACAGTCGTGCTTAAGACCCTAATCCGGAGAGTTGATGGAGACTCACGCGCCACGGAAAAAACGAATACACAAAAGAACCACTGCGCCTGTGGCTTCACTCCAAGCTGCGACGATAAATGTACGGAATTGAAGATTTCATCCTCTGTGTGCAGTTTCTCGATCGTCTCGCGGCTGATCATACGACGGACCGTAATGAATTTCGGCGTTGGCATGCAACCTATTCTGCCGGGCGCAAACAGGCGACACAATGACTCGCCGGGGTATGCGAGTACTGCATTTTCAGTGCGAATCCCCGCCAATAACACCACTCCGTGCCAAGGCGAAGTCCGTGAATCCAGAGCCCATTATGTTGAAAAAACCCATAAAAACCACATTGGCTTCTTTAGATGTTCCTAGTTAAGTTATTGATTCTAATGGTCGGGGCGGCGGGATTCGAACTCGCGACCCCCTGCGCCCAAGGCAGGTGCGCTACCAGGCTGCGCTACGCCCCGACATTCTCCCCATGTTATCGAACCGGCTGGCCGATACCGAGTATATTGCCTTCGCTATCCCGGAACCACGCCGCTCTCTCGCCAATCCCTCCGCGGCTTGGGTAATTGCCGGCCACCTCCGCAATACCGCCGACCGTCTTGAGACCGGGCCGATCGTACTCTTCAAACATCACGCCCCGCGCTCGCAGCTCCGCAATGGTCAGCTCGATATCATCGACCTCCCAGGCCATCTGAGTGTGTGTTCCCGAGGGAGCGCCCGCCGATTGGAACAGTGAAAACGCCCCGCTTCCACATTGATAGCGAAGTCCGCCTGGTCTCTCTTCGCTGGGAATCAGACCCAGCTTGTCGGCATAAAACGATCTCGCCCTTTCGAGATCCTGCGCCGGAAGCCTGGCCGCCACATCGCCGTTCTTGAGCATCTGTTACTGGTGTACGATCGCAAGCAGGAGAAACAAAAAGCTGAGAAACACCAATCCCGCCCGGACGATATGCGAGTACTCCCAGCGGTCTCGCAACTGTCTCCAGTCCGCCGCATCGTTTCCCGCTCCCGATTGGCCGTGGCTAAGAGCAAAAAAGCCCGTGCCAAGCTTACCTGCCTTCACGCTCTGAAGCCAGAATCGGTTCGCTGGCTGTGTATAGATCCAAAAAACAATCTGCATGCCGGCCATCCCAAGTACGGCTGCGCCCGTAAGCCAGAAACCTGCGGTTCCCCGCGGCGTGAAGATGAGCAAGGCAATAGATGCGATCAATCCGCCCGTCTCCGCGGCTCCTCCCGCAACGGTGAAGCCAGGATAGTAGATAGGTTGAACGGTTAGATAGGCGTCCCGGCTCAGGCGCATCTTACCCGGATACTCCATGGCGTGCGCGAGCGCCGGCGCCATCGCGACCGCCACCAACACGGTCGTGAGGATCTGCAGCATTTGGAACATGGATTCAATCTCTAGTAGCTATCGGACGGAGCCATTTTGACCTACACCTTGCAGCATTTCCTTCACCGCCTGCCCAACCTCACTGAGAAACTCATCCAGTTCCGATGGCTTCTCCACATAACGCGCGGCTCCCAATTCTTCCGCCCGCTGCTTATCGCTCAGCGCGCGCGACGACGTGACAATCGCCACCGGCACACCGGCCAGATGCGGCGTCTCTTTCAGTTGTTTGAGCACTTCAAAGCCATCGCTCTTCGGCGTGTTCAGATCGAGGAGAATGAGGTCCGGCCGGAATCCATTGGCGCCCGATCCGTTTGGCGCGCATAACGATCGCAGCGCTTCCTCGCCATCGCTGAAGCGGATGATCTCACACGCAACGTTGTTCTCCTCGAGGGCCAATTCCACCAGCAAGACATCGCCGGGATTGTCCTCAACGAGCACGACTTTCGCCGGCTTCATCGCTCTGCCGCCCTAGGCCGGGATTGAAAACTTGAATTGCGATCCCAGCCCGTTCTTAGACTCGACCCAAATCCGCCCGCCATAGCGTTCGACCACCTTTTGGCAGATCGCCAGGCCCATGCCGCTACCCGAAACTTCCGCTCCGTGCAGACGTTTAAAAGGAGCGAAGATCTTCTCAAAGTGCTCCGCTTCAATGCCGATACCGTTGTCCGCGACCGTAAAAACCCACATCCGCGGTTTCTTCTCCGCGGAGATGTGAACAACAGGTGGCTCGTTCTGCCGGCGGTATTTAATCGCATTGCTAAGAAGGTTCTGAAACAAAAGCGTGAATGGCACCGCCTCGACAATCATCTCTGGCAGCGCCTCGCGCGTGATCTGCGCGCCGCTCTCCTGAATTGCAACCTCCAATAAGTGGATCGCCTTATCCACCAACTCGTTACAATCTATCGGGCTAGTCGGCTTATCCAGCTTCTGTTCGTTAACTGACCAATATTCCCGCAAATCCCGCAGTAACGTCTCCATCCGGTGCGCGCCCTCGACCGCATAACGGATGAATTTATCGGCGCGCGGATCGAGTTGGTCCTTATAATCTCGCGCCAGCAGTTGCGTGTAGCTCATGACCATGCGCAGCGGCTCCTGCAGGTCGTGGGACGCGGCATACGAAAAGTGCAGCAGGTCCGCATTCAAACTCCGCAACTGGTCTTCCGATCTCTTGCGCTCCGTGATATCCAGGATCTCTAACAGAATGAGCTGCATATCGTCGATGCGCCGCGTACTGAGCAGCATCGTTTTCAAGCCTTTGCCGGCGATCTCCTGCTCGATCTCCAGGTTGTCCAAAGCTCCACTCTGCGGAAGTACTTCGTCCAATCGGCGGGTCAGTTCCGGTATGTTCCAGCGCCCATTGTCGAGTTCGGTCAGAATCTGCCCGTCCGTAGCCGCCGGATCGGTTTGAAACATGTCGTAGTAGGCCCTGTTGGCGGAACGGACGCGCAAGTCGTGATCGAGCACTAGCAACGGCTCACGCACGGCAGCCACAATGTTCTCCGCGTAGAGTTCGGCCTCTTTTAGGTGTGTCACATCCACAAATGTGATCACCACGCCATCCACTGTGTGGTGTACCGTCCGGTACGGCACAATGCGCATCAGATATTGTTGGCCCTGCGGCGACCTCAGTTCGCGCTGCCGTACGGAAACCGTCCGGACCACCTCCCGAATATCTTCCACCATGCCGGTGTCGGAAAACTGCGCGGTTAGATCGGTGATCGGACGGCCGATGTCGCCTGCCATCAGCGGGAACATGCCGGTCGAGGCCGGTGTGAAACTCTGGACGCGTAGCTCGGCGTCCAGAAAGATGGTCGCGATCTGCGTGCTATCGAGCAGATTTTGCAAGTCACCGTTGGTGTGATCGAGTTCGGCCACTTTGCGGCTCAGTTCGCTGTTTACGGTCTCCAGCTCTTCGTTGAACGACTGCATTTCCTCCTTGGAGGATTCCAGTTCCTCGTTCATCGACTGATACTCTTCGTTGGCCGATCGCAATTCCTCGTTGGAAGTCTCGAGCTCCTCGACCGTAGACTGCAAGTGTTCCTCGGTCGAGCGCAGTTCATTCTCGAGGTGCTCGATCGCCTGGTGCGATCGGCTGTCGTTTCCGGGCTCGCCGTCGTGCGCATCGGTGCCGTCCGGCGTTAGCTCCTCGAACGAGATCATGTACAGACCGCCACCCTGGATCTCGGTGATCGGTTCTACCGCCACGTGGATGCGGCTCATGGTGCCGTCGTTCTGAATCGACCCCCTCTGCACGGCCGGCTGGTTAGCGCTGACCGCTCGATGGAGAGCGGCGCGGAGCGGCATCCGCAATCCTTCTCTCGCCATGCTAAAAACGTTGCTATCCGGAGTTCCCGTGGGCTGTTGCAGATAGCGCCCTGTCCGTCCGGAGAAATAGACCGCATTGCCATTCTCCTTCACGATTACGCAGGCCGGGGCGTAACGCTGTAAGATGATGCGCTCTAGCTCTACCGAAAGGCTGCGATCCCCATTCTCCGAATGCTTTCCACCGGGACGCGCGGGCCGGGCAATCTCGCTGAGCGGAAATTGAATGGCCGGGCGGGGAAGCCCCTGCTTTCTTTGGAAAATTCGGTGCTTCTTGTCGATTGTTCCGAATAATTCGCGGTGCGCGCTGGCATTCTCCGAAGGACCCAGGAACAAGAACGCCCCGGGCCGCAGAGCGTAGTGGAACAGCGGAATCACCTTGCGCTGCAAATCGAGCCCCAGATAGATCATGACGTTCCGGCAGGAAATTAGATCGAGCCGCGAAAACGGTGGATCCTTTATGAAACTGTGCATCGAGAAGATGCACATCTCGCGCACTTGCCGCTTGATTTGGTACGCGCCGTCCTGCTTGATAAAAAAGCGCTCCAGCCGCTCGGCGCTCACATGCTCGGCCATGCTCGCCGGGTACAGGCCTTTCCTTGCGATCTCGAGCCCGCGCTCGTCTATATCGGTAGCGAAGATCTTTATCTGCGGAGCTTTTTCGATCTTTGAAAGATGCTCGCTCAGCAGGATGGCGATCGAGTACGCTTCTTCGCCCGATGCGCATCCAACCACCCCTACCCGTATCTGATCCTCCAGGCGCTTACCGGCAAACAACTTCGGAATCACCTCTTGGCCAAGCGCTTCGAAGGCTTCGGGATCGCGGAAGAATTGTGTCACGCCGACCAGTAGATCCTTAAAAAGTTTGTCGATCTCGTCTGGCTGTTGCTCGAGAAAATCGACATACTGCTCCACGGTTTCGATCCGCAGCACCTTCATGCGGCGCTCCAGCCGCCTCGCGATAGTGGTGGCTTTGTATTGGCCGAAGTCGTGGCCGGTCTTCTGCCGGAGCAGAACCATGATCTGGCCAAGGTGCGCGGCTAGCTGTTTGCGGATGCTGAATGGTTTGCCATTGAACGATCTCAGGTGAGCCGCATATTCAAGCAGCTTTGCCGGCATCTCTTCGGCCGGTAACACGTGGTCGACAAGACCCGTTGCGATGGCGCTGCGCAGAATGGCGTCATACTTCGCGGATTCCAACGTTTGCGCCATCGCCATTCCGCCTTGTTCTTTAATCGCTCTCAACCCGAGCGTGCCGTCGGTGCCGGTGCCCGAAAGCATGATGCAAACTGCATTTTCGCCCTGATCCTCCGCGAGCGACCGAAAAAGGCGGTCGATGGGCGTCCGCTGGCCGCGCGGTTCAGCCGGAACGCTCAGCCGCAGCACGCGGTGCTTGATCACGAGCGAGGCATTGGGCGGAATAACGTAGACCTGGTTCGGGAAGACTTCCGTCTTGTCTTCGACCTGCTCCACGGGCATGCCGGTAAAGCGGGCCAACAACCGCGGCAGCACGCTTTCATGATCCGGCGCCAGATGCTGCACGATCACGAAAGCAACATCCGCGTCCGGCGGCATGTGACGGAAAAACTTTTCGAACGCTTCCAGTCCGCCCGCGGAAGCGCCGATGGCGGCGATCAGGCAGCCGCTCGAATTAGGTTGGCCGTCGCCCATAACTCTATCTTGCCGCTCGTTGTTGCCCAAAGGTAACACAGACCAATGATCGTCGAACCGGCCTAAAGTTGCCCGGCTGGTACTGCCGATGAGAGTAGTGATCGCGCGATTGGAGGTTTCATGAGATCACTGATTCTATTGGTAGCCGCCGGTCTGCTTTTGGGCAGCGCCGCCCGTCTGCCCGCTCAGACGGCCGCCGGATCGAATGCGCTCTTCGCCCGTTCGTCCTCCGTCGCCCCGCGCATCTCGATTGCCAACGTGGAAGACCGCCACGAACAATGCCTCAAATACCTCTGGATCGCGAGCATTTTCGCCATGGCCGCCGGCACCGGCGCCGATGCCGCCACCTCCTGGCATAAGCGAGAATCGAACGGTCTCCTTGCTTCCTCGGACGGCCGCTTTGGCGCGAAGGGTCTCGGCATCAAGGCCGGTCTCGCGGGCGGTCTGCTTCTCCCCCAAATATTGTTCCGCAAGCACACCGATCTGCGAACGGCTTTTACCATCGGCAACTTTGCCCAGGCCGGCATCTTTACCGGAATCGCCATTCACAATCTGGGCGTTCCCGCCCCCAAAGCCCAATAAACAGGCCAAGTAAGCGTTTTCATTTCGGGCGTGGTATAACTGGCCTTCTATCGGCCTCGCGGCTGCGCGGCGGCTGATGATACTTTGTTTGCGATGCTGCCATCCCTCGCGTTTCTTTTGCAAGCGGCGCCCCAGAAGTTGTTGTCCCTCCACCCGGTAGACCTGGTCATCATCGCGCTGTATTTCGCGATGGTCTTGGGCATCGGCTTTTATCTCAAGCGCTTCACCAAGACGGGCGAGGATTTTTTCCTGGCCGGGCGCGACATGACTGCCTGGGTGGCGGGGCTCAGCTTCGTCGCCGCCAATCTCGGGTCGCTCGAGCTCATGGGTTGGGCGGGCTCCGCCTATCAGTACGGAATCCTGGCTACGCACTGGTATTGGATCGGCGCCATTCCCGCCATGCTCTTTCTGGGCCTCGTGATGATGCCCTTCTACTACATCTCGAAGACGCACTCCGTTCCCGGTTATTTGAAATTGCGCTTCGGCGAGCCTGCGCGCGCCGTATCGGCGATTTCCTTCGGCTTGATGACCGTGTTGATGAGCGGCATCAATATGTATTCCATGGCGCTGGTGCTGAAAATCATTCTTGGCTGGGACATCAGCTTCAGCATTTGGGTTTCATCGCTCACGGTTGCCGCTTATGTTTTCCTCGGCGGCTTGCTATCGGCGATCTTCAACGAAGTTCTGCAGTTTTTCTTGATATGGCTGGGAGCGCTGGTCATCTCCGTTCTGGGCCTGATCGAAGCCGGTGGCTGGAGCGGTATGGTTCGACGCATCCACGCCAATTTTCCGGATCAGGATTACACGCACCTTTGGCGCGGGCTCGGCGATTTCACGGGCAACCCCATGGGCATCCATTGGACCGGCATTGTTCTGGGCCTCGGCTTCATCATTTCCTTCGGCTATTGGACAACCGATTTTCTAGTTGTCCAGCGAGTGCTTGCGGCCCGCGATTTGCGCAGCGCCAAAATGGCGCCGGTCATCGGCTCTGCGTTCAAGATGGCCGTTCCTTTTATTGTGATTCTTCCGGGGCTTCTCGCCTTGGCCGTACTGCCCGAGAAACTGGTTGGTGAGTCAATGGCAGGCAGCGGCGCGCATACCTATAACGAAGTTTTGCCGCTCATGCTGGCGCGCTATTGTGGCCCCGGTCTATTGGGCTTGGGAATCACCGCGTTGATCGCGGGATTCATGTCGGGCATGGCCGGCAACGTGAGCGCATTTGCCACCGTCTGGACCTACGACATTTACCGCGCCCTGATTCGCAAGACCGCCACCGACGCGCATTACTTGGCGATGGGCCGCTGGTGTACGGTGATTGGCGTCCTGATCAGCATTGGAACGGCCTATCTGGTCATGCAATTCCTCAGCATCATGGACTATGTGCAGGCCCTCTTCGCCACGTTTATTGCGCCGCTGTTCGGCACCGTCATCGTCGGCATGCTGTGGAAGCGGGCGACACCGGCGGGCGGATTCTGGGGTTTGCTGGTCGGAACGGGCGGCTCGCTCGCCATGTGGATTTGGCTGAGGACCGATCCCGCGGCGCTGAACTATATCGCTTTCTCTCCGCACGCAAAACCCATGGCGGAGGACATGTATCGCGCCTTGTGGTCGTGGTTGATTTGCGTTGCGGTCACGATCGTGGTCAGCCTGCTGACCAAGCCAAAGCCCAGCGAAGAATTGGTGGGGCTGGTATATGGCGCAACCGAGATTCCATCGGAAGGCCACCTGCCGCTCTATCGGCGCCCGGTCTTTTGGGCCACGATCGTGTGCGTGATCTTCATCGTCTTGAACATTATCTTTTGGTAGGCTACGCGATGCACGGAAAAGGTTCTCTCTCCATTTGGTTTTTCATCGGCATGCTGTTGACTGCCTATGGCGTCCTCATCCTCGGCGCCGGTCTATACGAGTTCGTCTCGCCGCCCGAACATCCGGTTGTGCTCGCCAATCTGCATACGGGCGTCTGGTGGGGCGCGGTGCTCCTCATCCTTGGACTGATTTATTTCGTCCGCTTCTATCCTAAAAGAAAGTAATGTCACAAACAGCTACCAAACCGCGCCCAAAGCTGGGTCTGATCGTCGGCAATCGCGGTTTTTTCCCGGATCATCTCGCGGCCACCGGTCGCGAAGACATGCTTCGCGTTCTCGAGCAGGCGGGAGCCGACGTCGTCACGCTGACGACGGAAGAGTCCAAATTCGGCGCTGTCGAAACGTTTGAAGAAGCCAAGCGCTGCGCCGCCCTTTTCAAGCAGCATCGCGACACCCTCGATGGCGTCGTCGTCACGCTTCCGAACTTTGGCGACGAGCGCGCGATCGCCGATACCTTGCGCCTCGCCGGTTTTCCGCTGCCCGTGCTCGTGCAGGCGACGCCCGATACGCGCGGCAAAATGACCATTCGCGATCGCCGCGACAGCTTTTGTGGAAAGATGTCGGCCTGCAACAACCTCATGCAGTACGGCATCCCCTATTCGCTCACTACCTTGCACACGGAAGATCCGTCGTCGCCGCAGTTCGCCGAAGATCTGCAATGGTTTCTCGGCGTCTGCCGCGTGGTTCGCGGCCTGCGCGGGCTGCGCGTCGGCTCAATCGGAGCGCGCCCCGCCGCCTTCAACACCGTTCGCTACAGCGAAAAGCTGCTCGAAGCGAATGGGATTTCCGTCATCACCATCGATCTCTCGGAAATCCTGGGCCGCATCGATCGCATGAAAGACGACGACACGGCCGCGCAGGCGAAATTGAAAAGCATTCATTCGTATGTCTCCACGCGCGACGTCCCCGCCCCCTCGCTTATGAAAATGGCGAAGCTCGGAGCCGTGATCGATGGCTGGATGCGCGAAACCGACGTCGCCATCAGCGCCGTGCAGTGCTGGACAGCGCTCGAAGAATACTTCGGCGTCGTTCCTTGCACGGTGATGAGCATGATGAGCAATGATCTGATGTCGAGCGCCTGCGAAGTGGATATCGCCGGTGTGGTCGGCATGCACGCTTTGCGGCTCGCGTCTGAAAGCCCCAGCGCGCTCCTCGATTGGAACAATAACTACGGCGACGATCCCAACAAAGCGGTCTGCTTCCATTGCAGCAATCTGCCTAAACACTTTTTCGCCGATTTCAAAATGGATTTCCAGGAGATCATCGCCGGAACTGTCGGCAAATTGAACACGTTTGGCACGGTCGTCGGCCGCGTGAAGTCCGGTGCCATGACCTTTGCGCGTGTCTCTACCGACGACCGGGCAGGGAAGATGCGCGGCTACGTGGGCGCCGGCCGCTTTACCGACGATCCGCTCGATACCTTCGGTGGCGCGGGAGTTGTCGAGATCCCGCGCCTCCAGGAATTGCTGCGCTTCATCTGCGAACGCGGCTTCGAGCATCACACGGCGGCAAATTTTTCGTCCGTCGCCGCCCAAGTGCATGAAGCCACCACCAAGTATCTTGGCTGGGATATGCACTGGCACAAAGCATGAGCACAGTAGTCGCGGGTGTCGACTTTGGCACGCTCAGTGTGCGCGTGTCCCTATTCGATAGCGAAAAGGGAAGGCTCGGCTCCGGGTCCGCCGAGTATCCGCTGCGCCGCAAGAAAGAAGATCCCGATCACGCCACCCAAAGCCATGCCGATCACATGGCGGCGCTGGTCGAAGCCATGCACAAAGCGTTAAAGCAGGCGGGAGTTGCCGGTAGCGCCGTCGCATCCATTGCTCTCGACACCACCGGATCGAGTGTGATCCCGGTCGACCGCGATCTCGAGCCGCTCGACGACTACTATCTATGGTGCGATCACCGGGCCTGGCGCGAAGCCGCCGAAATCACCGAGAAAGCGCACGAATCCGGCTTGCAGGCTATCAAGTGGTCGGGCAGTACGTATTCCTCCGAATGGGGGTTCGCGAAGCTGCTGCATTGGCTGCGTCACAACCCG
>Ga0193753_10001675_pt1 | contig 18638 bp, 19 predicted proteins | sample H1c2metaG_FD_144925 | JGI IMG/M metagenome (GOLD analysis project Ga0193753, IMG submission 144925) | Soil microbial communities from a riparian zone of the East river system, Colorado, United States - H1c2 | ecosystem: Environmental > Terrestrial > Soil > Riparian zone | place: USA: East...
CGCGACTACTCTCCATGGCGCTGGGCGGCTATCTATTCCGGCTCCGCGCTCACGGTGAGCGCGGGGTTGTGGTTCTTGAATCCGGAGCTCGACTGGTATGTGGGAGCGTCGGGCGCTTTGCATGGCGTGATGACGGCCGGGACCCTCGCGCATCTGCGGCGTCGCGACCTCGACGGGTGGATCCTGGCGATCTTCATCGTCACGAAACTGGCCTATGAGCAGTTCGCGGGCGCGCTGCCATTCGCGGGCACGGCCAACACTATCGTCGACGCGCATCTGTACGGCGCCGTGGGCGGTGTAGTCCTTGCACTCGTCCTGAAGTCACGGCGGGAACCCGTCTGAAACGGAGTCGCTATACTTCGCGCCCATGTCAGACAGTCCAAACAATCTCGCTTTCGTTTTCCCCGGCCAGGGATCCCAGTCGGTCGGCATGCTCGGGAAACTGGCAGGTGAATCGCCGGTGATCCGCGCCACTTTCGATGAGGCCTCGAAGGCCCTGGGCTATGACCTGTGGAAGTTGTGCAGCGAAGGGCCGGTCGAAGACCTCAATGAAACCGAGCGGACCCAACCGGCGATGCTCGTCGCCGGAATCGCCACGTGGCGGCTCTGGAAAGAGCGCGGCGGGCGCGAGCCCGCGGTGGTCACCGGACACAGCCTCGGAGAATTCACGGCGCTCGTGGCCGCGGGTTCCCTCGATTTCGTCACCTGCGTCGATCTCGTGCGCTTTCGCGGCAAGGCCATGCAGGAGGCCGTGCCGAAAGGTACGGGCGCCATGGCCGCGTTGTTAGGGCTCGATGACACCCAGGTCGAGGCGGCCTGCGCCGAAGCTGCGCAGGGCGCCGTGGTTGCGGCCGTGAATTTCAACTCGCCCGGCCAGGTCGTCATCGCGGGAGAAAAAGCCGCGGTGCTGCGCGCAATCGAGGCGGCCAAGGCGCGCGGCGCAAAACGCGCCATCGAATTGCCGGTCAGCGTGCCGTCACACAGCAGTCTCATGAAATCGGCGGGAGTGCGGCTCAGTGAGCGCCTCGCGGCAACCGAAATCCGCAGACCGCGCATCCGTTTCTTAAGCGCGGTGGACGCCATCGAACATTCCGATCCCGATGACATCCGCGCGTTGCTGGGCCGTCAGTTGTCGAGCCCGGTTCGCTGGACCGGCGCTGTCACGGCGCTCAGCGGCGGCGGCGCGGCGTTCATCGTGGAGTGCGGACCTGGCGGAGTCCTCTCGGGCCTGGTCAAGCGCATCGAGAAGGGGCGAGATACCAAGGTCCTGTCTCTCGATGAACCCGAATCCTTCCAGGCCGCGTTAGCCGCGGTCACAGCCTGAGAACACATCCACATGCTTGAAAACGATGTCGCGCTGGTCACCGGCGCATCCAGGGGAATTGGCCAGGCCATCGCGAAGTCGCTGGCCGCGGCCGGCGCCAGGGTCATCGGCACCGCCACGTCGGAAGCCGGAGCCGCGGGCATTTCCGCGTGGCTGGGCGACAAGGGCCGTGGCGCGGTGCTCGACGTGGGTAACGCCGCCTCGATCGAGGCCTTGTTAGCCGACCTCGATTCGCGCGGCGAGATGCCGACCATTCTCGTGAACAATGCGGCCATCACGCGCGACACGCTGTTGTTGCGCATGAAGCCCGAAGACTGGGATGCGGTGATCGCCACCAATCTCACCAGCGTGTTCCGCCTGTCGAAAGGCGTTCTCAAGCGAATGATGAAAGAGCGTCGCGGACGCATCGTGTCGCTGACTTCGATCGTGGGCCTCACCGGCAACGCGGGACAGGCCAACTACGCCGCCGCCAAGGCCGGCATCCTCGGATTCACCAAGTCGCTGGCCAAGGAGATCGCCTCGCGTGGCATCACGGTGAATGCGGTCGCGCCGGGCTTCATCGATACCGACATGACGCGCACGCTGACCGATGAGCAGCGAACAACGCTTACCGCCCAGGTTCCGATGGCGCGCCTGGGATCGGTCGATGACATCGCCGCGGCGGTCCTGTTCCTTTGTTCGCCCGGAGCCGCCTATGTGACGGGGGAGACCCTGCACGTCAATGGCGGGATGTACATGGCCTGAGTTGGCGTTGTTTGGACCCCGAAATCGGGGCCAATTGTGGGCTGGCTACAACACCCCAAACATCGAAATTCAAACAAAAACAAGTACTCACGATTTGACAGCGTGGCAGCCGCTTGAGTGTTGCCCTAGAATACGCGCCCGCTGCGGCTCCCCCGGGGTTGCGGCGACTACACACACTTTGAGGGCGAATCAGAAATGAGCACGGTTGAACAGCAGGTCAAGGCGATTGTCGCCGAACAGTTGGGCGTCAAGGCTGAGCAGGTTGTAAATGACGCTTCGTTCGTCGATGACCTCGGCGCCGATTCGCTCGATACGGTCGAGTTGGTAATGGCTCTCGAAGAAGAATTCGAGATCGAAATTCCCGACGAAGACGCCGAGAAGATCACCACCGTGAGCCAGGCCATCACGTACATCTCTGATCGCCGCAAGTCCTGAGATTTGTTTCGCGGCCTGGTGCGCAGCTCATGAGCCGCGCCAGCGCCGCCATCCATCCGCCTACACAACACAGAGGATAGTGTGTCCAAGCGACGTGTCGTCGTTACCGGGCTCGGTATCGTTTCGCCAGTTGGCAGTGATGTCGTAACTGCGTGGTCCGCGATCCTCGCGGGCAAGAGCGGCATCAAGCCGATCACGCGAATCGATGTGACGCCTTTTGCCACGAAGTTCGCGGGCGAAGTGTCGGGCTTCGACGTGGCCACCTACATCTCGCCCAAGGAAGCGCGGCGCATGGACCCGTTCATGCACTACGGCATGGGCGCGGGCATCCAGGCGGCGGCGGATTCGGGCCTGGACTTCGCCAAGGAAAATGGCGATCGCTGTGGCGCCATCATGGGTTCGGGCATTGGTGGTCTCGCGGGCATCGAAGACGAGGCCATCACCTGGGAACGGACTCACAACCCGAAGAAGACTTCGCCGTTCTACATTCCTAGCACCATCGGCAACATGGTCGCGGGCCACCTGAGCATCCGCTTCGGGCTGCGCGGCCCGAACCTGGGTGTGGTCAGTGCCTGCACCACGTCCACGCATGCCATCGGCCTGGCCATGCGCTGCATTCAGTACGGCGATGCGGACATCATCATCGCTGGCGGTTCTGAATGCGCCACCACGCCTACGGCACTGGCCGGCTTCAGCCAGGCGAAGGCGCTGTCCGAGCGCAATGACGACCCGGAAGGCGCCAGCCGCCCGTGGGACAAGGATCGCGACGGTTTCGTCATGGGTGACGGCGGCGGCGCGGTCATTCTCGAAGAACTCGAGCACGCGAAGGCGCGCGGTGCGCGCATTTATGCCGAGTGCGTCGGTTTCGGCATGAGCGGCGACGCCTACCACATCACGGCGCCTCCGGAAGACGGGGCGGGCGCGCGGCTCGCGATGGTCAATGCGCTGCGCGACGCGCAGATGAATCCATCCGACATTCACTATCTGAACGCGCACGCCACCTCGACGCCGCTCGGCGACAAGGCGGAAACCGTGGCTATCAAGAATGCGTTCGGCGACTACGCCTACAAGCTGCCGATCAGTTCGACCAAGTCCATGACCGGCCACCTGCTGGGCGCGGCTGGTGTGGTCGAAGCCATCTTCTCGATCCTGGCGATTCGCGACGGCGTCGCCCCACCGACGACCAACTACCACACGCCGGACCCGGACTGCGATCTCGACTACGTGCCGAACACGGCGCGCAAGGTTGCCATCGAAGCGGCGCTGTCGAACTCCTTCGGATTCGGCGGCACCAACGGTTCGCTGATCTTCCGTCGCTTCAAGGGCTGAAGCGGAAGAGCGTGTCCCCATGCGCGTGGATTCCCGCGCTCCTCTTATCACGGTGGTGCAGGTAACGGGCGCGGCATTGCGCTCCCTGGCCGCGGATCATCGCGCGCGTTACCCGGTGTTCTTCGACAGCGCCGCGAGCGGCCCGCTGGCTAAAGTCAGCATGCTTGCCTGCGAACCCACCGCAGCGTTGTTCCGCGACGCGGACGGAAAGTTGAGCGCGAATCATCGCGACATCGTGAGCGGCGGATTTCTCGACAACCTCGAAGCCTGGTATCGCAGTGAGGCCGACGCGGCAGTGTCCGATGGCCCGAAGGAGCTGCCGTTCCTCGGGGGATGGTTCGTCTATCTGGGCTACGAGGTGGCGGCGGAAATCGAGCCACGCGTGCACATGCCCCGGGCGGACGCGCCGTACTCCGCGTTCGCGCTGCGCGTGGAAAACTTTGCCGTCCACGACCTGGCCGCCGACCGCGTGTACGCGGTCTCGCAACACGGCGATGCGGCGGCGCATGCGCAGCTCATCGCCGACCTCGAGCAGGCGGACAAATCGCCGGCGGCCCACGCGCAGCCTCCGAGGCTCGCGGCACTCGACGAAGAACCCGAGGAACTGTTCCTGATGCGCGTTCGTGCCGCGCAGGAATACATCGCCTCGGGCGATATCTACCAGGCGAACCTGTCACGCCGCTGGCGGCTTCGCCTTCACGATCGGGCTGAGGCCGACCAGGTGTACAACGCGCTTCGCCAGGCAAATCCGGCGCCGTTTGCCGCCAGTGTCAGGTGGAACGGCTGGTCGATCTTTTCGTCTTCGCCCGAGCGGCTGCTTCGGATCACGGGGCGCGAGATATCGACGCGGCCCATAGCCGGTACGCGCGCGCGCCACGGGTCACCCGAGCAGGACCGGCGCGATACCGCCGAGCTCATCGCGCATCCCAAGGAGCGCGCCGAGCACGTCATGCTCATCGATCTCGAACGCAACGATCTCGGGCGTGTCTGCGAAGCGGGCAGCGTGACGGTGGACGAGTACATGGTCACCGAGTCCTATGCGCACGTGCATCACATCGTCTCGAACGTACGAGGCCTTCTCCGGGCCGATCGCTCGCCGGTCGACGCGCTGCGCGCGCTGTTTCCCGGCGGCACCATTACCGGGTGCCCCAAAGTGCGTTGCATGCAGATCATCGCGGCGCTGGAAGTCGAGGGCCGTGGCGCGTACACCGGTTCATTGGGCTGGCTCGGCACCGATGGCGACGCGGACTTCAACATCCTGATCCGCACGCTGACCATGCGCGGCAAAGAAATCGAATTGCGTGCCGGCGCGGGCATCGTCGCGGATTCCGTGCCGGTGAAAGAGCTCGAGGAGACGCGCGCGAAGGCACGCGGGCTGCTGCGTGCGTTTGGTGAAGCGCCGGTAGCAGGGCAACGATGAGCGGCCTGCTCGGCTCATGGATCGACGGCGTGCCGGCAACGGCCTTGCCGGCCGACGATCGCGGATTGCAGTACGGCGACGGCGTGTTCGAAACCGTGCTCGTGCGCGGCAGCCGCACGCGATTCCTGGAAGCGCACCTGGCCCGGTTGTCGCAGGGCTGCGCGCGCCTCGGCATCACGACGGAATTCCTCCCGCTGCTTCGTGCGGAAATCGAGGTGGCGGTGGCGATGGCGCCGCCGCTCGCGATCCTCAAGATCATCGTGACCCGGGGCGGGGCGCGTCGGCGCGGGTACGCGCCGCAAGGCGATGAAACAGCGCGCCGCATCGTTTCCTTGTGGCCCGCGCCGGCCCGCGACGCGGCGCTCGGTGAAGGCGTGGATCTGCGCCTGGCATCCCTCCGGCTGGGCGAGAACCCCGCGCTCGCGGGCATCAAGCATCTCAACCGACTCGAGAACGTGCTGGCCGCAGCGGAAAGTGGCGCCAGCGCCGTGTTCGAATCCCTGCTGCTCGATACTTCGGGAAACCTGGTGTCGGGGGTGATGAGCAATGTCTTCATCGTGCGCGCGGGCGCAGTGGCCACCCCGCTCATCGATCGTTGCGGTGTCGCCGGTGTGATGCGCGGCGTCGTGCTCCGTGAATGTACCGCGCTCGGCATCGCCATCGCGGAGCAGCGCCTGACCCTCGACGACCTTTATTCCGCAGCTGAGGTATTCATCACCAATGCGCGTATCGGGGTTGTGCCGGTGCGGCGCGTGGGAGAGCATTCCTTCGACATGAACACCACGGCGAAACGCCTCGCGGGGCACATCGAGCGGCTCGATGCGTAGGCTGCTCTGGGCACTCGGGCTCCTCATCGTGCTCGCGGGCGCGGCGGCGGCTATCTACTGGCAACGCGCGAGCTCGCTCATGAGCGCGGCGGGACCGCACCTGCAACCGGTCACCCTGGTGGTGAAGCCAGGCGCCACGGTGCGCGCAGTGCTTGCGGAGCTCGAGACGCGCGGCGCACTGGCCGACCGGCGCGCCGTCGAACTGTTCCTGCGCGCGCGCGGCTGGCCGCAGATCAAGACCGGCCACTATGAAATTCCGGCCGGAGCCAGCCCCCAGGAAATCCTGCGCCAGTTGTCCGAAGGCCGCGTGGTGCTCGAAGCCCTCACGGTCATCGAAGGCTGGACGTTTGCGGACATGCGGCGTGCGGTCGAAGCGCATGCGCAGATCAACGTGACGCTGCGCGGAAAAGACGTCGCTGGAATCATGAGCGCCATCGGCCACGCGGGCGAGCATCCGGAAGGGCGCTTCTTCCCCGACACCTATCGTTTCGCGGGCGGCACCACCGATCGCGATCTCTATGCGCTGGCGTATCGCAAGATGGCCGATACGCTCGAAGCCGCATGGAGCGCGCGTGCCGCCGCGCTGCCGCTGGCCAACGCCTATGAAGCGCTCACGCTCGCGTCCATCGTGGAGAAGGAAACCGGCCTCGCCAGCGAGCGGCCGCGCATCGCCGGCGTGTTCACCACGCGTCTGCGGCGAAACATGCGGCTGCAGACCGATCCCACGGTCATCTATGGCCTCGGCGCCAGCTACGACGGAAACATCCGCGAGCGGGACCTCCGCACCGACACGCCGTACAACACCTACACTCGCGGCGGGTTGCCGCCGACGCCGATCGCGTTGCCTTCGAGAGAAGCCATCGAAGCGGTGACGCGACCGCTCGAGACCGGCGACATTTTCTTCGTGGCCACCGGGAATGGCGATGGCTCGCACGTATTTTCCGCTACCCTCGAAGCGCACAATGCCGCGGTCGCGCGGTATCTTTCGCGACTGAGAGGAGCAAGGTTATCCAGATGATGCCGGCGAAATTCATCACGCTCGAGGGAATCGAGGGCGCGGGCAAAACCACGGTCGCCGATCGCCTCACGCAGGCGCTGCGCGGCCGCGGCATCACGATTCATGCCACGCGCGAACCGGGCGGAACCAAGCTCGCGGAACGCGTGCGTGCGCTGGTGCTCGAGCGCGGCGAAGAGCACATCAGTGCGACCGCGGAAACGCTGCTCATGTTCGGCGCCAGGCAGGTGCACGTCGACAATCTCATCCGGCCCGCGTTGACGCGCGGCGAGTGGGTGCTGTGCGATCGCTTCACCGATGCGACCCATGCCTACCAGGGCGGGGGCCGCGGCGTCGATCGCAAGCTCATCGACCAGATCGCACACGCGGTACACGGCGATCTCAATCCCGACTGCACCATCCTGCTCGACGTACCCGTGCGCCTCGGTCTCGAGCGCATGCAGGCGCGGCGCGGCGCGGTGGACCGTTTCGAAATCGAGTCCTCGCAGTTCTTCGATCGCGTGCGCAATCGCTACCTCGAACTGGCGCGCGCCTACCCCAACCGTTTCCGCGTCGTCGATGCGACGGCGAAGCTCGACCAGGTCTGCGAGGCCGCCATCGCGGCGCTCGACGATTGCCTGAAGCTGCCGCCGCCAGCAACCTCGTGAGCACGACTCCGCTGCCACCCTGGTTCGCCGTGCCCTGCGGCGAAGTGAACGCGGCCATCGCGGCGGACCGGCTCGCGCATGGTCTGCTGATCCATGAAGATCCGGGTGCCGGTGGCATGGAACTGGCGCACTGGATCGCGCAGCGGGTCAATTGCCGCGAACCTTCGCGCGCGCCTTGTGGCGAATGCCAGGAGTGCCGCTGGATCGCAGCCGATCAGCATCCGGACGTGACGCGGCTGTCACCCGAAGAAGACTCGCAGTACATCAAGATCGAGCCGGTACGCGAGCTCATCGCCGATCTCACGCTCACCGCGCATGGCCGCGGATACAAGGTGGCCATTTTTTCGCCGGCGGATGCGCTTCACGGAAATGCCGCGCAATCCCTGCTCAAGACACTCGAAGAGCCATCGAAACGCACGCTCATCCTGCTGGTGACCAGCCAGCCGTCGCGGCTGCTGCCGACGATGCGCAGCCGCTGCTCGAAGTTGCGCCTTCCGGGACCCACGCGTGAAGTCGCGGCGAACTATCTCGAAGCGGCGCGTGGGGCAGGGCCGTGGGCCGAGGCGTTGGCGGCCACGGGCGCCGGGCCTTTCGCGCTGGTGGACGCCGATCCGTCCGCGCTCGCGCAGCTGCGCAACGACACCATCAGTACGTTGCAGGACATCGGCAGCGGCAATCTCCAGCCGCCCGGCGTGGCCGAGCGCTGGGCAAAAGACGGGCTTTCGATACGCCTCTCGTGCCTTGAGAGCTGGGTCACAGATCGCATCCTCGAATCCGCATCAATCCGCGACGTAACTCACTTGTCACAGGGGGCGTTGCCACCCAAGATATGTCGCCTATTCGAGTTTTCGGACGCCATTCGCGACATGCGCAAGCTTGCCCACACCCCCATCAACAAGACCATGGCCGTTGAAGCGCTGCTGTGGCGCTGGGCCCGCACGTGAATGAGCCTTTGTCATGAATGAAAGAACCGGGCGCACCGGCGCCAACAAGCCGGGTTTGCTGACGCTCACCATCAAGGACAAGAGCGCGCTGTACCTGGCCTACATGCCGTTCGTGAAGAACGGCGGGCTGTTCATCCCCACCAACAGCAACTATCGCCTCGGCGATGAAGTGTTCATGTTGTTGAACCTCATGGGCGAAGACGAAAAGCTGCCCGTGGCGGGTCGAGTCATCTGGCTCACGCCGAAGGGCGCGCAGGGCAAACGCACCGCCGGCATCGGCGTGCAGTTCTCCGACCAGGATCGCGGCCAGACGCAGAAGAAGATAGAGACCTATCTAGCCGGCGCGCTCGCCGGGGATAAAGCCACTCACACCATGTGAGCGGACAACCGGGCAGCCCTGTCCGGATTTCAAATCCCGTGTTTTGGCTGACGTGTTAGGCGCGTCACATTTGGACGAGCCGCGGGTATTTCCATTTCCCTAAGGTTGGCCCGCCACCAGGCTCATTCGTGACGTCGGTCGCAATCGCGCGGGTCGTTTTGATGATCCCGTGCCCGGCGAGTGTGGCGCCGGCCATGGGACGATCATCCCCATGCGTACGGTCATCTGCGCTCTGCTTCTGACCAACTTCCCCGTGCTCGCGGCGGCAAGTGCCTGCGCGCCGGCGCCGCGAGCGTCCGGTACGTCCATCAATGCACCCCATGCCGCCTTCGAGGCCTACGTGGTGGAGGTGTACGCGGTAAAGGATGCGCGGTCCCCGTTTGGGGCACAGCTGTTGCGCCACGCGGTGGTCGAAGTCGTGCGGTCGTTTCACGGGCCTTACAGCGCCGGCCAGCAGGTCGAGACAATCACGCTCGTGGGCGCGCACAGCTGCGGTGGCTTCGTCGAGGAGGGCGGCCACGTGATGGTGGTGTCGGAGTCGGGCGGTCCATTCGAGATCGTCGAGGCGCTACCGAAAACTCAAGCCATTCCTCAGGGTGCTTTCGCCGCGGTGGCGTACGCCGCAGGCGAATCCCGCCGCAGTCTTCGTCCCTCGTTGAAGAACGTATTACTGCGTGGCCAGATCGACGCGGGTCTCGCATCGGATCTGCGCGCACGTGCGCGGACCGGCAAGCGCGAGCACTGTGAAATCGCCAGCAACGGAAACTTTGCGCCGGTGCCCTCACCGGCACGCAACCGCAACAAGCGTTCGAAACAGCGAGCGCTGTGGGCGCAGGAATCGGGCGTCAGGAGCCCGGGCGGCGCATCGGCAAGTTAGACGTGGTGATGCCACCCTTCAGAACGTAGGCCTCGAAGCCGCGCTCGGAAAGAATGAACGCCGCGGCGGAGCTGCGCCGCCCGGTGTCACACACCACGACGTAGGGCGTCTTGCGATCGATTGCGTTCAACTTCAGGCGCACGAAATACAGCGGAATGTTGATCGACCCTTCGATGGCCAGGTTCTGGTATTCCGAAGGCAGGCGCACGTCGAGCCACTGACCGCGATTCTGGATGATCTTGAGCGCCTGCTGTTCGTCGACCCAGCGCAGCAGCGGCTCGTGCATCAGATCGCGGAAGTCCTGCTTGTTGAGGCGCATGAGCACGCCTTCGGTGAGCATGGTGACCGTGGCATTGCGCTTGGCTTCGGCGATGAGCGCCTCTTCGCCAAAAGTTTCACCCACGGCAAGCTCGGCGAGCTTGATGCCTTTCTGGTTGAGCGGGGATTCGCGCGTCACCAGGCAACGGCCGTGGACGATGGCGTAAAAGTAGTCGCCTTCGTCTCCCTGCTTGATGACCACTTCGCCGGCGCGATACGGCGTGCGTTGCATGCGCATGAAGATGGCCTGCAGATTCGCGGGCGGGATGCGGTGGAACGCCTTGGTCTGCAGCAACGTGGTCATCCAGTCGGCGTCTTCATTGCCGCCGCCGAACTGCGCCTGCAGCTCGCCGACTTCGTAATTGCCGGTTTGATCCCAGGTGATCATGACGTCGAGCAGGTCGGCGTCGATGGCGAGGTAGTCCACATCTTCGACGGCGCGCGCCGTGACTTTACGCGGCACGCTCTGATTGAGCGGCGCGCGGGCATCGGCGCTTCCGCCTTCGATCATGCCCGTGGTGCGGCCCTGTTCGGAGATCTCCACCAGGCCCTTGATGATCCAGATGGTGCGCTTGTCAGCGTCACCTTCCTTGAAGAGCAGGCGGCCTGCATTCATTTGCTTGACCGTCACCTTCTTGGCGAGCGCGTGCAGATTTTCCCGCTTCATTCCTTCGAGCGGGGTCAGGGTTCGCAGCAGTTCAACGCTGACTTCACGGGCATCGGCCATGCGGAAATGCTAGCACGCCACGGAGGCGCTTCAGGTTCCCGTGCGCAACGAATCCCATCCCTGGTCGGGTGCGAAGCGAGTTCCATACGCTTTCGCCAATTCCTGAAGTCGTGTCACCACGGCGTCGATGCCGCGTTTGCGCGCGTAAGTGAGCGGGCCGCCGCGAAACGGCGCAAAGCCCGAGCCGAAGATGACGCCCGCGTCGACGAGATCGGCATCGGCGACGATTCCCTCGCGAAGTGCTGCCGCGCACTCGTTGGCAAGCGCGAGGATCAGCCGGTCCTGCAGATCGGCCGGCGGTTCGGCGTGCGGGCCCTTCGACTTGACTGCCTTGCCATCGCGCCAGACGTAAAAACCTTCGCCGGTCTTGCGCCCGAGTTTCTTCGCGGCGATCAGCGCATCGATGCGCGAGGTGTCGGGCGATTGCTTGTTCAGCGCTTTCGAGACGATGACACCGACGTGTTTGCACACATCGAGGCCGACCACATCGGCGAGTTCCACCGGCCCCATCGGCATGCCGAAACGCAGCGCGGCTTCGTCGATGACCTCGATGGAAATGCCTTCCTGCAGCGCGAACATCGCCTCGTACAGATATGGCACGAGCACGCGATTCACGAGAAAACCCGGTGCGCTCTTGCAGGGCAGCGGCAGCTTGTCGATCTTGCGCGTGAAGGCGATGGCCTTCTGAATCGAGTCTTCGCTGCTGGTCTCGCCGCGCACGATCTCCACGAGCGGCAGCTGCGCCACCGGATTGAAGAAGTGCAGGCCGACCAGCCTGCCGGGATCGGGCAGCTTGTCATCGAGTTGCTCGAGCATGATCGATGAAGTGTTCGACGCGAGAATGGCGCTCGACTTCATGCGCGGCTCGACGCGCGCGAACAATTCATGCTTCGCGTCGGCGTTCTCGAAGATGGCTTCGATGATGACGTCCGCGCCGGGCACACCGTCGCCGGCGACGTCCGCGGTCAGGCGGGTCATGAGCACTGCGGCCTTGGCTTTGTCCTTGAGGCGTTTTTCGAATCCCTCACGCGCTCGTGTAAGCGCGGGCTCGATGAACTTGAGCTCGCGATCCTGCAGCGTCACGTTGAGGCCGCGCTGCGCGCACCAGGCTGCGATGTCGCCGCCCATGACGCCGGCGCCGACCACGTGCACGCGCGCCAGTGGCACCCGGGTCTTGCCGCCCAGATTCTTGAGCCGGTCCTGGAGCAGGAAAACCCGTACCAGGTTGCGGGAGGTGTCGCTCAACATGAGCCCGGCGATGGAGCGGGCCTCGGCTTCGTACGCGGCCGCTCCATGCGCCCCGTGCGTCGACCAGAGGTCGATGATGGCGTAGGGGGCAGGGTAGTGCTCCGCGCGGGCCTTGGCGCGCACCTGGGCCGTGAGCTGCTTCTTGACGAGAGTCCGGACCAGCGGCCACGACAGCACGCGATCGAGCAGGCGCGGCCGCCTTTGTTTGGGCGGGCGGTTGATCAGTTCGCGCGCGGCCGCCTCGGCATCCGCCGGGTACACCAGCCGGTCGAGGAAGCCCGCACTCTTTGCCTTGTCGGCACGCAGCGTCTTGCCCGTGAGCATCATCTCCATGGCCGTGCGGACACCCGCGCGGCGTACGGCCCGCACCGTGCCGCCAAAGCCCGGATGGATGCCTAACATCACTTCAGGCAGGCCAATGGAAAAGCTGTCGCTGCGGACGCCGACGCGATAACGACAGGCGAGCGCGAGCTCGAGGCCGCCCCCCAGCGCAAAGCCGTGGATGATGGCGACGGTCGGACAAGGCAGCGATTCGAGGTGGTCGAGAATGGCCTGCGCGGCGCGCACCAGCTCGAAGGCCTGTTCGGCACTCGTAAGCTGGGTGAACTCGCGGACATCGGCGCCGGCGATGAAGCCGGATTTTTTCGCCGAGCGGATCACCACGCCGCGCGGCGGCGAGCCATCAAAGGTCTTGAGGTTCGAGTCGAGTTCCACCAGCGCATCGCGCGACAGCACGTTCGTCGAGCTGCCGGGCTTGTCGAAGCTGAGCCATGCAATGCCGTCGGCATCGAGCTCGAGCGCCCAGGCGCCGGTGGCGGAAGTTGTCATGAACGTATTCTTGTCTATTTCTAGGCGACCGCGGGTTGCGACGCTACTGCGCCGCGAACGTTGAAGTCGCACAGCACCGGGCGGTGATCGGACCAGCGCACGTCGGGAACTTCGAAGTGCGTGACTTCGATTTCCTTGCTGACCAGCACGAAGTCGAGCTCGATGCGCGGAATGCGCGCGGGGAACGACGGCACGTTCTTTTCATTGGCGCTGCGCAGCCCGGCAGCCCGCATGAACAGGTAGATCTCATGCGTACCCCAGAAGGTATTGAAGTCCCCGGTGACGATCACCGGCTTGTGCGACTTGGCGATGAGATCGTGCAGGTAGCGAAGCTGGTACTGCCGCTGGCGATACTTGAGCGCCAGGTGCACGAGGAAAATACAGACGTCATCCAGCTCGAGTTCGATGATCAGTCGCTTGATGCCGGTGTCGAAGTAGTGAAAGCGTTCGCCCTCGACGCGCGGCGCCGCGAGGAACGCATTGCCCTGCTTGCGCACGATGGGCATGAGGTTGTTGAAGGAGCTCTTGCCGTACTTGCATTCGTAGGTGCTGTAGTGGCCCAGCGCCTCGGCGATGTGCTCGGCCTGGTTGACCATTCCGCTGCGCACCGAGCCGATGTCGACTTCGATGAGCCCGACGATGTCCGGATCCTGGGCCTTGACGAAGCCCGTGATGCCGTCGAGTACGCGCCGGCTGGATCGCAGGTAGCCGGCTCCCGGGAACGGCAAATGGAATGCTGGTCCAGTGCCCGTGGCGTAGCGAATGTTGTAGACGAGCAGGCGCAAGCGGATTGATGCTAACGGTGCGCCGCACAAAAGGGGAGTGGGGCGTAACTTAGGCGTCTAAACTACACTCAACCTCAGGGTTTGGATCGGTCGACATGTCACAAAACAATCCAATTCGAGTGTTCGTGACTCACGCGTGGGAGGTGTCCGAGGACTATCTCCGGATATTCGAGTATCTCGAGAGCTCCCGGAACTTCTTCTACAAGAACCAGTCGGCGCCGGACAAGGCGCCCCCGGGTGGCGGCAAGGAAGCCGATCGTGAGGAACTGCGACGCCAGATGGCACAGACGGAATGCGTCATCGCGCTGCCCGCGCTGTATCGCCAGCACAGCGACCTGCTGCTTTTCCAGCTGACTTTCGCCAAGGCCTCGGACAAGCCGGTCATTCTCATGCGGCCCTTCGGCGCGAATGCCGTGCTGCCGAAAGAGATCACGTCACTGTCGGATCAGATCGTCGACTGGGACGGGCGGGCGCTCGTGGATGCCGTCAAGGCGCAGGCGCGCCACGAAGAGTCGAATCGCTGGGACACGATCGAGTTCAAGCTCGACTAGCTAGTTCAGCCTTCTGCCGCGAACAGCTGCACCACGGCCGCGCTGGTCTGCGAGGGCAGGGGAAGCTCCATTTCCTGTTGGCGCGTCATGCGGCAGAACATGCGCACGATGAACGCCGCGTGGCGCTCGGCTTCCTCGTTGGACATCTTGCGGATAGTGGCGCGCGCGGCATCCTCGCCGCGCAGCGGACGCTCGCGTTGCATCGCCGAAGCCAGCTCCAGGAACTGCAGGCGCAGCTCGCGCGGAACGTCGTCGGGTTCGAGATTGGAGAGGCATTGGCGCCATGCGCCACTCAGCCGGTCCTTGATTGCGCCCGAGCGCGCGAGCAGAAGCGTGGCTGATTCGAGCCGATCGTAAACACGCGACATTGCTTGTTTCGTTATCGTTCGGCGAGCGGCGCGAGTCCCTCTCTGCGTCCCAAACCTCACGTAACGCCTTAGTTGTTGTTGGAACGGAGATCCTGATCCGTCAATGGCGTACGACGTGAATATAGCGCGACACCTAGCAATTGCAACGGGAAATACGTACGCGGCGGCGGCGAAGTTCGCCTGCCAGGCACAACACGCCTAGCAAGAAGAGGGTGATCAGCCCGAGCGAGCCACCACCACCGCCACCTTTACCGCTGCCACTCGGGTTGCTCGGAGTCGGCGGCGTAGGTGTTGGCGTCGCGGGAGGAGGCGTCACGGGCGTGGGACCCGAAGTCACGGGAGCCGCGCAAGGCGTTGCGCCGGCATTGGCCGGCGCGAGGCTGGTGGCTTGATTCGAGGCGACCGTCACCGTGGCGGAATCGGTGCGGCCCAGATTGTCGGTCACCGCGATGCGGACGACGATCGATCCCGAAGCCGGGGCAATGACCGTGGCCGTTGCGGTATTCGCGCCCACGATCGCGGGCGGATTGATCGTCGGAGACACCACGGTCCAGGCAAAGGTTGCGAGAGTCCGGCCGCAGGCGGCGGCGCTGGCGGATGCATTCAGCGAAACATTCTGGCCAGGCGCGACCGAAGTGGGCAGCGCTACCGCCGCGATGGGTCGCTCCGCGGCCGCGACGGAATCGGCGGCATTGGCCATGCCGGCGCCACAGGTGTCGGGGGTACAGAGGCATTGCGCGAGCTGGATATCCTGAGCGTTTGCGGGCACATGGCAGGCAGTTACGGTGGGATCGTCAGCCACGGAAGCAGGGAAGGCGTGCGCGCCTTCGCGAAGCCGGCCCAGAAGCTGCGCCGTCGAAAGGTTCGCATTCCGGGACAACATCAACGCCGCGATTCCCGAGACGATGGGCGCCGAAAAGCTCGTGCCCAGGTTGCTGTTGACCTGGTCGGTGAAGTTGTTCGTCGCCGGGACCGTGGTGCCGCTGTTGGAGGTCGTGTCGAGCGAGAACAGGCAAGGGCCGCCATTGATGTTCACGCAGTTGCCGCCTGGTGCGGCGATCGTCACTTCGGGGCCGAGGCTGCTGAAGCCCACCTTGCTGCCGGCGTGGCGGATCGCGGCCACGGCGGCCACGCCCGGGCAATTCGCCGGAGATGACACCACCGTGCCTTCGTTGCCGGCCGATATCACCGCCAGCACCTTGCGAGCCGTGAGCTCGTTGATGACGTCTCGGTACGACAACTCGCAGGCACTGTCGCTACCCAGGCTGAGATTCAGGATACGCGCGGGCGTCGGGTTGTCGGGAATGCCCGCGACGTGCAGGCCCGCCGCCCAGCGCATGCCGGCCAGAATGTCACTGTCGATCCCGCCGCATTTGCCGAGCACGCGCACCGGCAGGATGAACGAATTCCAGTCGAGGCCGGCGACGCCGGCGGAATTGTTGGTCAGCGCGCCGACCATGCCAGCCACACGCGTGCCGTGCCAGGAGCTGCCCGAGATGTCGCAGTTGCTGAAGAGCGGATTGGTCTTGTCTGTGGAATCGACCCAGTCGCCTGGGTCCGAGGGATTCGCGTCGCGCGCATCGCCGTCGTTGGTCATGTGCGACTGGGTGACGAAGTCATAGCCCGGCAGCAGTTTTCCACCGCGGTCGGCGCGGCCGAGATCCGGGTGGTCGTAGAGCACGCCGGTATCAATGACAGCGATGACCACGCCCGTGGAGCCCACTTCCTGGTCCCAGGCGCCGATGGCGTTGACCGCCGAGACCTCGACATCCTTCAGGTACCACTGGTTGACGAACAGCGAGTCGTTTGGCGTCGTGGCTTGCGGGAAACGGCGCCGGTCGACAGCCACGTATTCAACCGCCGGATCGGCCCGCAGGCGCTCGAGGACCTGCGCGGCGCTCGAATCCGCGAGCTCCACCGTGCTCGCGAGCATCACGTCGGAAATCTCGCGCTGGAGCCCCAGTGCGAGTCCGGTGCGCTTGGCGAGCGCGGCCGTACGGTCGGTGCCGTTGCCCAGCTTGGCGATGGCGTTGCCAGCGGCGTCCTTGCGCAGCTTCACGATGACACCCAGCGATGGCGACATTTCCCGCGTACGTGGTTCGTGCGCCACCGGATTGTGTTCGGTGTCCGCCAGTGCAGCGTGAGACTGCGCGATGGCAATCGAGAGCAGAAGCGAAGCCATCAAGCGGTGCGAGTACATGGCGTTTCCTTGGCCACGGTGTGGCTCCTGCAATTTTGTGGTGCTTCAGGGTCGAAAGGGTTCCCGGGAATTCAGGATCGGAACCCAGCACGCACAAATCGCGTACTACGCATAATGTATATTATGGTGAATCAACACTTTTCATTCTGATGGATTCGCGGCGGCTTTGAATTCGACCCGACTGCAGCAGCTGGTGTCTGCAAACGTTAATTCGAAGTGCTTACTGCATGAATTCGAGGGACGCAGCGAAACTTGCGAACGTATCTGAGTCTTCACTCTTTGGATTTACAGCCGACAGGTGTACGTCTACCCACGCACCGCGGTAGGTAAATAATGACGTCACGTGAAGTTGCCTAACTATCTTGTCGCCCAAAGTCGCCGTAGTGACGTAAAAGATGTCACATCGCCTCTTGCTGCAACTTGGGCTGTCGGATCCCTTCTTCAGGCCCGGGATCGAGTTCAAACGGTCAACGAAACACCGGGTCACATCGTGTAGTGACTTCCCGTATTGGCAATCGATTGGCTCAACGTAGACGGAAAGGTTGAATCGTTCGTCTGGTTCACCGAGCGACGTTGCCGTGTACTGGTAGCGGCCACCGACACTCGCCTCCTTGAGCTTGGTCATTTTTGGCGCTTGAAAGAAAAGAGTGGCCTTTTCCGGGAGCATCAATTTGATTGTCTCCGCTATCGCGCACCGGGAAACCATGAGCAGTATGGCTACAGATATTATTTTCATGGTCACTAGGCCTGACAACGAAGGTGAATACGCTGCGCTCCAACGCGAAGCGATCTGCGATCGTCTCGCGCCTCGGCGTGCTTGAACGTTATCTTGGTGGCTGCTTCTTAACGAGGACCCCGCTGCCTTTCCCGAATCGCGCGCCAGCGCTGATCGAGTGTTTCATTTGTCACTTGACCGTATCTCGTCGAACTCAATGGCTGCTCGTTGACATTGTAGGTAGCAATGTATCGATTGCTGATAGTTACGACTGCATCGATGCCTTTGTTCATGAACTGCTGCGCGTCCATTCCCGCGGGTAAATAACTGGAGGTCTCCCGCAATGTCGACTCCGGCGTGATCGGGTGACTGTTCCACGTCGGCAAGTCCGTGAGTATCCCACTGTGTTGGAAATTGTGAGCTTCCGGACGGATAGACGCGATCTCGGGTGAGATGACATTTGGCGCGGCCGCGACGAACGCATTCTCCATTGCCAAGCCCCGACGTAGCCTGCCTGCCGGCGCGTTGTTGAATACCTCGTTCATTTTGCCGACGGCCTGCGCGCCAATAGAGGCCTCTTGCCCGTCGATCTTCGTCGTAGCGTCGACACCCGTAATGATCTGGAAAGCGCTAATCAGCACCTGCATTTCATTCTTAGCCATCGTGTAAGACATGTAATCCGGTTCGCTCAGCTTTAAGGCGTGTCCCAAGGGAGCCTCAAATGTATCCATCTTCATCAGCGAATCCCAATTCGGCAATGAAGTACTTCCCTCCGCGTGATAGAGACTATCGACCAGTCCGTGCATCGCAACACCCAGTACGGCGTTGTTGTCACGGAAGTCGCTCATAACCCGCAGGTAGAACTCGACACTTTCCTTCACGTTATGACCGGTGAGTGAGTGAATGGATCTCTCGGTGAGCACGCCGGCTCGATCCTCATCGGGCACATGCCCGTCG
>Ga0193753_10001676_pt1 | contig 18636 bp, 13 predicted proteins | sample H1c2metaG_FD_144925 | JGI IMG/M metagenome (GOLD analysis project Ga0193753, IMG submission 144925) | Soil microbial communities from a riparian zone of the East river system, Colorado, United States - H1c2 | ecosystem: Environmental > Terrestrial > Soil > Riparian zone | place: USA: East...
CTTTTAAATAGCAGGTAATCCCTTCCTCACCCAGCCGGGCAAGGGTAATACTGGCGCCGATGTAATTATCAAATGTCCGCAACAGCTGGTAGTCCATGCAGTAAAATACAAAAAAAAATTTATTCTGGCTGTTTGTGATTAATAACAGGCTGATTACTATTTTGAGACGCTGAAAAGCCCTTTGATCTTACATGCATAGCTCTCCGGGCTAATAAACCCATGCTGAATTCAAATATGCAAGGGTATTAAAAACGCATCCATTTTAAACAATATAAAAAAACAAACTGTGTCTCAGCACCTCAAAATATTAATTAGCCTAATAAAGTTTTTAAAGCGTCAAATTAAATAAACTGGCTAAAACGAATTACATTTATTTTCAATTTTAATGATTCGCCTTTTTTCATTTATTTAAAAAATGAAAATGAAAACATGTAAAATGCTGGTGGTTTTATTGTTTGTTCAACACATTATATCATGTGACACAAAAAAGGAAGCTTCTATGGAACAAAAAATACAAAGCCAGCTTACTGTAATAGATTCCCTGCTGAGAAGTGCAGACTTTAGTTTATCAATAGCAAAAGCACAGGACACTGCTTATTATACAGGTATTGGTCAGCCGGTACCGCCATTCTTAACGCCGGCAGAAGATACTGCAACAATTACTATTACCACCGGGGAAGAAAAAGTTGCCAGCAACCTGGCTGGCTTTTATGCACTGGAATGCGGTATCGGCGCTTTGTCCGGTCAAACACATGAAAAGCCAACCGGCTGGCTTGAAAAAATTGCTAGTGAAAAAGCAGATAGTGCCAGCATTTTATTGCTCAACCGTTTTGCAAACGCTACCTGGAAAATCAGTCAGCCCTTCAGGGATATAAAAAGAATCACCCGCCCCAATTTTACTGTTGCCAGTTTTTTGCCACCGGAAGAAATAGTGAAAGATTATTACCAGGTAAAAACAGCTGCATCCAAACTATTGGCTTCTATGCAGCCGGTAAAAGATGGTTCGCTTGAAGATCAGATGCAAAAAATACGCAGCCTGCTGCATAGCCGGCAATATGCTTTTGAAATGGCCGCATGTATGGATTCAGGTTATTATGCCAGTCAAAAAAAAGCTATACCTCCTTTCATATCTGCAAAAGAAGACAACACTATCATTCATAAAAGCATAAAGGATCAAAAGATTGCTACCAACCTGGCCGGTTTTTACGCGCTGGAATGCGGGCTGAATTATTTGGTAACAACAAAAAAGATACTACCCGCTGCCATCCTGCAATCAATAACTGAGAATACCATCAGCAAGGAGGATAAAATGCTGTTTTCAAGGTTTGCCAATGCCACCTGGAAAGCCAGCCAGCCTTTCAGGGGTTTAGACAGGATTGAAAGGGAGACATTTATGCCATTTTATTTTTTGAACGAAGCCGATATTGATAAAGACTGGGTGCAGATAAAAACTGCTGCCGCAAAGGTTTTAACGATGTTATAAATCCTGCTTTTTTTTTTGATTTCCTGAAAACAACGCAATTCCTGCAAATCATACATTTATTACTAAGACAGTTCATTAATAAGTTGTGTCGCTATTTTTTCAAGTTTTTCTTTGTCGCCTTCCCTGCAATCGGTCCAGCTGTAAATACCCATAATAGGCGGCATCGCCGTATCATTGTACAAATAGATGGTTTGAATGATTTGCTTTTTGCTGTTGTATTCTATTAATTTGGCACACTGAAATTCATCCCAGCATACAAGGGAACTGCTGTAATCCGGGGAAAGAAAAATCAATACTTTTTTACTTTTTTGAATGGCATCAGAAATTTGTTTAATCCAAAGCCCGCCTGCGGGAATACTGCTTTTGTCATAAAAAATATGCAGTTTTTTATTGCCCTGTTCAAGATTTTTTACAAATGCGTCAATTACATCCGCGTGCTTATGGGCGTAACTTACAAAACAATCATAATCCGTACTTGCGGTATTTGCTGGTGCAGTAATGGTCGTTGCTGGCTGTGTTACGGAAGGTTGATTCACTTCTTTCTCTGGTTGTTTTCTTTCTTTTTCAGCAACTGCTGCTGCCGGTGCAGGCGGAATTGATCCTGCGCCCGGATATACCAGGGGCGGGGCCTGCGGTTCTTTATTGTTTGTTTCTCCTGTTTCAGCAGACCGTAATCCTGTCTCTCCGGCCGGTTGTGATTTTTTCTTTTCTTTTTCCGCCATCTCTTTTATTTCTGATGCTACGATTTGCATGGTTTCCTCTCCGGGAATTTGCTGGCTTTTTTCTATTTCAAATTGCTTCAGCGCATCGGCGCCGGTCATACTTCCATTGCGTACACGTTGTTTTAATTCATTTTGTTGCCCCGCCCTTACAAAAATGGGCAGCGCTGCTTTTGTTTGTTCATCAGAAAGCAATACCAGTTTTATACATGTCAGTGGCAGCCCATTTTCCAGCCAGAATATACCCGCATCCAGCATGGCAGGCAGCATTTTTTCAATCGGCACTCTTTGCTTGCCACTGGCGAGCACCGGCATGGAAATGACATTGTTATTTTCATTAAACGCAAATGTATTAATACAACGGAAAATATTGCCTACCACAGATTCCTGTTCTGAATTTTGCAGGCTTGGCTCAAAACAAAGGATTTTTTTAAAATTGAATTGTTCCTGTTTTTCTTTATCTAAGGGGGCCGAAAGCCAGCAACCCAACTGATCACGCAGATCTATTTCTTTATGTTTTGCCATAGCAGCTATATCTACTCCCTTGTTGTACAACCCTGCTATCAGCGTTTTAGGTACAGGTATATAACTGCCCGGGTAAGCAGATATGATAAGAATATCGGTTGCATGTTCTTTTGGGATAGCAGTAAGATCTCCCTGTAATAATTGTATTACTGCGTCGCCACGCCCGGGGCGGTTTATTACTATTTGGTTTAGCAGTTGCATAATATTTCCTTTAACTAAAAAAATTGTTTCTATATGCCGCGTTAATAGGTAGACTTATTAAGGTTGTCTTTTAAATTAATACCGGTAACATGTATACTGAATGTTTTGTATGCGGGTGCGTTTTGCTGTTGTTGTACTTGTTGCTGGCTTTTGTTTATCTGCCGTATGATTTGTGTTTTTGGATTAACCCCAATTTTTTCAAACATGCCTGTAATGGTATTCACATAGCCTGTCAGTGTTTTTGCTTCGCTGTCTGTAGCATAAAAAGCTGTCAATCTTATTTTGCCCTGGGGTTGGGCTTTAAGCAGGCGGCTGACCTTTTGCATTACCTGCTGTCCGGCGGCGTTGGTATACCCATTTCGATCCAGTTCAATATTACCAAGATCTGTTTCTGACTGCTGTGCCGGCAATGTATAAATAATTTTACATTTTGGAAGGGCTTTTTGTAATTGCGCAATGGCTGTTGGGGCTACGGTTGTATTACCAAGGCTAAGTTGTGTAAGATTTTTAAAGCCGTACAGTTCTTTTGGAATGGCTACCATATTTTCTTTTGAAAGATCAAGTTTACAAACAGTGGCAGATCCTGCTGCAAGCGCTTCTCTTAAAGAATAAAAAGTTTTGTTGCAATCAGGTCCTGTATTTCCGGCATTATTGTTACAATATGTTGCATAATCCTGTTTTCCTGCTGCTATACCCAGGTCTCCTGCTTTTTTAAAATCGGTGCAGGCGCTGCTAAGGTTTTTTAAAAAATAATTTGATTTGCCCCGGAAATATATCGAAAATGCATACTGCCTTTTAGTATCGGCTGAGTTAATACTAATTACTTTATTATAATCCTGTATGGCATCTGCGTATCGTTTTAAACCGTATTTAACGCTGGCCCTGCGGTACCAGTAAAGCGCATCAGCAGCATTTACGCGGATGGCCGAGGTATATTCAGTAATTGCTTTTTCTGAATAGGCAGAGCCCAGCTCTTCATAACAAATCCCGCGCTGGTAGAAAGCCAATGCGTCCTGTGGATTTATATTAACCGCTCTTCCATATGCCTGGATAGCCGTCAGGTATTCTTTGTTCTGATAATACTGATCACCCATTCTATGATAGTAATCGGCGTTTTCCTTATTTGCATCAGTACTATCAATTACAGAACTGGTATCTGTCATTAACCCCGTATTTAAAAACAAAATAGGCACGGCAGGCGGTGTTCTTTGTTCACTGATAAACTCTTCCTTCACATTAACGCCCAGGCTTTGTTTTATTATCTGAACAACTGAATCGGCCCTTGATTTTTGATTGGGTTCATAATAAATGATGCGCGATGAATCCGTAAAATCTGCCTGGAGCGCAGAAACATTATACCGGTATAATGCATCTCCAAGCGTGCCCTCTATATACCTGTAACCTGCGGTATCATTATATCTTATGTACAAAGGTGTTTTGGAATTAGTATTACTGCCCTGGCATGCAATGGTAAGAGAGTCCGGTAACAGCTGGTCTTTAAAAACCAGCGGCGTTATTACTGATTTATTACTGTCCCATGCTAACATTATACTGGCTTTGCCGGTGGCCATACTTTTATAAGGAACACTAAAAGCCGCAAATGAATTTCCTGCATTATAGGAAAGCGGAATTTTCTCATTATTAATTTCCAGGTAGCCGTCCAGCTGTTCAAAGTTTTTTTTGACGGTATCGCCGCATTGTGTAAAATCTTTTATTACCCTGATTGTTATGGGTATATTTTGATCGCCTATATCCTGGTTGAGTGTAATTAAAGGTGCGAGTTTCTTTGCGCCGTCCCCAAAGCCAACATAAGTCCACAGGGCAACCAGCAATATAGCCAATGCTGCAGCCAATGTTCTTTTTAACCTTAAAGCTTTATTGACCGTTACTTCATGCAGATTAAAATACGCTGACAATCCAACAGATTGTTTTCCATCATTTACCGGGGTTTGCCAGTCATCCTTACTTGTTTTATCAAGGTATTTTTTTAGTGGCATATCCAGGATGGCATCCCGCTTCCATAATTTCTTAAATGCCTCCCTGCTGCCTGCATACTGGTAGTAATGATCATTATTACTGGCGTGTAAAATAAACTGGTTGGTTAATTGCTGCCGGTTTTTTTCTTCCTCAAAAAAATATCCTTTTTCTCCGTATAAACTGGTTGAATAATTCAGCATACGCAGCAATCTTTCCCTGGCACATAATTCGTTGTCTGTTGTCAGCCGTTTAAGCAATTCAAGCCTGGTTGCCTGCGGAAAAACGCCCTGCTGCATCCACGTTATGCGGCATAGTTTAAGCAGGTTACTGTAATTCAGTTTTTCCGGCTCCCCGCTTTTATCAAGAATGGCCTTTCCTATTTCTATTACCACTTCCCACTTAAGCCGGGGGTAAACACATATGGCACAAAGCCATTGAAAAAGGGTTTGGTCTTTATCCAGGTAATCGCGCAACTCATCCACATTACGGAAATCAATGCCCCTGGTTGTATACCGTTCCGCTTCCGCTATTTCCAGTAAGCTTGTATGTGGTTTATTTTTTTCCCTGAGTGCCGGTATTAATTTTTGAAGTGACATGGTATCCGCCGGCAGCAGGATAAAATATTCCTGTAAAATCTTTTCTTTGGTGGCCCAGTCTTTTACCGGTGCCGGTGTAATAATAGCCTTGCTTTGCCAGCGGTTCAATTCTTTAAGAAATCTTTCTTCAATAACCGGGTAAGCACTGTATACCAGTTCCTGCGCCCTGCCCAATATAATCAGTGTGGCATTGTTATATGTTTCGGCCAGCCGCTGCAATGAAATTCCGCCCGGGAAACTGTCATTGTAAGAAACAAAATTTTTATCATAATAAAATGCGGTTACCGGTATGCCTTCTTCTGCAAGGGTTTTAACCAGCCATCCAAATAGCCGGGTAAGCATGCTTTTAGGATTCGCCCTGTCAATCAGTATTAAATATTGCTGCTGCTGCGTAAGCGAAGCAAATATGAGCTGCGGGCTTCCGCCAGAGCGTATTATAGAGCTGATGGTGCCGGGCACACTTAATACCAGGGTTTCCTCTTCCGCCTTATACCTCATTTGTATAAATGTGCGCCGGAGTTCCCTTTCCTGCTGTATAAGTTTTATATCATTCTGTTCAAAAGGAATATCATAAGGACCTTTGATCTGTGTATCTGAAGCGGGTTTAACCTGGCTAACTGCCGGTGGCTTTCTTTTTCTTTTATACAGGCTGTATAATAACGAGGCACCGGCGGGCAGTAACAAGGCCAGTGTTACCCACCATTTTAGTTTGGTTTTACCAGGATACAATCCCGGGCGGGCAGGAGAAAAATTTATAAAGTAATGTATCCCGTTATCCTGTACACTGATGGTCTTATTATCTGTAACCGTGCAGGGGGAATGTATACTACCTACAACAGCTTTGCATTCTACCGGGTACTCGCCTTTTTTAGAAAAAATAAAATTGGGTACAACAGGTGTTTTTGTAGTAAAAACAGAATCGTTAATCGTCCATTGATAATAAGCAACTGTTCCCTCATCTGCATCCACATCGGCGGTAATAGTGAAAGGTTGCTGAATGAGAATATCACCGGCCGGGACTTTAATATTTAGCTTCGGTAAATCATTGCATACGTGAATAAGAAGTGAATCCGATTTTTTAGGAAGATGCAGGCTTTTAGAAGAAAAATGTCTTTTTACCAGGTAGTCACCCGGCTTTTTAAAAACATGTGCAACCCTTATTCCTTCCGGCTTACTGCTATCTTCAAATTGCCAGGTAAATTTTATATTGGCTGTGTCTCCCGGGTGATCCTGGAGCAGGTTTGATGCATCAAGAGATAAAGAAGCGCCTTTTTCAACAGTTCTTTCTTTAAAGGGTTCGGTCAGCAGGTAGGTTCTTTTGGGCAAAGAAAAATAAACTGCCAATAACAGTAATAAGGCCACGAAACTAACTACCGCAATTACTACCCGGCGCGGGATAAGCTTTCTTTTATCCTGATCTTCTCTGGCCCCCGCAGCGGCTAATTTTTTATATTGCTCAATAACATTATAAAATTTATCCTGTTCTGTTTCGCTGGTAGCTATAATGGGACAAATCCACCTCGCCGTTTCATCAATGTTCTGGGATCCAAAACGCTCAGTGATTTTAAGCATTTCAATATAATCATCGGGCTTAACTCTGAACCCATTGCTGTACAGCAAATAAAACAGCTGTCCCATTGGCAGGTGCAGGGTTGACTCATCAGTATCGTCTTTTATTTGCTTTTTTTTATCCATCGCCAGCCTGGTAATTACACAGCAGCCTTATTATTTACAATAAGCTGGTCTTCATAATTTTTAATGAGTGTACTTTTCGTGGCTTCATAAAGCGGATCTTTATTATCCGGCGCAAAACTGCTATTGTTTAAAAGATTGTAATGCTTTAAAAGATTTACCCAGTCAAGAAATTCCGAGGTAGAAGGCTTTTTATTCATAGTGCGGTTACGGATAACGTTAAACTCTTCAATGGCTTTTCCGAGAAGTGCATCATATTCGCTATTTTCAATCATCAGTCTTTTTTTAGCAATCAGCAACAGCTTTTCTTTGTCGGGAAAACCGATATGATAAAAAACACAACGCCTTAAAAATGCATTCGGAAGGTTTTTTTCAGAATTGCTTGTCATTATTACCAGTATGCGGCAATTGCTGCTGCAGCGGCTTACCGACTGGTTGATTTCTTTGATATCAAAGCGGTAGGTTTCCATTTCATTCAGCAGGTCATTGGGAAACTCGCGGGGTGCTTTATCAATTTCATCTATTAAAACCACGCTGCTCCGCGGTTTTGCATCCATGTATGCAGCGGACAGGTTGCCAATATTACGAATACCCTGGAGATCATTACTGCCCAAGCCATGTGTTTGTGCAATGGCCATGCCCATTGGCTTCAGTTCAATAAATTGCTCTGTTGTTGTATCTGCATGCTGGCTGCGAAAATGGCTTACTGCATCATAGAAATAAAAAAGATCCGTTGAAACAGAAGTAGATTTTGTATTAAAAACATATGGTTCTTTTAAAAAAGCAAACTGGCTGCCTGCTGTTTGTGTTGCAAGCTGCATCGCTACATAATCTGCCAGTTTTGTTTTTCCTGTACCTGGTTCGCCGCTTATCAGAAGGGGCTTACCCAGGGCAATGGCAATCTCCACGGCTTTAATTAATCCATCATCAGCCACATAATCAATGGCATTATTGTTTAGAAAAATTGTATCTAGCTCAATGTTCATAGCTGTATGTTTAGTTGATTATTTTAAGAATAGCAGCATTATTATTATTTATTTCTGTTATCAGGGCATGTATTTTTTTATCGGCTTCATACATGCTCAGCGGAGCAGACAGGTTACTAAAACAGGTATCCATTAATTCTTCGGCCCTGCCCGGGCTGGGTGTTATATAATTAATTATCCAGGTTTTAATAAGCTGGGGGCTTAAAGACTGGAGGCGGGGCAGTATTGACAGGTATTTTTCCTGGTTGGGCAATTGCTGCAGTTGTTTAAGCTGTTGTTCCAGCGGAGCGGAGCGGGCATTGTCTTCAATATTCAGGAAAAGATAAATACGTGTTTGATCCTGCGTTAGGGTGGCTTTATATAATTCATCTACAAATGATTTTATAAAGTTCAGTTGGTTGTCTTCAAACATAGCGGCATCACAATTAATTACAAAAACCAGGGGTGTTTCAAGGGTTTTAAAACCAGCAAGAAATGAATTTACCGAAACGTCCGTAAGCGGGGTATTGGGAAAAAACTTATCATAAATATACACCAGCAGGCCGTTACGGTTTTGCGCATATTCCTCACTTATCAGGAAATCTTCAAAACTTACCAACTGGTTCTGGATGGCATCTTCTGCCAAATCAAGTGTAAAAATATTAAACCGGTTTATCAGGTTTAACCCCAGCTCTTTCCTGTCACCATAAATAATAATAGATTTAAAAGAATTGCTGGTGCGTGTAAGCAGGAAACGTGAGAACTGCGGCACCCTGTCGCAGCAATAAGCCCGGGTACTATCCAGCTTATAGGCAATAAAGGATTGCCGCATCAGGGATTCTGCAATTTGCAGTGTGAGGTGATACGAAGAAACAAAGGGCTCCGGGTGTGTGAGACATGCTTCCCGCACCTTTTTTTTAAAGGCAACCAGCTTGTTTTTCTTTTTTGTACACAACGCTTCGTCAGCGTCGTTATCGGGGGTAAACTGCGGGTCCGTTTCATCTGCAAAAAAAGCAAGTATTGTTTTTTGCGGATCTGCCTGCGCGGTATCGTATTCTATTTCTGTTACAGAAATTTCGCCCGGGTTGTTTTTGGGTGGAATGAAGCCGTAACGGTTAGCCAGGATTAATATATAGATATTGCAATCTTTTACATCATCGATACATTCTATGGCCGGTTCTATATCATCTGCCACATAACCCTCCATGCTTAACAGATCAAAATTTTCTTTTATGGTTTTTTTACCAAAAAAATCGATTACCTGTTTGCGGTGTTCTTTTAAATCACGGTAAGTAGACGATATGTATACCTTGTATTTTGCCATTATTACTCACGCAATTTTTTTCTGAGGTATGCCGGTATATAATGCAATTCAATTTATAAAACTGTAATCCCCTGCCAAATTGAACATTATATATAAATTGTTCTTCGCGTAATAATGTTAATTGTGCAATCAAGTGTTTTATTCCACGGGGCGGATGAAGTTTTGCAAAGGGTTTGTATTAGCCTGTCAAGATAGGTTGGGATAAGAAAATACACAATACCCCATTTGTAGTATTTTTCAAGTTACAGATTTTATCAGTACTTTTTAAGCAAAAACCGGCCTTCGCCGGTAGATTAAAAATTATAGTTACTTTATAAATTACAAAAAAAGAACTGGCTTACTGGTATGAGTAAGTTTTTTAAATCAGGAGAATGTAATTATACCAATCAGGTGTTTTACATACATGGTGGATGTATGCCGGTCTGCGGGTTGGGCTAACGGGGACTTAATGACTGCGTGCAATTATTTATCGGTTCCGCTGGCTTTTTTAAAAACCGGCACGGTACTGCAGGGCTCGCCATACATAATGCTTTTAACAACCGGGCGCAGCAACCTGGTTATTTCAAGGTAGGCAAAGGGCCCTGTTTCCAGTTCGCCGCAACCTTTTATAACAACTCTTTTATCCTGGTATCCGGCCGGGTTGATATTATTTATGTTTCGTAAAAAAAGGGTCTTATGCAAAAAATCTTCATCCCCCATTACCAGTTCTTTCGCCAATGGCTGCAGGTAACTGGCCACCAGCATATAAGCCCATACCGGAATAATGGCATCTGCTGTACAGGTTACTGCTACCAATTTATCCTTGTATATGGCAAAATCCTGTTTCTTTAATGCTTCCCTGAAATCCTTCTCTTTTAATATTAATCCCATAAACAAATAGTCTTTGAGATCAAATACGGCTACTTCTCCTTTGGGATAATAATTTTCAAGATCAATTTCCAGCAGGCCGCTTTCAGCAACTTTATTTACAATTATATCATTACTCATACATACTGTTTTCCTGAACCAGCAAACTGTTGCCGGCTATTAGCAAAATTAATGCGGAATCCGTTTCTAAACGATAGCATCATCCTTAATAGTAATAACCATCCGGAAAGGGTAATTGTTGCAAATAAAAGGCCCCCGGTTAATATACCAGGGGCCTTTTATTTGCAAAAGCTATTTTAAAAAATTCTGCTTCTTGTGTCTTTGATATCAGCTGCTTTTTTAAGCGCGGCTTCTATTACGCCCCTTCCGGAGGCAGCTTTCTGGTTTTGAATCATACTGGTTTTCTGCTGGTCCAACCCTGCATCGTTATTCGATTTTGCATATACATTTTCTGTTCGTATACTATAAACACCACCATTGCCAGCTATAAGCGGTGATGCTTTTCCTTTTGCTGCTGCATTAAAAACATAACCCCCCACTTTTCCTTCCTGGCCGGCACCTGGAAAAAATGGCGTTGAAAAAGCAACACTGTCTGCTTTTAAAACCTGCTGATTGGTGGCCGTAGCTACTGCTTCCAGCGTGTTGGCTGTACCAATTTTCTTTTTAATCTGTTCTGCTTTTTTCTGATTCCGAATAATGTATTCAACCATCGGTCTTGCTTTGGCCGCACTGGCAATCCCTTCTTTATTTATTTCTGTTACAGTAGCTACTACATATTTATTATCGATGGTAAACATTTCAGAAACATCTCCCCTGTCTGCATCGTATATCCATTTAACCATTTGGCGGTTGCTGCCCAAAGCAGCAATATTCATATCATTGGGTTTAATATCCGCAGCCAGCAATTTATTATAATTCCTTTTTTTTGCGTTATCATCAAACGCTTTTGCATTGCGGCTTTCGCTGGCAAACTGGCTGGCAAGGCCAGAAGCCTTCTCGTCTGTTTCCTGGCTGGGACTGATTGTTTTTGAAAAATAAGCTATTTTATACGCCGGGTTAAAATTCTTCTGATCTTCTATTTCTACAAGGTGATAGCCAAATTGTGTTTTTACTACTTTTCTGTCTCCTGTCTTGCCACTAAAGCAAAAATCATTAAATTCTTTTACCATTCTGCCGTTGGCGAAGTAACCAAGGTCGCCGCCATTGCTTTGTCCTTCGGGACTGGCAGAAAATTTTGCAGCCAGGCTATCAAATCTTGACCCGTGTTCGATGGCCAGTTTGATACTGTCAATTCTTTTTTCTGCTACACTGTCCGGCATAAGCGGTTGACCGCTCCTGTCGGTTGTTGCTATTAATATATGTCTTGCCTTCACAGAATCCGGTAATACTTTTTCACTTAATTTTTTGGCAATGGTTAAATTGCCTGCATCCAGGTAAGGACCGTATACCGCGCCATCATGAAGGGCCATGATAGAGTCTTTGTTTGGCACCTGTATCGCTGTTTTAGAAACATAGCTATCCATAAAATTTATCTGGCTGCCATTTTTTGCCAGGAATGTATTTATATCAGCTTCCGGTGTTGTTGCCATCTCTTTTTTCAGCAACTCCATATTATTAGTTAATGAAGCGGTATCCGCTGCAGAAGGAGATGCATCAAAAACAACATAAGCTATGCTCCGGCTGTTTTCCTGTTTAAATTCTTCTTTGTGATTGTTCACATAAGCTGTAATTTCTTCATCGCTTATTTTTATGGAACTGTCAGAGATGGTGCTGTAAGGAACATTTACATAAGAAACAGCTGCCAGGCTATTATTATCACTGTTCATTTTTTCCAGCATCCACTTAGGAAAATAAGCCGTGTTGGAAAGCAGTGAAACAAATTTTTCATGCAGGCGGTTGTTTACCAAAGCAGGCAGGTATACATTATTAAAATTATCGGCCATGGTAGATTTCTGCTTGCGTAATTGTGCAATGGCAGTCTTTGCCGCATTTACATCATATACACCCTGTTCATTGGTAAACTGTTTTTTAAATTCTTCGGGCGCGTTGGGGCCAAACAACATATCTTCCAGTTCTTTTGGCGTAACACTAAGACCCAGTTTATTTACTTCTTCATTAATATTATTTTCACCGATCAGCTGGTTCCATGCATTTTCCCTGACGCTCTGGCGCATCATATCATTCATAGGATAACCCATATTCTGGTATTGATCCTCCATCTGTTTTATTTTTTGCTCATATTCTGCAACTTCAATTTTTTTCCCATTCACCGAACCTACCGTAGTTGTGCTACCGCCAAATAATCCCCTGCCGGTTTTACCAACAAAAGCATCCTGTACCAGGAAGCCCAGCAGTGAAACGCCAATAGCAATAAATAAGAACCAGGCAGCTTTTTCACGAATTCTCTGAATGATTGACATAATAAATAAGTGTGTTTTCCTTTTTTAAAAACAGGATGGCAAAAATAGGGTAATTTAGCATATGAACAAATTGTGGAAAAATGCCCGAAACTTGCTTCAACAGGGGATTATAGGGCTAAGAGAGAAAAGGAGAAAAGGAGTTTTTAATTCGCCCGGTGCTAACTGAGAAAAAGAGATTTAAAAAAAGAAATTCCTGCCATATATATTATTTTATTCTTCTCTGTTAGCCCTGTCTATGCTGTGCGATGTTCTTTTTCTCTTTTAATTTCTTAGCTCTGTGGAAAAGCCATTTATATTGTGGGTAACCTGCTGTGCTGCCATAGAACAGCGTGTTATTAATTGGATGGAAAGTTTATTGGTTTGGAATCATTGATAAAAATTGTGGATAGCAGCTTGTTTATTCTTGTTCCACACAGGTATTTTTTTTAAAATAGTTGTACGGTGGTTTTTATATTAACAGAAGTTAATAACCCGGTAAAAACCAATACCAGTAACATTTGTTATTGTTAGGTAATTGTGGATTGATGTTGATAAGTAGCCCTATTTGTTTCTACCTACTGTTTTCTAAAATTAATATCCACCAATCCACAGCCATAATAATAATAGATTTATATAAAAATAGGTATACTATGTATATTAGTGATGTGCAAATAGCAAACAAAAAAGAAAATGTAGAAAAAATTGGATTCCTCGATCTTGACCTGGATCCGACGATGGATTTGTTTGCGGAAATTGAACGGCTCAAAAAGGAAAAAAATGCCATTATCCTGGCGCATTATTACCAGGAGCCAGATATACAAGATGTGGCCGATTTTATTGGGGATAGCCTTGGTTTGGCGCAAAAAGCTGAAAAAACAACAGCTGAGATCATTGTTTTTGCCGGTGTTCATTTTATGGCGGAAACAGCAAAAATCTTAAATCCGCATAAAAAAGTATTGTTGCCCGATCTAAAAGCGGGTTGTTCACTGGCTGATAGTGCACCCCCTGATTTATTTAAAAAATTTAAGGATCAGCACCCTGATCACATCGTTATTTCATACATCAACTGCAGCGCAGGTATAAAGGCTTTAAGCGATATTATCTGTACATCCAGTAATGCAGAAAAGATTGTAGAAAGCCTGCCAAAGGATCAAAAGATAATTTTTGCACCGGATAAAAACCTGGGTGCTTACCTGGTAAAAAAGACAGGAAGGGATATGGTTTTATGGAATGGTGCCTGTATGGTGCATGAAATATTCAGCCTGGAGAAAATTACAAAACTAAAAATCAGGCATCCAAATGCCAAATTGATTGCCCACCCAGAATGCGAAGACCCTATTTTGCGTATTGCAGACTATATAGGCTCTACCACGGGCTTGCTTACATATTCTAAGACCAATGCCTCAAAAGAATTTATTGTGGCAACAGAGACCGGTATACTGCACCAGATGCAAAAGGAATCACCGCAAAAAACTTTTATACCAGCACCGCCGGATAATAGTTGCGCTTGTAATGATTGCCCGCATATGAAGCTAAATACGCTCGAAAAACTCTATTTATGCATGGAATATGAGTCGCCGGAGATAATAATGGAGGAGAATCTGCGGATTGCGGCAAAAAAACCAATTGAGCGAATGTTGCAGATTAGTGCACAATATGGGTTATGATAATTTTAAATTTTAAATGCTGTATTGTTAACTCGAAATTTAATTTGAAATACAAGGAGGATTTCAGCGGCCCATAAAAATCATAAGGATCTGAACATCGCTGGGGTTTACGCCACTGATACGACTGGCTTGTCCTAAAGTGCGTGGTTTTATTTTTTTAAATTTCTGCAATGCTTCATTTGAAAGCGAATTTATACGGTCATAATCGAAACTGTCGGGAATAAGCAAATCCTCCAATTGTGCCATCTTTTTGACCAAATCCTTCTCTTTTTCGATGTAAATGCCATATTTTGACTGTATTTCAGCCTGTTCCAGGGTTTCCGGATCATAGGATTTTAGCTTATCATCTAAGCCAGGAATTGCTTTCATCAGTGAAAATAAACCAAGATTTGGCCGCAGCAAGAGTTGACTTGCTTTTTGCTTTTGTTGTAACGGAGCCGAGTCTTTTTCCTGTAAAAATGATTGTATTAATGTGGGGTCAACCGTAAAATCTTTTAAAATATTTTTTATTTCTTCTACCCCATTTCTTTTCTTTATTACTTTTTCCATTCTTTCCTGGGAAGCCAATCCAAGCCGGTAGCTCATTTCGGTAAGTCTCAAATCTGCATTGTCCTGTCTCAGTAAAGTTCTGAACTCGGCCCTGGAAGTAAACATGCGGTAGGGTTCTTCGGTTCCCTTGCTTATTAAATCGTCAATCAGCACGCCAATATAGGCTTCACTTCTTTTCAGGATAAAAGGTTCCTGGTTAAATGCTTTTTGGTGTGCATTGATACCAGCCATTAAACCCTGGCAGGCTGCTTCTTCATAACCAGTTGTTCCATTTATCTGGCCGGCAAAGAATAAATTTTTTACTGCTTTTGTCTCAAGTGAATAAGTAAGCTGTGTAGGTGGAAAAAAATCATATTCAATCGCGTAACCGGGACGGAACATCCGCGCTGCCTCAAATCCCGGTATAGTACGAATAGCTTCGTATTGTACATCTTCGGGGAGAGAGGTAGAAAATCCGTTTACATATATTTCAACGGTATTCCATCCTTCTGGCTCAACAAAAATCTGGTGGCGATCCCTGTCAGCAAACCGGTTTATTTTGTCTTCAATACTGGGACAATAGCGGGGGCCAATTCCCTCAATCCTGCCGGTGTACATCGGGCTTCTGTCGAACCCGGTTTTTAAAATATCATGCGTTTTCTGACTGGTGTAAGTCACCCAGCAGTTTTTTTGATCTGAAGCTTTTACCTTTTTGGTATCCAGGTAAGAAAAACCAACAACTTCCTTATCACCTTCCTGTATTTCCATTTTTGAATAATCAAGGCTTCTTCCATCCACACGGGGAGGCGTACCTGTTTTAAGCCGATCGCTTTCAAAGCCGATTCCAACCAATTGCTCTGTAATACCGGTCGCCGCTTTTTCGCCTACCCTTCCGCCCCCAAATCTTTTTTCACCAATATGTATAATACCATTTAAGAAAGTGCCGCTGGTAATGACCACCGACTTTGCTTTAATCTCATTTCCTAGTCCGGTTATTACGCCGTAAGCTTTTCCTTCCTTTATTAATAGACCTACGACAGTATCCTGGTAAAAATCTACATTCAGTGTTTGTTCTAATTTTTCGCGCCAGCTGGATGCAAACAGCATGCGGTCGTTTTGTGTACGTGGGCTCCACATGGCCGGCCCCTTGGATTTGTTAAGCATCCTGAACTGGATAGTGCTTAGATCTGAAACGATTCCTGAATAACCGCCCAAAGCATCAATCTCCCTGACGATCTGGCCTTTTGCAATACCACCCATGGCCGGGTTACAGCTCATTTGGGCAATGGTCTGCATATTCATGGTAACCAAAAGCACTTTTGATCCAAGATTAGCAGCACTTGCCGCGGCTTCGCAACCGGCATGACCCGCACCTGCAACTATAACATCGTATTCTGGAAACATAATTAATTGGCTAATCGGCAAAAATACTCTAAAACTTTTTTAGAAAATCGACTTCTTTGATGACCTCTTCCAGTGTTCTTCCGCTGTTTAGTAATTCAAATTCAAAAGAGGAATAGTTTTCAATCATATCAAGATAAGGCCTGTTTGAGTTTATAAAGGCCTGTTGTTTTTCAGAACTGACAATTTCTGACAATTCGAGTTTATGTATCTTTTCCAGGAGTTTTAGGCAGGGGGGGTAAAATGTTTTTTTGTGGAGCGCTTCAAAAAAGCCTTTTGCAGCCAGCACATCCAGCCGGTTTCCACGGTCATTGGTTTTCTCAAGAGATTCAACACGAATATTTGTGAAATTCCAGCATAGCTTTAATTCATCCTCATCAGCAAAATCAAAGTAAGTGACCGGAATAATATGGTCGAATTGCCAGCTTTTACCAAAATCATCCCAACCAATCCCTCCGGTAAACTGCATTTGAAACCATTTTCTCAGGGTTTCAATGTCTAAGCCGAAGTAGGGGGCATATGGAACACAAGCTTGTTTTTCCAAAACATATCTTCTCAGCGCTATTTGCCATTTTCGTTTTTCACGAAACTTGAGCAAAGCCGGGGTAATTTCTGTTCGTGGAACCCATTTTTTTCTAGCCATAGGCAAAGATAGGATTGGTTTATGTTCCACGAATCACAGTTTCATACTGAAACTGTGATTCGTGGAACATACTATTTAAAATATGCCTTGAGGTAGTAATCCTCTTTTTGACGCATAAGGCGGGTATTTGCAGGAGTCTTATCCTTGTAACCACATAAATGGAGCGCACCGTGAAAGATTACCCGGTGGAGCTCTAAATATTGATACTGATTAAATTTTATGGCATTTTCCCGAACCCTGTCGGGGCTGATATAAATTTCACCATCTACAGGCGCCTTATTGGCCGCCAGGTTAAAGCTTATGATATCTGTATAATAGTTGTGCCGGAGAAACTGCTGGTTTATACCAAGCAGGTAATCATCAGAACAAAAAACATAGGAAATGGTATTGACCGGCGCTTTCTCTTTTTTAAAAATCGACAAGATAAAAGCCTTTAATCTTTGCCTTTCTTTGGGATAGGCATTTTTTTGAAGAAAATGGAATTGAATGCTTGAAAGGGATGATTTATGCGGCATTTCCAAAAGTCGTAATAAATTACCTGTGATACAGCATAGATTTGCAGCACAATGTTAAGAAGACTATCAGAAATACCCGTAGGACAGACAGTAAAAATCAAGTCATTTGAAAACAATGATATTTTTCTCAAATTGATGGAAATGGGATGTGTGCCCGGTGAAGATATAAGAGTAGATCAAATAGCACCCCTGGGTGACCCCATAGCCATTAGTGTATCTGGTTATAGCCTTAGTTTAAGGTTAAATGAGGCACAAAATATCTTTGTAGAAAAGCTGGAATCACTCTAAATAGCTAGCGAATAAATTCAAAACACCGACTTACAATACAATATGCAGATAGGATTATACTTTGGTTCTTTTAACCCTGTTCATATTGGCCATTGTATCATAGCCAGCCATTTTGTGCAGAATACAAGCCTCGACAAGATCTGGATGATAGTTTCACCACAAAATCCTTTTAAAGAATCGTCCGGCCTGTTAAATGAATACCATCGCCTTCACCTGGTAAAACTGGCCACTGAAGAGGAAAGCAATATAAAAGCAAGCGATATTGAATTTCATTTACCCCGCCCGTCTTATACAATTGACACCCTTACTTATCTCAAAGAAAAACATCCTGAACATGAATTCTCCATTGTATTGGGAAGCGATGGTTTACAAAACCTGCATAAATGGAAAAATGCTGCCATCCTGGTAAAAGACTATAAGTTCATTGTTTATAAAAGACCCGGCTTTGAAATAATAAATACCCTCCACGCAAAGATGGAAATTGCTGCCGCGCCCCTGCTGGAAATTTCGTCTACCCATATCCGTGAGATGATCAGGCGGGGGAAATCCATCCGTTACCTGGTGCCGGATAAAGTGCGCGAAGAAATAGAACTGTATCACTATTACAGTTAACTGTATTTGTAAATGCAATGGGCGCATAACAATTTTTTTTTTCGTTGTAGTGCACAATGAGACAGCGGCCAGCGAAAATTTGAAATGCATACAAATCAATTTGGCCAATAATTGTGCTATTGATAAATTGTACAATAAAAAGATAAATAAAATTTTCTTCCGATCTGATGATCCTGATCCGCCACATACCTTTTCTGAAAGCCGTTTTCCTGCATAGCATTACAGCTTTCGGAG
>Ga0193753_10001677_pt1 | contig 18626 bp, 16 predicted proteins | sample H1c2metaG_FD_144925 | JGI IMG/M metagenome (GOLD analysis project Ga0193753, IMG submission 144925) | Soil microbial communities from a riparian zone of the East river system, Colorado, United States - H1c2 | ecosystem: Environmental > Terrestrial > Soil > Riparian zone | place: USA: East...
CTGTGCAATGAAGATGATCCGGTCTAAGCCCGCTTGCCTTTATAAATTCAATCAATGAAGGGTTTAAGGGCCCAACCAATTCAAGTTCCGCCGGTATACCCTGTCTCAATAATTCGATAAATGCCTTTATAATACCCTCCGGATTCTTTGGGTATTGCAAAGACGAAATATGAATGAACCGGAAAATAGTTGAAGGCGCATATTCAGAGGGATAAAACAAATCTGTATTTACAACATTGGGGATTTTCTGAAATGAAACGGGAATCCAGTGCTTTGATATTTCGTTTCCCAGGTCTTCACTGACCGGAAGAAAACGGGCCGCATTTTTTATGATTAAGCGCGTGACAAAGCGCGAGATATAAGATTTTTTATATAAGCTGTCCCTGGATACAGGATAATATCCCGACCAGTGTTCAGTCAGTACATAGGGAATCCCGTGTCTCCATTTTAAATAAACTGCGATCAGACCAGCTTTCAAAGCGACCTGGACATGGACCAGATCTGGCATGTCATTATTTTTTCTAAGTTGCTTTATAAATTCCAGGTGACGGCGGAAATAATTTTTTAAGGAGTTGAATCTTGACAAGACCGAATGGTCATTGCCTATGGATGAATAGTACAAGATATGTTCCTCCAGATTTTTATTTTGGCTGTGAACATCGGAGTAGTCATTTTCTGCCAGAAGGGATTTCCGGTGATTTTTTACAACATACAATATTTTCAATGGCTGGTAGATAGAGACTGCTTCTGCTTCGCGTTTAATAAAATCTCCATTGAAGGGATCTGTCGAATTCGGATACCAACTTGTCAGCCATAGAATATTTCTCATGTGGTTGAGTTTTGGACAAAGGAATTGTCGGGAGAAAATTCATCTTTCCCGGACCCGATCGACTGGCGAATCCTGAACAGATCTGATTTCCGGATGAGTAGAAATTCCTTCCATGAAACGGTATGTTCTTTTCGGTATACATAAACAGCGTAACAATAATAACTAATATATCCTGCACTGTTTATTATGGGTGCAGCCATTATACCAGCATGCGGAAGCACGAATAAATCACCGGCGCAGATAACGGTCAACGCCAGCAGGGCACCCCGGAGATTTACACCAATCCGGTTAGCTGCAGAAAACCAGGCACTCAGCGGATAATTCATCGTCATGCAAAGGATCCCCGGTATAAGCAACGCAAAAAGCAGGTACATCATATCAAAAGAAACGCCGAAAAGCAACGGAATAAAATACCACCCGGTAGCAAGGATCAGGAGACAAATTCCGGTATTCGTCCAAAATAATACCCGCATTACAATTGTTAACTGGGACTGGGACCCTGATTTCTCCTGAGAAGAAAAAAGGGGAAACAATGTGGATCCAAGAATGGCAGGAAGAATGACAAGCATTTGGGCAAGCTTGGAAGCCTGGATATAATTGCCCAAATCCTTTGCGGAACAATAATATTCTACAAACCAATAGTCCATTCGATTTACAAGAAAATAAACCAGGTTGGCTACCAGGGCAAAAAGTGAATAACGGATAACCATTTTCAATATCGGACGATCAGGGAACATCTGTTTTCCGGTGTATGTGTACCTCCGGAAAAAAAACACCCGCAACAGCATACCCTGCAGAAAAAAACAGAAGAAGTAAATCTCTATAAACTGTGACCTGATGGTTGTATTGTTCTTTCCTAAAACAAGGAAAACAATAAGGAATATATTTACAAAGAAGAGAATCTTATTTGGTAGTCCGAATTCCTTCTTTGCATAGAATAAGGCAGTAAAATAAGTCGTAAATAGTATGCCCAGGATAAAAAAGAAACTGGATACCAGAAATACCGGATTTTGCAGATAGACAGAATGCATCAGATAAAGTATGATTCCCCATCCTGCCGCTGCAATTAAAGAAATCCCCGTGGCCCAAACCAGACAAAAATTAGCCATTAATGAAGCGTCCAGTTTACCCGACGCAACATAATAAGTAGCCCCTGATTCGAGACTTATACTTGCTATGAGAAGCACCAAAGCAAGGTTGTTGACTATATAAAAAATCTGTCCGCTTTTTTCAGCGGCAAAATAGCGGGCTATCCAGATATTAATAAGAAGAATTGAAAAGAAATACAAGCCACGCCATAACATGTGTTGAAGAACATGGCTGGAATTTTTTTTCATTATTATTTCAATGCTTTAATGATTTCTATAAACTCTGCTGCGTTCAGGGATGCGCCACCCACCAGTCCCCCATCGACATCCTTACTGCCAAAAATCTCTTTCGCATTGGCGGCCTTTACACTTCCTCCGTATAAAATAGATATCTGATCAGCAATCGCAGCATCATATTGATTTTTCAATGAAGAGCGTATAAAAGCATGCATTTCCTGTGCCTGTGCCGTGCTCGCCGTTTTACCCGTTCCAATGGCCCAGATAGGTTCATAGGCAATCACGATCTTCAGGATTTCTTCACGGCTTAAATGGAACAGCGATTCTCTCAATTGCTGTTCAACGTAATTGTTTTGTTGATTTTGCTCCCTGGTGCCCAGCGCCTCACCACAACAAAAAATGGGTGTTATCCCACTGGCCAGACAAAGATTTAATTTGTCTGCCAGCATCAGATTACTTTCTCCAAAATATTCGCGACGTTCGCTGTGACCAACCAGGCAAAAATTAACATCGATGGACTTCAGTATTTCTGTTGAAACTTCGCCGGTATAAGCACCTGATTTCCTGTCAGAACAATTTTGAGCGGAAATGAAAAAATTCTTTCTATGCTGCACGGTGTCGATGGCCATTTCCAGGTAAGGGAAGGGCACAGCGAAAACAACCGCATGATTTTCCTTCAATGTGATATCTGTTGAAATGATGGTTTGTAATAATGCAGTCGCCTGTTGATATGTCAGATTCATCTTCCAGTTTGCTGCAGCCATTTGCTTTCTCATATAAGTTGGTTTTGTTGATCGAAAATATTTTTCAATTGTCTTATTTCTTCATCACTTAAAACTTGACCCTTCAGCTTTTTCCATTTGCCGATATGCTCGATGGCCCTCTCGAAATCATATACCTCATGTTCATAACCCCAGCTAAAGCAAGGAAGATAAGACGGTGTGGCTCCATTTCCAAATACGTGCGAAGCCGGACCTACAACGGTTCCGGTATTAAAAGATGTATTGATTGCGGATCGCGAATAATCACCCATCATCAGGCCGCATTTCAGCCCTGCATTTATAGAAATTTTCCTTAACGGATTCCAAAGTTTCACCGATCCGCCGCTGTTCTTCATATTTGAATTGGTACTGCCCGCTCCCAGGTTACACCATTCACCAATGATTGAATCACCGAGGTATCCGTCGTGCGCTTTATTGGAGTATCCGAACAGGATCGAGTTTTTAATTTCTCCACCTGTTACGCAACCCGGGCCGATTGATGTTGCTCCATAAATTTTAGCGCCCATTTTAACAACCGACCTTTCTCCGAGAGCAAAAGGCCCTCTGATCATAGAGCCCTCCATCACTAGGGCATCCCGGCCAATATAAATAGGTCCTTCACTTGCGTTCAAATAACTGTGTTCTACAATTGCCCCCGGTTCAAGAAAAATCGCGGAGCCCGTCAGTTTGTTGGTGGAAGAAATCGCAGCTGTTAGTCGTCCCTTCGTAATCAGATCAAAATCTTTTTTTATTTCCGGCAAATTATACAGAAGTATATCCGGAAGCTGCAAAAGCATGGTTGATTTTCCCAAAGTAAGTCCTCCTTTGGTATCAAGGACTGTTTGAACAAGTTCCTGATCAGGGATAATATTGGCAGGTATGGAAATTCCCGCAGGAAAGGAAGGATTGTTTTGCAGATGGTAATTCCACTTTTCCCGAATGGTTAGAATGCCACAGCGGAAATCTGCCAAAGACCGGGTCAATGAAAAAGGAAAAAAGTCGGACTCAAAGGAACCGCTAATCAGCGAAGGGACATTCATTGATTAAAACTAATCTTTAATCCGTTTTCAAAAAAAAATCCTCCACGCTTTCGGCGGGAGGATTCCATTCAGAATTATGATCATTACGATTTTTTCTCGTAGCGTTTTTTAAATTTGTCTATGCGTCCGGCAGTATCCACCAGCATATTTTTACCTGTGAAAAAAGGATGTGAGGTGTTTGAAATTTCCAGTTTGATCAGTGGGTATTCGTTACCATCTTCCCATTTGACTGTTTCGCGGGAATTAGCAGATGACCTTGTGATAAAACTTGTGCCGTTGCTCATGTCGCGAAAAACGACCAGGCGATAATTATCAGGATGCAGATTCTTTTTCATAACTATTTTTTTAACCGTGCTTTTGAAATTTCAATTCCCGGCACGAAAGGGAGCGCGAAATTAAGCATTTTTAGATTTAGTTCCAAAGTTTTTGAAGCGTTGGCTGCTGAACTTTGGTGTCTCGTAATGGCTCCCTGACCGCCTTGAGCACAGAATCTTCCGGAAACAATTGCGCAATTGCTGGAAAACAAAAGGAGGTTTGTGGGCCGGGGGTCCCGGGAACCTCCCAGGAACCTCCCGCAATCCTCCTGGAATTTCCGGATCAGATAGTGTTTCAACAGGTCTTTAGTACTGAATTTCAATAGTCGAATTAGAGAGCATTAAGCTTTACGCTTTGAGCTTTAATCTTAAGACCGCATATTATCAAATTGCAGGGGTACACCTAAATTAGAAGTCCTGCAAAGTTGCATAACTGCTTGTAAATCATCCAGTTTTTTGCCAGTTACCCGTATCAGATCGTCCATAATGGCCGCCTGGACCTTCATCCCGGAATCTTTGATCAGTTTGACTATTTTTTTAGCGTCCTCCTGTTTGAGACCATTTCTTACAGGCACCTCCAATTTTGTGACCTTGCCGCTGGGGTAAGGTTCTTTGGACATATCATAAGCCAGCGGATCAATTCCCTGTTTAATGGAGCGGCTGATCAGTACGTCGGTGATTTGTTTAATCTTCATATCACTCGCCGCTTCCAGATCGATTTTCATTTCTTTCTTATTCAACTCTATGGAAACAGGAGAATCCTTGAAATCAAAACGGTTTTGAATTTCTTTTTTGGTAACGTTCACGGCGTTATCCAGTGTCTGCGGATCTATTTTACTTACGATATCGAATGAAGGCATATTCGGAGATTGTGGATGTAAAAGTAAAAAGAAAAAGCCTGCTCAGGTAATGAGCAGGACTTTATTATCTAAAACACACGACTTCTAATTATTTCCGCCTTTCTTTAATCTGCTGGATTCATCGTCTGCCCCACCCGAATGATGATTATTTTGCGCTCCCTTGATCGCATGTCCAAATCGGTAAGTAAAGGTCAGACTCAGCTGACGACTATCCCTTGAATTGTGAAAAGTTGCTTCGGTTTGCTGAAAATCGATGGTTCCCCTCACCTGCTGGGTGTAAAATATATCCCTAAGTCCCAGTTTAAGGGTCCCTTTTTCTTTCATGATTTGTTTGGCGATGGCTGTCGAAGTCTGTCCCATCGGTTGAATATAAATCTGTCCCTCAATACCGCTTGTCCTGTACCAGCCGGATAGTTCTGCGCTCCATCCATGTTTGAATTTGAACATATTGGTCATATTTCCCATTCCCTGAATAGCATTTACGTCAAGGGGCTCACCATACAGCTCGCCGGTAAAATGATTGTAATTGACATTTACATAGATTGTCGCGTTCCACCATTTTGTAACCGGCATATTCAGGCTGACAGCTATTCCTGCATTCTCTCTTCTTCCAATATTACCTTTACGTACAATGGTAGCATGTCCTTCCTGCTGAAAAGTTTCAGCAAAGAAATTTTGTGTATTGCTGTAGTTCAATGTGGTAGTCAGCATATTGTGATATGTATGCGATAGCTCAACATTGGTACTGATCTGTGGCTGCAGGTATGGATTGCCGGCCTGATACGTGTATTCATCCAGAAAAAATAAAAATGGGTTCAGGTCTCCATAATCCGGACGGTCTATGCGTCTACCGAAATTTACATTGAATGTATTCTTATCATTGAGTTCATAAGAAATATAAGCAGTGGGGAATGCATTGACATATGATTTTTTGAAAGAAGAATCGTTGTTGTCCACCGTATAAATATTTCCATACTGATGACCGTCGTAATTGGTGTTTTCAACACGAACACCTGCCTGGAAATTCCATTTCTTATATTTTTTTGTCAGATTGAAATAGACTGCATTTATATTTTCATGATAAACAAAATAATTGGTCTTGGTTGTATCAGGAATATATTGGTTTCCATTCACATTGTAATAATTCGCTTTATTGTCTGTTGCAACAAAACTGGTTTTCAGTCCGGCTTCCAGTTTGAAATCGTTCTTAAATGGATGGGTATAGTCTGTTTTGAAACTGTATATGTTAATAGTGGAAGGAAGATCTCCGCTGAGTGTATTTGAAGACAGCGGTTTCATGTTCGGATCATAAGTATAATTCTGAAAAAGCTGGTCGCTCGAAGATTTATAGTAAATATAATCAGCATCTGCCGTCAGTTCGCGACCGCTGGAATCAAACTGTCTCTTGAAATTCAGGTTCACCGTACCGTTGGACCATTTACCGTGAATATTTCCGATGGACTGAACCAATGAATCCGTTACATCATTCGCGTTTTTCAAAGCGATATTACTGATTGAATTATTCGTTTCATTATTCTGATAACCGCTGAGAACAATGCCAAAGGTTGTTTTACTATCGAGAAAATAATCCGCGCCCAATTTTAAATTTAATTCGGGAGACAGAAATTTCATATGCGTATTCTGTGTAAAAATGGAATTGATATTATCGGTACCTGCGTCCAGATAATTTCTGTTGATATCCAGTTCCTGGAATCCCTGCCAGTACGTATAGCCGCCGTTCATGAAAAAATTAAATTTATTTTCACGATCATTCAGGTTCAGGCTGCCACCTGGTTTTGCATACTCACCCTGTGTATAGGTAAGTGTTGCAGATCCGTTAAACCCCCTGGCTTTATTTTTCTTCGTTTTGAGATTGATAATACCAGAGTTTCCAGCCGCATCATATTTAGCAGACGGATTACTCATGATTTCCAGCTGATCAATCGCTGAAGAGGGCAGACTCCTCAGATATGTCGCCAGTTGGGTACCCGACATATACGTCGGCCGGTTATCAATCATGATCGTTACGCCTTGTTTCCCTTTGAGACTGATATTACCATCTTTATCAACCGATACTCCGGGAGACTTTTCTAACACATCCATTACAGATGTTCCTGCATTCGCCGGCGATGCATCCACATTTACCAGGATGCGATCGTTTTTTTGTTCGATAAAAGGTTTTTTGGAAACTACCACTACAGACTGCAACTGATTGTTTTTTCTGGTCAGATTAAAAGCGGGCAGTTCCAATGGTTTCTCTCCTGCAGATATCCTGAAGTTTTCTCCTATGATCGTTTCGTATCCAACAGCTGAAATGCGCAAATGATATTTTCCCGAAGGAACGTCGGAAAATGTAAACCTTCCCTCCTTATTGCTGACAGTTGTTTTTGAAACGGTCGTATCCGCGTCTTTAAACAGCGAAATGCTGGCTGATTCAAGAGGACCATTATTTGCTTCCCGCACGATTCCCTGAACTTTTGTCTGGGCACTGAGATAGCCCGAAAGGCTTAGCAGTAATATGGTAATAAACGTCTTCATAATAATTAGTTTAGCTTGGTACTATTGTTTGGTAGTTACAGGACAAAGATTGGTACTAAGTATAACATAGATCAATGCAATGTGTTGGAAGGTTGATATTATTGATGACCGGGATATCACAGGCTATGCATTGGACGCCATTCCAAAAAAAAAGTTGCAGGCCTGAAGTGGAGTGGGATAAAAGCAGTATTTAACAGATCAGCGGCATCAGCGCTTTTCGCTTAAGCGTCTAAAATGAATGCATTACTTGATTGTGAATCAATCTGTTGTAGAGCCAACAAATAAGAAATTATGTGATGGGTGTATGGCTTATCTGATCACTCCTGTTTTGCTTTTTTAGGAAATAATATAACAGGGAGCCACCAATTATCAGCAGACTGGAAATGATTTCAGCCTGGGTTGGATGAAAACCAAAAATCGAATACCGGGAATTGACCCGGATTTTTTCTATAAAAAATCGTTCAATACCATTGATGATGAGATAGAATGCAAACATGGTCCCGGGCACCTTAAATTTCTTACGTACCGACCAGAGCAGGAAAAACAGGCCAAGGCATAAAACGGTTTCATAAAAAGGGGTTGGAAAAACGGGGATCGGGAGATAACTGCAATAGGGTCCGTTGCAACCAGGGATCTTGATACCTGCACCAATCACATTATGGGGATACGAATAGCCGAATAACCAGTTTGGGAGAAAGGATGGGCCTTTTGCCGTCAGGTGGGGTACGTTGAGTGAATGAAACTCACTCATAAAATAATCAGCATTTTTATCTACCTGGATTTGAAAATTCTGCATTGTCGCAGGAATCGATTTCAGATCGGGTCCCACAGCATATGCACTGTTCGGTATTCCCCAGTCACCGTCTCCTGAAACCTGGCAGCCAATTCTTCCGACGCCATAGGCCAGCATCAATGAAGGCGCAGCCGCATCATTCAGGTGCCAGAAACCGATTTTGTGTTTTCGCGCATAATACCAAATAGACAGGGCAGCGATAATTAACCCTCCATAAAATGTAAGACCGCTAAAAGAAAGCAGGGATTCAACCGGATTCTTTATAAAATCATCCCAGGTTTCCAGGCTGTTAAAAATTTTGGCTCCCAAAAAGCCAAAAATCGCCGCAAAAATAACAATGTCCCCCACCCGGTCATGGGGCCATATTCGTATTTTCCTTTCTTCAGGGGTTTGTAACTTTTGCTTATTTTTTTCCCTCCATTTTAATCCGGCAAAAAGCAATCCCAGGGCAAGGCCAGCCCAACCATTGCCGGCAGAAGAAAATATGAAATCAGCTGGATTCTGAGTCAGGGGAGAATTTGATGTAAACAGTCCGATGATCTTATATCCTATCAGAAAACCCAGTATGAAATTAGTAAAGAGTTCACCCGGACTGGCAATTTTACCGACAACGATGGTTTCCTCTTCAGCCACCAGGAGGCCCTGTCTTTCTTTTCTTTTCAATTCCTGGGTTAATACCATAGCGGCTCCGATAAAGGCGAGGGCCACAAAAAACCCGAAGGAGTTTATAAAATGAAGGAACTTTAAATCCAGGCCAAATAGATCCTTGACCGCGTAGTATAAATTCGGATACATAGGAGCTGCAAGATAAGGGTAAAAACCTGACGGAAGCTTCGTATCCTTGCCTGAAAATATTCATCCATGTATAATATTGCAGTCATCGGTGCGGGTACGATGGGAAATGGCATCGCACATGTATTTGCCCAGCATGGTTTTTCTGTACAGTTGACTGATCTGAATGAAAAACAACTTGAGAACGCGATGTCCGCGATTTCAAAGAATATGGACAGGCAGGTCCAGAAAGGCTTGCTATCGGCTGAGGAGAGAGGCAATGCATTACTTCGCATTCAACCAGTTTTGAAGTTGAAAGAAGGTGTTCAGGGGGCGGATATTATTATTGAAGCAGCTACTGAAAACGAGTCTGTCAAATTGCAGATATTCCGCGAGCTGGATGAACTGGCGGCACCTGCAGCCATATTGGCCAGTAATACGTCGTCTATTTCTATTACAAAAATTGCATCGGTAACAAAACGTCCGGGTCAGGTAATCGGTATGCATTTTATGAATCCCGTACCGCTGATGAAACTGGTTGAAGTGATCAATGGTTTCGCCACGACACCCGAAGTGACGGATAAAATTATTGCACTCACCCGACAATTGGGCAAAACGCCCTGTATTGTGAATGACTATCCGGGCTTTATTGCAAACCGCATTTTAATGCCCATGATCAATGAGGCAATCATCAGTTTACAGGAAGGTGTAGCTTCTGTAGAATCCATAGATACTATTATGAAACTGGGCATGGCCCATCCTATGGGACCCTTGCAATTGGCAGATTTTATAGGCCTCGATGTATGTCTTGCCATTCTAAAAGTCCTGTATGAAGGATTCGGAAATCCCAAATACGCGCCTGCCGTTTTGCTGGTGAATATGGTAGCATCCGGAAACCTGGGAATTAAATCAGGTGAAGGATTTTACAATTATAAAAATGGCTCCAAAGAGTTAGTAGTAAGTTCAAAATTCAGGTAATCTTGACGATTAATTTTTTTCGAACACATCCTACTCTCATACTCCCATACTCCCATACTCCCATACTCTCCTGTAGTATGACACCGTATCCGTACCATAGTTCTCAGATCTCAAAAATTTCAAATTTTGAATATCAGGTGAAGGAATACCTTCAGGAATCATTAGTTCATTATTTGTAATCGTGCGTATCTCATCCCAATTTTCATCATTTATAAAGGACTGCAATAATTTCGAGCCACCTTCAACGATAACACTCAGAATATTTAAAGAATGCAGGGCAGATAGCATGGGAGAAGTTCCGGATTTCACCTGATTTAATTTTTTAAACAATAAATTTCCCGCCTTTAGATCGGTCGAGTCATTCAATACAATGGTTTGACCGCTCCCGTCGAATAATTTGAGAGAATCCGGAAGCCGAAGCCCGAGATCGACTACAATACGAACCGGATTTTTTCCGTCCCATAAACGGACTGTCAATGCGGGATTATCCAACAGGGCAGTATTTGTTCCAACCATTATTCCTGCTTCTTCACTCCTCCATTTGTGCACCAGCCGATTCGAATAATCATTAGAAATCATTTTCCGTTTTCCCGTCATTCCGGACATTTTATGATTTGCCGATTGTGCCCATTTTAAAATGACATAAGGCCGTTTTTGCAAGTGAAAAATCATAAACCGTCTGTTCAATTCTTTTGATTCTTCATGTAAAACCGGATAGTTTACCTGCACTCCATGAGCCAAAAGTTTTTCAATGCCTTTTCCATTCACTTCGCTGAAGGGATCCCGGCAACCAATCACAACCCGTGGAATTTTCTCACGCAGGATCAGATCCGTGCAGGGAGGAGTTTTTCCATGATGAACACAGGGTTCCAGAGAAACGTATAAACTGGAATCCGGGATCAGTGAATGGTCGGCTTCCCGTACTGACCCAATACAGTTGACCTCTGCATGCGGCCCACCATATTGTTGATGATATCCTTCTCCAATGATTCTTCCTTTATGAACCAGTACAGCTCCTACGAGGGGATTGGGGCTTGTATAACCTGCGCCCAATTCTGCCAGCTTCAGGCATCTTTCCATGAAAATCTCGTCAGGAGGAATCCCGGCAGATTCATGCACTTTTAGTAAGGGTGAAGACATAAACTGCAATTTAATTCATTGTAAGTTTGTTGCCATGACAATTGAGGTTGCTAACAGGCTGCTCCTTTCGAGCCTTTCGGAACTGTACGATGAACGGGAATCTGCATCCATAAGCTCCATGGTACTGGAACATCTTACAGGTTTGCCCAAAAGCCTGCGCCTGATGCAAAAAACAGATCTCTTATCGGCAAAACAGGAAGTATTGTTCCGGTCTTATATCCAGGAATTGGCAAATCACAGACCGGTTCAGTATGTGTTGAAGGAGGCCTGGTTTGGCCCCATGTCTTTTTATGTGGACGAAAATGTTTTGATACCCCGTCCCGAAACGGAAGAATTGGTTGACTGGCTGCTAAAAGACAATTCTTTAAGAGGGCCGGGAACAATTGTCATGGATATTGGTACAGGTAGTGGATGTATACCGGTATATATTAAAAAAAAGAGAACGGATTTCAATGTGCTTGGAATCGATATCAGCGAAGCGGCATTGGAAATTGCAAAAAAAAACGCCGAAAAACAGGATGTACATATTCATTTCTTTCAATGCGATGTCCGGGATCAAACTCAATGGGGAAAAATCCCTGCGATGCATATTATCATTAGTAATCCACCCTATATACCGGAAAAACAAAAACAAATACTGGAAAAACATGTAAGAGATTTTGAGCCTGGCCTCGCCCTTTTTGTGCCGGACGATGATCCCATTATATTTTATAAGCTGATTGGGCAAATAGCGTTGCAAAAATTAATGCCCGGGGGTGTCCTGTTTTTAGAAATACATCATGATTATGCGAAGGATATCATGGATTGGTACGAAAAAAATGGGTTTACCCTGGAATTGAGAAAAGATTTTTCAGGAAATAACCGAATGATAAAAGCCGAAAAGTTCTGAATATCTCAAACAAGCATACAATCTATTATTTTTGCGCATCTGAAAAAATAATGAAGACCATTATTCGCCTTTTCCTGTCACCTGTATTTATATTGGCTGTCTTCTGTGAACTACACGCACAGGACCCTCTATTAAAGGATTCCGGATGGAATTTTCATTTCCAGTTTACCGGAATCATTCAATACAACCCTGAATTCCATTCACCTTACGCGGGACAAAATAGTTTCCAATCAAAGTCTGCCCGGGCATATTCGGTCACTACAACAGCCTATATAGGTAGAAAATTATGGTCTGGCGCCAGCCTTTATTTCAATCCTGAAATGGCAGGCGGCGAGGGACTGAGTAGTACACTGGGTATTGCCGGATTTCCCAATGGAGAAACTTTTCGCATAGGAGAACCCCAACCTGTGGTATATGTGGCGCGTATTTTTTTACGGCAGCAAATAAATCTGGATAATAATCATTTTGATACAATACCCGAAGGGATCAACCAGATAAGGGAAATTGTTTCTCAGAAACGGTTAACCATTCATGCGGGGAAATTTGGAATGGCCGATTTTTTTGATCAGAATGGAGTGAGTCATGACCCACGCACCGATTTTATGAACTGGTCGCTCATGAATAATGGAGCATACGATTATGCAGCGAACACCAGGGGATATACAGGGGGAATTATTATTGAATATTATACGCCCGGTTGGGTGTTTCGCGCAGGAACTGCACTTATGCCGGTAGAAGCAAACGGACCAACATTGAATTTCAATTGGGCAAAATCAAATAGCGAGACTGCTGAAATTCAAAAAAATTATCATCTCCATGAATTGCCGGGGGTTGCCAGATTATTATTTTATTACAATACTTCCAAAGCCCCCGCCTATCAGAAAGTCATAGATGAAGATCAGAATGGAACCGACACCTCTTTGAATGTGGTTACTGGTACTCAATATGGTGGTAAGAAATATGGAATGGGACTCAGTGTTCAACAGGCATTGAGTTCAAGACTGAATGGTTTTTTTCGATTCGGTTGGAATGACGGGAAAACGGCCACCTGGGCTTTTACAGAAATAGATAATAGTGCGAGTATAGGGTTTAGGTATTTTGGAATCGGGAAAGGCAGGCTGGCGGACAATATCGGTCTGGCTTTTGTCAGCAACGGCATTTCTTCTGTTCATGAAGAATTTCTCAATATCGGTGGATATGGATTTATCATTGGGGACGGTAAACTCCCCCATTATATGAGAGAAAATATTGTTGAGTTCTTTTACCAGGTGAAACTATTTGAACAACTCTATGCAACCCTGGACTACCAGTTTGTAGCGAATCCGTCGTATAACCATGACCGTGGCCCCATCTCTCTGCTGGCTGCACGGGTGCATGTAAATTTTTAAACGGTAAGTTTTATTTATTGTACTCCTTTTTTATCCACTGCAAGCACGGTTCTGGCACCTAATTCACGGGCTACGCGCATGACGGCTACCACATCATCGATGGGCACCGTCTTATCTGCATTGATGACAATGGAGGGTTGATCCGTTTCCTTGGCGAGAAATGGCTGCAAATGGGCTTTAAGGTCAGCTATATTTACTTTTGTTGTACCTACAAAATATTGCTGGTTTACATCAATGGATACCACAACAGTCTGTTTTGATTTGGTATCACTCTTTGATTTAGGCTGTGAAAGCTTGATCACGTTAGGATTGGCCAGCGTGGACACAATCAGAAAGAAAAGGAGCAAAATGAACAGGATGTCATTCAGCGGTCCCGTATGCACCTCGCCTTCATCTCTATGTTTGTTGCGTAAATTCAAAAGAACTGATTTTAGTATGAGAGTATGGGAGTATGGGAGTGTGGGAGTACTCTCATACTCCCATATTCCCATACTATTAACTTAACGTGTGGGTTCCTGTAGTATATCAATAAATTCAGCGCTTGCCACTTCCATTTTATTGGTTGTTTTATCAATCTGTGAATTCAGGTAACGGTACATAATATAAGCGATGATCCCGATAATCAAGCCGCCGGCCGATGAAATCATCTTTACATAAATGCCACCTGCAATATTCGAAATACTATATTCTCCGGTCGAGGCTATATTATAGAAAAGCTGAAACATACCAATGATCGTTCCCAGGAATCCGAAAAGCGGGGCGATATATCCGATCACGGATAAAATAGAGACATTTTTTTCCATTTTATACAGTTCCAGCCTGCCCACATTTTCCATGCTTTTTTCAATGGCGTCAATGGGTTTCCCGATTCGCTGAATACCCTTGTCAATCATACGGGCTATCGAGTTGTTGGTGTTTTTTGCCAGGCTCCGGGCTGCCATTACGTTATTATTTACAATATGGTCCCGGATGATATTCATAAAGTTTTCATCAGTTCTGGAAGCTTTATTGACGGCCATCACGCGTTCAATAAAAACAAATATTGCAATGACCAGCAGGATGGCAAGTGGTATCATCAGCGGACCACCTCTTTCCAGGATATCCCAAAGATTTTGTTTTCCAGGTGGCGGGATAATACCTGCCCTGGCCAGACTGTCTTTCAATTTCGAAGAATCGATGATTATCTGCAGAAAGAATAAATGCATTCGTACCGGTTGTTTAATGGAGGTAAAAATAACTATACAATTGTTAATTGTTAATGGTTAATTGTTAATGTTTGTTTTCATTTTCATTAACAATTATCCATTACCATTGACAATTAACTGATGTTTTCCTTTTTCATCATCATAGCCTGAATCTGCATCATCGTCTTGTTCATACCATCGCTGCTGCCGTCAAGAAAAATCACATTCCCCTTACCGAATTCTGCAAAGTTTTTAATGGCCTCTGTCCACATGCTGAACAGGATCACGTTCGTATCCAGATTGGCACGTTTCATTTGTTCGGCGGCCTCCGTCATACCCCTGGCTACCTCTTCCCGGAACAATGCCACCCCCTGTCCACGAAGACGGGCGGCTTCTTTTTCCGCTTCAGCCGAAATTTTTATGGCGTTTCCTTCAGCTTCTGCCGCTTTTGTCTTTGTGATGAGCAGGGCCTGGCCTTCATTTTCAGCTGCTGCTTTCAGATTATTGCTGGCTACCACCCGGCTCATGGAATCGATGATCGCCTGGTCGAAAGTGATATCATTAATCTGCAAATCGAGTAAATGATAGCCCCATTCTTCGAGCGAATGGTCTATCTGGTCCTTCACGTATTCAACGATATCCCTGCGAAGACCCAGTATCTCAGCCTGTTTTTTTGTGGCGACAAATGCCCGGATGCTGCCCTCGATGGTTCTCGTCAGCGCTTGCATCAGATCACGTTCGGCAATGAATTTAAACGCCACTTTTTTGATTGTTTCCTCATCTGAATTCTGTACGGCATATAACAACATACTCTTAAAGTACACATTTGCCTGGTCCGTTGTGACTGCCTGGAACTCCAGCTCCACAGAACGGTTTTGTATACTGATACGTTTTTGGATCTGCTCCAGTAAGGGAATTTTAAAATTAAGCCCGGGTTGTAATATTCTCCGGTATTTACCGAACATGGTAACAACATCAATGTAACCCTGACTGACCGTTACCAACCCGCTGAAAAAAATAATCAGAATGGGAAGAACCCACCAGAACTTAACGAGATTTTCCATATTTCAATTAATTGTTAGGTCCTCCTCAGGATATTAGCCGCGGTGAATGTACTATTTTTTGCAGATCGGAACCCGAATTCCGGCTTCGGGCATTTATGATTTATCTTTGAAGCCATGCTTGAAATACTGGATGTTCTCATTATTGGCGGAGGACCCATCGGACTGGCCTGCGGGCTGGAAGCCAAGAGGGCCGGGTTGAGTTATCTCATCCTTGAAAAAGGAGTACTCGTAAATTCTTTGTACCACTACCCTTCTAACATGACTTTTTTTTCTACGTCTGAAAGAATCGAAATTGGTGACATACCGTTTGTAAGCAATAACATCAAGCCAACAAGACCGGAAGCGCTGGAATATTACCGGCGTATTGCGGTATCGCAAAAACTGAATATTCATCTACACGAAATAGTTACTGAAGTCACGCGGCAGGGTGAACATTATAAAGTGAAAAGTTCACTTACGGAATATACAGCAAGCAATCTCATAATTGCAACGGGGTTTTATGATATACCCAATCTCCTGCACATTCCGGGCGAAGATTTGCCGAAAGTCAGGCATTACTATAAAGAGCCTCATTTTTATGCCATGCAAAAACTCCTGGTGGTAGGCGCCAATAACTCAGCTGTCGATGCATCATTGGAAAGCTTTCGGAAAGGTGCTGAAGTAACGATGGTCATAAAAGGTTCCGAGATTGGAAAACGTGTAAAATACTGGGTCAGACCGGATATCGTGAACCGTATTGAAGAAGGCTCCATCAAAGCTTATTTTAATGCTGTTTTAACAGCTATTCGCGAAAATGAAGTGGATATTCAAACGCCCGAAGGAAAAATAACAATACCCAACGATTATGTTTTACTGATGACGGGGTATCAGCCTGATTTTGCTTTTTTGGAAAAACTGGGCATTGAATTATCGGCAGACGATAAAAGATATCCCAGCTACAATAAAGAATCCATGGAGTCAAACCGCAAGAATATTTACCTGGCCGGTGTGGTTTGTGGCGGCATGGATACGCACATATGGTTTATAGAAAATTCACGTGAGCATGCCCGTCAGATCATTCAGGCAATTTTAATGAAAAGGCAACCGGTCTAGGATCTTTCTTCCCAGATCCTTGAAAGATGAATGATAGTCTCCAGGCTTTTTTCCATATCCTGTACGCATACATATTCATGTTTGCTGTGAAAGGCCATTTCGCCAGTGAAAATATTGGGACAGGGCAATCCCATAAAAGATAATCTGGAACCGTCGGTTCCTCCGCGTGCAGCAGATTCCCTGATTTCTATACCCGCCCGTTTAATCGCTTCGCGTGCATATTCCGAAACCTCCGGATGCTTTACGAGTACTTCTTTCATATTCCGGTATTGTTCTTTTATTTCAAACTCATATCTCCCGCCGGGAAATTTTATCATCACATCTTCTGCTTTGTCTTTCAGATATTCTTCATAGGCATGAAGTTTGGCTGTATTGAAATCCCGTACGATAAAATCCACGCGCATTTTTTCTGTATGGCCCTCCATGCGCACCGGATGCACGAAACCATACCGGCCGTCGGTTGTTTCCGGTGAAAATTCATCCCTGGGGAGCTCATCAATAAAAGCAGAAGCGATTTTTACAGCATTCACGAGTTTGTCCTTGGCATGGCCAGGATGTGCCGATACACCATAGAAAATGAAATGCATTCCATCGGCTGAAAAAGTCTCTTCCTCAAAAGAACCCAATTCAGGACCGTCGAGTGTATAACCAAAATCAGCACCCAGTTTTTTCATGTCCAGTTTATTCACGCCCCTGCCAATTTCTTCGTCCGGAGTAAAGAGAATCCGGATCTTTCCATGTTTTATTTCCGGGTTTTGCATGAACCAGCAAGCCAGTTCCATAATAATAGCCACTCCGGCCTTATCATCTGCACCCAACAGTGTTTTCCCTGAAGCTGTAATAATATCCTGTCCGATTTTTTCGAGTAAGTATGGATGTTCGCTTGTACTGATAATTTGTTCAGGATCATCAGGCAGTATGATGTCTTCGCCTGAATAATTTGTATGCAACAGTGGCTTTACTTCATTCGCTTTACAATCCGGGGATGTGTCCACATGTGCACAAAAACAAATCACGGGAACTTTTTTTTCACTATTGGACGGGAGGCTCGCATATACATATCCGTTTTCATCGAGCTCCGTTTCTTTTAATCCCATAGACTTCAATTCTTCCAGGAGAAGAAGGCTTAGATCCAGCTGTTTAGACGTGGAAGGCTGTGTGTCTGAATCCGGATTGCTTTGGGTATCCATTTGGGTATATCTGAAAAAACGATCGGTCAGCGAAGATGCATTGCCTGGTAACATAAAGAAAAATTAATAGTCAAATGAAGGATAAAAATATCATCTTTCGGTCATAATTTTATTCTATGGATAAATCCGGTTCCTTTAAACCTTTGATATCGCAAGGTTGGCTGCGCGCATTATTATTTCTCATAGCATTTGGTTTAGCCACGGGCATTAGTCTGGGTGTATATCTGATTGTCCTGCATAAGGGAAGCCCGGATACAGCTGGATTAGAAAATCTGACAAGGGGCAACAACCTATTATTAACAACTGCCATTATTTTTGCTCTCAGCCTGTTACTCACATTTGTATTTCGACGCTGGGTTGATCGCAAATCATTTGTTTCCCTCGGTTTGGATTTTAACGGACACGGAGCGGACGCAATAGCGGGTGGCATGCTGGCCACTTTCATTATTTGCGCCAGCAGTTTAATTTTG
>Ga0193753_10001678_pt1 | contig 18621 bp, 13 predicted proteins | sample H1c2metaG_FD_144925 | JGI IMG/M metagenome (GOLD analysis project Ga0193753, IMG submission 144925) | Soil microbial communities from a riparian zone of the East river system, Colorado, United States - H1c2 | ecosystem: Environmental > Terrestrial > Soil > Riparian zone | place: USA: East...
ACCGCCTTGCCGCTCCAATTTGGTGGTGGATGGGCAAGCGGAGCTCGGGGAGTGTCAATATATAACCGGCGGTTATTTTGACGGGTCTGGGCGTTCAGCCGGCGGCGGGTCGCCTGATTAGTCCTCAGGACGACAAGCCGGGCGCCACACCGGTCGTTACGATTGCCTACAGCTTTTGGCCGCGGCGCTTTGCGGGCAGCCCCTCCGCCAGAGGCAAATCCATTCTGATTAGTGGCAAGCCCCTCCTCGTCGCTGGAGTTTCTGCTCCCGAATTTTTTGGTGTTCGCCCAAACAGCGCTCCGCTCGTGTTTATTCTGGTTCACGATCTGTCCTTGATCGATCTCAATCGCTACGACTACGCCGATGCGCGATTCATCGATAGCCACTTCTATTGGATTGAAATGATGGGCCGCCTCAAGCCGGGCGTCAGCCTACGGCAGGCACACGCGGAGCTCAGTGGACAATTCCATCAGTGGGTCGCCGCCACGGCCGAAAACAAAAAGGAGCGCGCATCGCTCCCTGCGCTGTGGCTGCAGGAAGGCGGGTCGGGCGTCGATTCCTTGCAGCGCGAATATTCGAAACCGCTCTTTATCCTCATGACTATGGTCGGGCTCATCCTCACCATCGCCTGCGCCAACATCGCTAATCTTTTGCTGGCGCGCGCCGCATCCCGCCGCCGTGAAATGGCCGTTCGCCTTAGTCTCGGAGCGGGCCGCCTCAGGGTCATGCGGCAACTTCTCACGGAGAGCGTTCTGCTTTCATTCTGCGGCGGCCTGCTCGGGATCTTAGTGGCCTTTGCAGGCATTCGGTCTCTCACCTTCCTCCTCGCCAACGGCCGTGAAGACTTCACCGTGCGGGCCGCGCTCGACTGGCGCGTGCTGCTATTCACTCTGCTGATCTCGCTCGCCACCGGATTTCTGTTTGGCCTGGCGCCCGCTATCCAAGCCACCAAAATCGACAGCACTTCAGCTCTCAAAGATACGCGCGCCAGCAACCCGCGCGGACGAAAGCGCCGCTTCGGAATTCCGTTCGGATTGAGCCACGTGCTGGTCGTCTCGCAAATCGCAATCTCGCTTCTGCTCGTCGCGGCCGCCGGCTTATTTGTACGCACGCTAGGAAATTTGCACGCCGTCGATGTCGGCTTCAACCGCGGAAATATTCTACTGTTCAGTGTCGACGGCGCGCAGGCCGGTCATAAGGACGCGGCCTTGAAGAATTTCTACGGCGAGTTGCATCGCCGTTTTCGCGCCATCCCAGGCGTGCGAAACGCCACCATGACGCATATGCCGCTCGTCGCCGGGTGGACCAGCGGTTTGGGCGTGACAATTCCCGGTCTCCCGAAAACGGACGGAGAAGGGCCGACTACCGATGTCACCCAGATTGGCCCCGAATTTTTCGAGACGATGCAAATCCCGATCTTGTCCGGCCGGCCGATTGACGCGCGCGACCGCCAAGGCGCGCCGGCGACGGCTGTAGTGAACCAGGTCTTTGCGAAAAAATATTCCCCTGGCGTGTCGCCAATCGGCCGCCATTTTGGTTTCGGCTCCAAGGACCCTATCGATATCGAAATTGTCGGTGTGTCAAGAACCGCGCGCTACAACTCGCTCAAGGACGAGATACCTCCCGTCATCTATACCTCGTATCTTCAGGCCGAAAAGCCAGGCCCCTCGGCTGGATGTTCTTCGAGTTGCGCACCGCCGGCGATCCCTTGTCTCTCGCCAATACGGTACGCAACATCGTCCACCAGCTCGGTCCGCGCGTGCCGGTGGCCGACATGACCACCCAAGCTCAATCGATCGACGCAACCATCGTCCAGGAGCGAACCTTCGCCAGTCTCTGTACCTGCTTCGGAGCGCTCGCCCTGGTGATGGCATGCGTGGGGCTCTACGCGACCATGGCCTACGCAGTCACTCGCCGCACCAGCGAGATCGGAATCCGCATGGCTCTCGGCGCCGAACGCCGCCGCATAGTCTGGATGGTCCTTCGCGAAATGTTAGCGCTCGCCGCTGTTGGCCTCGCGATCGGATTCACGGCCGTATGGGAAACCACGAAATTTCTGGAGTCGTTCCTCTTCGGCCTGAAACCTAACGACCCGCTGGCATTGGCCGCCGCTGTCGCGATCCTAATCGCCTGCGCCATTCTTGCCGGCTACGCTCCCGCTTGGCGCGCCGCGCGCATCGATCCCATGGTCGCCCTGCGGCACGAATAATATTCTTAAGTCGCACATGAAAATCCAGCTCGTATTGTTCCTGGCATTGCCCTTGATCGCTCAAGAAACGATCGCTCAAGAAACGATTGCTCACGAAACCATCCCCCTCCATCTCGATCACCCGCTAGATCCCTCCGCCCCGGCGGAAAAAATCGAGGAACGTGGAAAAGGCGGCGTCGTGGATCGTGCCATCACGAACGTGAGTCAACCCGCGGTCACGGTCTATCTGCCTGCGAAGAATCGCGCCAACGGCACTGGCATCGTAATTGCACCCGGTGGCGGCTATCAACATTTGGCGATCGATAAAGAAGGCCACGATGTGGCGCGCTGGCTGAACACGATCGGCATCGGCGCCGTCGTGCTGAAGTATCGTTTACCGGGAAGCATGCGCGGCGAATCGCAGACCGATATTCACCAAGTCGCGGCCAAAATTCATGTTGCTTTGGAAGACGCGGAAGCGGCCGTCCGGCTTACGCGGCAAAACGCCGCGAAGTGGAACCTGAACCCCAACGCCATCGGCATGCTGGGATTTTCGGCGGGTGGCCATCTCGCGGCCATGATGGGCATGCTCGCGCCCACGGACGCCAAGCCCGATTTTCTGGTTCTCGGCTACCCGGCAATCCCAGGAATTCTGAACGTGACCGCCGCGACCCCGCGGACATTTCTAGTTGCCGCCGCGGACGATCCAGCCTTGAATCCCGTGGAAAATGCCAGCCGTTTTTTCGCTGCGCTCCGCGCGGCAAAAGTGCCAGCCGAACTCCACATCTATTCCTCCGGAGGCCACGGATTCGGGATTTTGAAGTCCGGCAAAACTTCGGCGGCGTGGCCGGACGCGCTAGTCGCCTGGCTCAAGGAAGCCCATTTAGACTAGGCGAAATCTGCCGGACCGCCGGCGTCCGCCGCGAGATCTTATAAACCGTAGCCGGAGGAATGTTGGCGAACGTGCCTCCAATTAATTTCGCCCGTAGGCCGCACCGCTCGAGCACGTTCCGTGGCACCGGGCACATCGCTCCATAAGTGAACTGATAAAACGCGCCGTCCCGCCGCAAGTGTCCGAAAGCCGAGCGTAGGATCGCAATCACCCGCCGAGTCGGCATGGAGAGCAGCGGCAATCCGCTCACCACGGCGCCTGCTAGGCGGCCATCGAAGAGCTTGATCCGCCCGAGCGTGCAAGCGTCCATGCAAAGCACGTGCGCAACCGGAAATCGCCTGCTGAGAGACGTCGCAAACTCCCGTCCGCTCTCGACCAACGCCAGCTCTTCTTGCGGAATGCCTCGCTGTAGCAGCCGCCGAGTGAAGACGCCGGTGCCGGGTCCGAGCTCGATCACAGGCGCATGTAATCCCGTGATCTCGCGCGTGATGAGGTTCGCCAGTGAGGGACTCGACGGCGCCACCGCTCCCACCCGGCGCGGATCGGAGACCCAGTCGCAAAGAAATGTGAACAGTTCAGATCCGGGCATGGACAGTGGTTTCACTACCTACAACGTCGCATAGTCGTCACTTAGCATAACTTGTCCCTAGTGCGCGCCAATTCAATCCATCCCTCCAGTGCCCAACCGATAACATTTTTCAGCTATACTATACTCTCTGATTAATTCCATAGGTTCCTGAGGTTTTGATGCTGAGGAGAGCCGCTTTCCTGCTGTCATGTCTACTCGTGTCTCTACCCGTCTTTCCCCAGGCGGCTAACGACAAACTCACCGCCGACGAAAAGGCGGTTCTCAAATATAGCCCCGGTGTCGTCCTCGTCACCGTCTCCTATAAAGTCCAGCTCAACGTACCTCGGCCCGACGGACAGTCCGCCGCCTTCGCGCAGCAGCTCACGTTCATGGGCACCGGCTTCATCTATCGTCCCGACGGCTACATCGTCACCAATTCCCACGTCATTGAAGACGCCAACGTCAAGGACAAGCAGGCCATCGAGGATCGCGCCAACCGCATCTTCAAATACATCATTGAAAAATTGCAAGCGGAGCTGCGGCACACGTTCACTAACGCCGAAAAGCGAGCGGTTCTCCCGCTGATCACAGCCTCCGATCCGAACATCCGCGTCTACCTGGCCAACGACCGCTTTTTCCGCGGAGAAATCAAAGCTTACAGCGATCCCACCGGCGTCAACGGAGGCAAAGATGTCGCCATCGTCAAGATCGACGCCAACAACTTACCCACCGTGAAACTCGGCGATTCGAATGCCGTCCGCGCCGGCGATCCGATTCTCGTCATCGGTTATCCCGGCGCCGTCTCCGCGCTCGGAGGCTTCGAAATGATCAGCCGCGAGTCTGCCCTGGTGCCGAGCGTCACCAACGGTCACGTCTCCGCCGTCAAAGCCGATTACAAAGGCACTCCCGTAATTCAGTCCGACGCCGCCATCACTCATGGCAACAGCGGCGGTCCGGCCTTCAATGCCGCGGGCGAGGTCATCGGAATCGCCACATACGGTACCGAGCGCGAAGTCGCCGGCTTCAATTTTTTTGTGCCCATCAATACCGCCATGGAGTTCGTCCGCCAGGCCGGCGCTACTCCGGAGTCGGGTGCATTCGATTCCGCCTGGTCCAACGCCCTCGACGCTTATCAGGCCGGCAAATGGGATACGTCCAAGGGCTATCTCGCCGACGCGCTCAACTTCATGCCCGGTCTCCCCGAAGCGCTTCGCCTGCAAACCGCGGCCGCGCAGAACGTCCGCTCGGAAGGTCCTCTCGCTCGTATGAGCGAAAGCTTCGGCTCCATGCTCTGGCCCGCTGCCGGTGTTATCGGCGTTCTCGTTGTGGGCCTCGCCCTTCTTCTGGTGATGCGCTCCGGTAAAAAGCCGGCCCCGGTTCCCGCCCCAGTCGCGTTCACTCCTCCGGCGGCTTCCGTGCGTTCGGTTTCGATCGATCCCGTTCCTCCCAAGGCCCCACTCACGAATTTCGGATCGATTCACGTCACCAGCGGCGCGCTGACCGGCAGCCGCTTTCCGATTCCCAAAGCTGGTCTCAAAATCGGCCGCGACTCCGCCAAAAACGACGTCGTTGTGCCCGACGACACGGTCTCGAAAGAACACGCCTGGATCGTCCCTCTCGACAACCAAATCGTCGTGATCGATAAGGGCTCTGCAAACGGCACTTTCATCAACTCCATCGACACGCCCGGCGTCAACAAAGTCGCTCTCAAAAGTGGCGACCGCATTTTCATCGGTAAGAAAGGCGCCGCCGTCTTTACCTATTTCGGCTGAGATCATCACATGCCCAAGTTCTGTAACAACGGACACCAGATGGAAGATTCCTGGGAGTTGTGTCCCTACTGCCAGCGCACCGGTTATCAAAGTCCCCGTGGCGCGGACTTCGCCGGGAAGACCCGTATCGAAATCGATCCGGCCATGCAAACCAAGCCCGCCGCTTCTTCGTCAGTACCCGCACCAGCGGCCCCGCGCAAGACTGTCCTGCTTAGCGACGTCGCCCGCAAAACCGCTCTCGTCGGCTGGCTTGTGGCGATCGATGGCGATCAGAAGGGCGAAGACTTCCGCCTCCGCGACGGCCAGAACACGGTCGGCTCCGCGCCCGATTCCGACATCGTCCTCCGCGATCAAACCATCTCCGCCAAACACGCCAGCATCCGCTACAAAGACGGCAAATTCTTTCTCTCCGATCTCGATTCGAGCAACGGCACGTTTGTCAACGGTCTCGAAGAATCGATCGCCCGCATCGAGCTGCACGATAGCGACATGCTCCGCATCGGCGCCGTCACTCTCAAATTCAAGGCGCTCTGAGCACATGAAAATTCGCTCCGATGTCGATCTCGCCAACCTCACCGACACCGGTAACGTGCGCCCGGAAAACGAGGATTACTATTGTTACCTCGAGCCCGCCGCGGACGATGAGTTCCTCCGTAAAGGACGCCTCATCGCCATCGCCGACGGCATGGGCGGCCACGCCGGCGGCAAAATCGCCAGCACCCTCGCCCTCGAGTCCATCCGAGCCGTGTTCGAAAATGGCTCCGCCGCCGACCCGAACGACGTTCTGATCTCCGGTTTCGCCAATGCCCAGCAATCCATCCGGAGCCACGTCGCGTCTCACCCCGAGCTCGATGGTATGGGTACCACCTGCACCGCCGCCATTCTGCATCGCGGACATTTGTCCTACGGCCACATCGGCGACAGCCGGCTCTATCTTCTCCACGCCGGCAATTTCGGCCCCATCACCGAAGACCACTCGCTCGTCAATCAGCTCGTCCAAAGCGGCGTGCTTACCCCCGAGCAGGCCGCCAGTCATCAGCAGAAAAACGTTCTCACTCGCGCTCTCGGCATGGCCTCCTCCGAGGTCGCCGCCGATTTCTCGAACCAGCCGATCCCGCTGTCCCCGGGCGACGTTCTCGTGCTCGCGACCGATGGCCTTCATGGCGTCGTCTCGACCGAGGAAATTGGCCACGCCGCTCAAACTCTTTCTCCCTACGATGCGTGCCGGACGCTCGTCGCAATGGCAAAAGAGCGCGGCGGCTTAGACAACATCACTGTCCAGATCCTGCGCCTCGAAGACGCGCCCAACGGAGTTACCAAATGATCGGAACGCAAATTGAAAACTATCTGATCCAGGCACAAATCGGCGAGGGCGGTATGGGCACCGTCTACCGCGCCCTCGAAACCAATCTCGACCGCACCGTCGCCATCAAAGTCCTCAATACCGACCTCGCGCGCGATCCTTCCATCGTCGAGCGCTTCCGCTCCGAAGCGCGCGCCCAAGCCAACCTGAACCACACCAACATCGCCACGCTCTACGCTTTTCTTGTCCATCAAGGCAACCCCGTTATGGTGATGGAATACGTCGAAGGCGATACGTTTCAGCAGCTCGTCAATCGCCGCGGCCCTATTCCTTCTCAAGAAGCGATTCCGCTTTTCCGGCAGGCTCTGCTGGGTATCTGCGCCGCCCACCGCATGGGCATTGTTCATCGCGACATCAAGCCCAGCAATCTCATGCTCAACCGCGCGGGCATCGTCAAGGTCATGGATTTCGGCATCGCCAAAGTAGCCTCATCCGCGAACAACCTCACCCGCACCGGCGCGCAAATGGGAACCGTTTTCTATATGTCGCCCGAGCAGGTCAAAGGCGAGCGCGTCGACATCCGCTCCGATATCTACTCCCTCGGCATCACCCTCTACGAGCTCCTCACCGCCAACGTTCCGTTCTCCGCCAGCAGCGAATTCCAAGTGCTGAACGATCACGTCAACACGCCGCCTCCTCCGCCGTCGAAATTTTACCCGTACCTGCCGAAGGGTCTCGAAAACATCATTTTGAAATCGCTCGAAAAGAGTCCCGACCAGCGTTTTCAAACCGCCGAAGAATTCGGCGCGGCCCTCGAACGTCCCGAAGCCTGGGAGTCGTACTCCCCGCGCACCAGCGCGCCTTTATATGACACGGTTCTCGGCGGTGCGCGAACGAACGTGACCGCGCCCCCTGTCCCCCCGCCTGCCGCCGTCCACGCGGCTCCCGCTGTACTTCCGCACGCGGCGCTTGCGCCGGCTACGCTTGCGCCAGCTACTCCCATGCCGCGCAAAGCCATCGCCGCCGCGGTACTTATCCTGGCCCTCGCCGGTGGTGCTGCTTATCTCTATTCGCGCAGCAAAGCTCCCACCCCCTCCACCAATCTCGCGAGCGTCGCGCCCAGCGCCGGGTCTCGTCCCACGGGCCAACCCGCCGAACCGGATTCCTCCGCCGATCAGATGAAGCCGCTCGTCGCCCCCGCGAGCGATACCGATGCCGCTGCGCCAACCGATTCCGCGCTCTCAACTTCCACCGCCGCTCATTCTTCCTCTCATACCCAGCCGCCCGGCCAACCCGTGAAATCGCCTCCGCGGCGTACCGAGCCCGACAAGACCGCGCCGCCGCCCGCGCCCGACACGGCTGCCGCGCCTGAACCCCCTCCCGCGAAGCCCGCCGCTTCGGCCGCCGAGCTGGATGAAGCCCGCCAGCGTTTCATCCGCCTGCGCTCGAAAGCCCTCGCTCTGAAAAGCAGTCTGGGCGAGCTCCGCCAGCGCTTGGCCTCTCAGGGACTAAGTGTCAACTCCGATGCCGTCGAAGCCGAAGGCAACATGGACTCTTACATGCTCGAAGCAGATCGCGCTCTGCAGGCCGGTGACCTCCCCGCCGCTGGAACCAATATGGATCGGGCCGAGCACGAAATCAAAAAGATCGCTGCCGTCTTCGGCAGGTAGCAAAGGAACAAACCAAATGGATAACTCGCTAATAAGTAAGTTACTGCTCTCGCTCGCACTTGTAAGTGCCGAGAGTGCCTATTCGCAGGCTGCCAAACCTGCCGCCACCCACGCTGCCGCGCCGAAAGCCGCCTCTCCTGTCGATTCTGTCATCCAGCTTGTTAAATCTGGCATGTCCGAAAACCTGATCGTCAAGACTCTCCAGCGCCAGAACAAGCCCATGGATCTGTCCCCCGCCGACTTAGTCAAGCTCAAGAACGCCGGCGTCTCCGAAAACGTCATCGGAATCATGATGGATCCGTCCAGCGCCCCTGCCGCTGCGGCTCCCGCCCCAACGCCACCTCCTGCGGCTGATCCCGCTCCCGCCCCGGCCGCCTACCCTGCGCAGCCCGCGGTGCCGTCGGTGCCCATGAGCGCCGCCGTCGCCAATGCCATGAAGAAGCGCGTCATCGTCGACGAGTTTGATTACTCCACGGTAATGACCAGCGTCGCCGCCGTCTTCGGCACCAACCAGAACATCGGAAAGGGCATCCGCGCCATGCTCACCAATCGCCTCGGCCAGCAACAAAAGGTAGTCATCGTCGAGCGCGCCAAGATCAACTCCCTCATGGCGGAGCAGGATCGCAACGCCAGCAACCGCGTCAAACAGGGTTCCGGCGCCAAAATCGGCCGCATTAGCGGCGCCGATGCCCTCCTCGCCGGCGACATCACCATCTTCGGCCGTGACGACAAGAAGAAGCACGTGAGTGGCGGCGGTCTCTTCGGCGCCGGCGTCGGCGCTATCGCCGCCTCTCGCTCGACCGATAAAGCCGTCGTCGCGATCGATTATCGGGTCGTCGACGCCGAGACCTCCGAAATTCTCGCTACCGGCGAGGCGCGCGGTGAATCCGTCCGCAAAGGCACCGCTCTCGGCGCCCTCGGCGGCGCTTTCGGTAAAGGCTTCGCCGGCGCCGAATTCGACATGACCAGCAGTAATTTCGCGCAAACCATCATCGGCGAAGCCACCCAGGATTGCGTGAACAAGCTAGCCGAGATCCTCGACACCCAAGTCACTGGCATGAAGAAAGAAGCGCGCGCCGTCGAAGCCACCGTCGCCGATGTCTCCGGCAGCTCCATCGTCATCACCGCCGGCACCAACGATGGCGTCAACACCGGCGATGTCTTCGAAGTCCTCCGTTCCGTGCGCGAGGTCAAGGATCCGACCACTCATGAAGTGCTCGATCGCATCACCGAAAAGACCGGCGAACTGACCATCGTCAGCGTGCGTGACAAAATCGCCACCGGCGCCTACTCCGGCTCCCCCGCGCAAGTAGGCTTCCTAGTCCGCCGCAAGAACTAGGGCTTCTTCGCTCCGGCAAACGATCGCTCGACCATGTCATGCACATCCGTCGAAACGCCATGGTCGCGCCACAACCAGCGCATCATCTCCGGGAAAACCGTCTGCAGCATCTTCTGGCCATGCTTCTGAATGCCCCATGAGTAATTCACGTCGTAGCCTTTCTCCGTGAGCGCCTGCTGCATCCGCACGTTCTGATAAAACCAATCGCGCGCCTGGTCGTAAGTTCCATCCGCCTTCAAGCCGCGATTATCATTCCGCCCATCCACCAGAAACACTCGCAGCGGCTTCTTCTCGCTCTTGCGAATGATGTCCGGATACGCATTCCCGCCGCGAATATTCGTAAAGCTACCGACATTGCTCAGCACCTTGCGAAAAACATCCGGCCGCTGCCACGCGACGGTGAAAGCGACGATCGCACCCGAGCTCGACCCACCTATGCCATGCCGCTCCGGATCTTTCGAAATGTTGTAGTCCTTGTACAGAACCGGCAATAATTCATCGACAATCACGCGCGCATACTTATCGTCGAGCGTGTTGTATTCCGTTGGCCGGTTCGTATCTTTGTCGCCCCAGTTACTCAGCGTCGGCTCCGGCTGATCCGGACGCCGGCCCGGATTGATAAACACCGCGATCATCACCGGAATCTCGCGCCGATAAATCAGGTTGTCCATTACAAACTGCGCGCGCACATCTCCTTCCGGATTCATAAAGGCCTGCCCATCGTTGTAAATCATCAGGCTGGCCGCGACGCTCGCGTCATACTGCGCCGGCACATAAATCCAATAGGTATGCTGCGTCCCTGGGTAAGCTTCGCTCGGTAGCGTGAACGGCCCCCGAATCTCGCCCTTCGGCACGCCATCCTGCGGCGCCGCATCGGGTGCCAACTTGTAATAGATGTTGGTGTCGGGCCCTGTCTGCGAAAATGCAGCCGAAGCCAACAACCCGAACATCGTGAACATGGTGGGGCAGACCCCCGGTCTTCGGCGGCGTCTCACGCCGCCCTCACTAAAAACCGAAACTGCATATCTTCTCCAAACCATTGCACGTAATTCGTACCCCAAGCATTATTGAACAAACTAAAGTGAAGACCTTTCGACAAATCCGGCTGCCCTTTCGAAAACGCGATAGGCGAGCGTTCCCCCAAAGCGACCACGGGCGCATCCAGCGTTTCAATCGTCAACCCGCCTTCCGCATCCCGATAATTTATGTCGCGCGAAACCGCGTGCATATGACGATTGCCTCCCGGCACTACATCGAATGGCGAAACCTGCTGCTCCACCTTCGTCAGCGTCCAGCCCTCTTGGCGCGGAGCAATCGGCCGGAAACCGAGCCACAACGCCTCAGGCATTCGATTCGCGTCTTTGCCAAACCAGGCAAACGTAATCCGCACCGCCGGTTCCGCCTTACTCGCCCGCAGCGTCATCCAAAGCTCGCGCGGAAACGCCGTCGTGCCTTTCGCCGAAGACGCATCCACTTCCATCCGCGCCACTAATCGATGCGCGTCCTCATCCTCCGCGCTGTAGCAAGCCGTTAGCTTCGTTCCCCAACTCCCGCTCTCCGCGCCGAACTTCTGAATATTCGGCTTCCCAAAATCCTTCGGAGCCCAATCCGTTTTGAGCGTGATGTAACTCGCCAGAAATTTGTCATAGTCGCCCCGCGAAAGTGTCTGATAGGTGAACAGCGCGAGCGGATTCTGCCGCGACGCCCATTCCCGCTTCGTCCCCTTATCCGTCAGCTTCACGATCGCGCCGGTCTGCGCGTCCAGGCCAATCGTGAAATGTACGCCCTCGAGCGGTGCCGCGGCCGCGTAAGCCGTCAATTTACTCGTGTCCGGCCGCACCGGTTTCATGCGCGCGAACTGCTCCTCGGCTTCCAATCGGAGTTGCGCTGGTAGCGCCGCTACGCCGGCGGCGATGTCCGCGCGTTTCTCTACCCAGCTATTGGTAACGGTCCGATAGTTCGGCCGATTGAGCATCTGCTTCAGCGCTGCCGGCGTATAGTGCTCGAAATCGAGCCAGGTCTTCGTATCCGTTCCCCACGTATGCTCGGCCGCGAGCGACGCGTGTTCGAGCAGCGCCAGATCCGTTGCGTCGCCCAACGCAAATTTCCCCGACCCGATCCAGCGCCGCCGCAGCCGTAATAATTCCCGGAAGCGCGCCAGCTTTAACGGATCGCTCGCCACGCCATAAATCCAGGTATCGCCAATCTCCTGCGTCAGGACGGGCAGGGAACGCTCATACGGCTTCACTGCATTCGCGATCGCCGTCAAATCCGTCGCCCGGATCGCTGCCTTCGGAAATTGCGCCCGCAACTTGCTATGGATCGCCCGAATCTCTTCCGGCGTGTGCGGCCCGCTGTTGTCATCCCGCACCTCTACCGCCACCACGAGCTTCGATCCCGGCACACGCACCACGCCGCCATACTCTTTGCGGTGGTACATAACGATAATCGATGCTCCGCGCGCATCCTTCCACCCAAACATCGCGGGCACATCTGGCGGCGTGCTCGCCGCATTCACGCCGATGTCGAGAAACTGTACTCCGCCTTCCGCGAGCGGCGCAATCAAGCCGCGTGAGTGTCCCGGCACATCCGTCATCTTCGCGCCCGTCGTCGTGCGCCCAAAGCGCCGGTCCAACGCCTTCGAAAATCCCAGGCAGCCGGTAATCGTCGAGCGGTCGAGCAGTTCCGTCTGCCATGTGAAAGGAAGCGCATGCCACGCAATATCGCCGCGCGCGATCGCGTTCTCCATGCGCTTACGATCCGGCGCGCTCGCCTGCTCCAAATAGCGATACAGCATCCACGATCCGGTCGTCCACACAAACTGCCCATGCATACTCGCGGCAATCGCGATCGCCTGTGGATAGAATTTCGTAAAGTATCGCTGAATAATCGCCGCCTGCGTGTCCACAAACCCCACATCCAGGTGGCACTTGAACATCACCAGGACTTGCTCCACTCGCTCGTCCCCCGCAGAATTCGCCGTGGCGAGCCCTGTTCCCGCCAGACCGTAAAGAAATCGACGCCGATCCATTTGTTCAACTGTATCTAAGGTGTGCCCTCGACCTAGCATGCGTGTTCGCCCTCTATTCCGAGCTTTGCTCTTTCTCCTATCCGCAATACCGGCATCAAGCCAAATTGTTCCTCTCGTATTGCCCGCGGGCACGCCCCTGCAAATAAAGATAGAGAAGCGAATACGGATTAAGGGCGTAGGCCAGCCGATAACAGGGCGCCTGCTACAGCCCGTTTTTGTATTTAACAAAGAAGTCATACCCGCTGGGAGCGAGGTGGTCGGTCACATAGCACGGCTCAACCCGGTCAACAAGCAAAGGCGATTCAAGGCAGTCTTGAATGGTGACTTTACTCCGCTGCGGACTCCGGAGATCCAATTCGATGCGCTGAAACTTCCGGATGGCAAAACGATGCTCATCAAAACAGGTATCGCTTCGCAATGGGGCGGGATTGCGCCGCCCGGGAAAAAGATGCCAGCCCGCAACAGCAACCAGAAGAGCTCATTGTTCGGCACAACATTGGGGCGAGTGCGAACGGAACTGTTCAACGCCCGCCAAGAGATCGCGGCCGAGATCAACTCACAACCCAAATGGGACCGTTTGCAGGACGAGGCGTATTCGCGTTTGCCATATCACCCGCAGTTTTTGCCTGCGTATACGCGGCTATCCGCGCAGCTCAAGGAGCCGGTCGCAGCCGGCATGGCGACTATTGCCGCAAAAGACATGGAGCAAATCGGCGTGCCGCCGCCGGATACCGTAGTGACCGCTCGTCTACTCTCCGCCGTCAGCTCCAACTCGGCTACAGGCTCCGAAGTGTCCGCCATCGTATCGGAGCCCTTCTATTCGGCGGACCGTCATCTGATTCTGCCGCAGGGCACGCGATTGATCGGTACCGTCGTGCAGGCACAACCGGCAGGCTGGTTCCGGCGTTCCGGGAAATTGCGGTTGAGGTTCCAGAAAATGGAATTGCCGGACCTCATTCCCATGAACAATCGCCGCCAGTTGAGTATGGAGGCGACGGTCGCGCACGTGGATGCCATTCGAAAAGTGAGAATCAAGATCGACGACGAGGGCCTGATGAAGTCGAATGCGCCCAAAACGCGTTTTATCGCACCGGCGGTCCAGATGTTCCTGGGTGTCGGCATGCTCGATGAGACCAACAAAAACGCCCAATCACAAAGTACAAGCCGCGTTCTTCGAACAGTCGCCGGAGCGTCGGGACTCGGAATTGTGGGCAGTATTGCAGCACAATTCTCTTCCGAGGCCGCGACCGGAATCGGATTCTACGGTGCAGCCTGGTCGGTATTCAACCACGTTGTCGCACGCGGACATACTATTCTCCTGGTGCCGGACGTGCCCTTCCAAATTCGGTTCGGCAATCTAACCGAGCCGCGACCGTAGGAAGCGGTTGCCGATAGGCTGTATCTATGTTCATGCGCCGCCGCGAATTCTGCGCAACCTTCGCCAGTCTGGCCTTCGCCCCGCGCGTCTTATCGAAGCCAACCATCCACGCATTTTGCGAAGACGAAACCGATACCGGAGTATCGGTGAGCATCGAAAAATCCGCGGTGTACGTAGCGAGCCCACAAAAGCGCTTGCTCCGCGTGCGTCTTCACTGGACGCACACTTTTACCAAAGCCCACCGCTATCTCGGCGACGCTTGGGAAAGAACCTACGGCGATCTCGCTTGGCGCCCGCTCGAACCCGAACGAATCTTCCCCTGGTATTTCCTCGCCGCCGACGAGGCATCGGTCGCCGCCTATGGAGTAAAAACCAATCCCGCGGCATTTTGTTTTTGGCAAGTCGATCCCTCGGGAATCAGCTTATGGCTCGACCTGCGCAACGGCGGCAGCGGCGTCGAGCTAGGCAACCGCACACTGCTCGCCGCCACCATCGTCGCGGAGGATTACGAAAAACAATCGCCCTTCGAAGCCGCCAGAAAATTCTGCCGCAAGATGGCCGACGGTGGCATCGGCATGCCCGCTCCGCTCTACGGCGGCAACAACTGGTACTACGCCTACGGCAACAGTTCTGCCGACGCCATCCGCTCCGACACCGAACGCATCGCCTCCTATGCGCCGTCCGGCGCCAACCGGCCGTTCATGGTGATCGACGATGGCTGGGCGCCCTACCGCACGACGGGTCCATGGACGACCGGCAATGTCCGCTTCCCGGACATGCCCGCGCTCGCGGCTGATATGCAGCGCCTCAGCGTGAAGCCGGGACTCTGGTTCCGGCCGCTGACGACCCGCGCCTCCGTCCCCGAAAACTTTCTGCTGAAAAGGCCCAAACAACAAATGCAGACGCTCGACCCCACGGTCGAAGGCGCGGCTGAACAGATCCGCAGCGACGTGCGCCTCCTGTGCGGCTGGGGATACCAACTCCTCAAACACGATTTTTCGACTTACGACTTGCTAGGCCGCTGGGGCTTTCAAATGGCGGCGGAATTAACGGACCCGAATTGGCACTTCGCCGACCGCACGCGTACCAACGCCGAAATCTTTCGCGCGCTCTACACACTCCTCCGCGAAGCCGCCGGCGCCACGCCCTTACTCGGCTGCAATACCGTGGGCCACTTAGCCACCGGCCTATTCGAAGTACAGCGCACCGGCGACGACACCAGCGGCCGCGATTGGTCGCGCACCCGCAAGATGGGCGTCAACACCCTCGCATTCCGCGCCGCCCAGCAAGGCGCTTTCTTCGATGTGGACGCCGATTGCGTCGGCCTGACCAAAGCCATCCCCTGGTCCCTCAATCGCCAATGGCTCGATTTGTTATCGCGCAGCGGCACGCCGCTCTTCATCTCCGCCGCGCCCGATGCCGTCGGCCCCGAGCAGCGCACCGCATTACGCGAAGCCTTCGCCAGAGCCGCGCTACGCCAACCGGTCTGCGAACCCCTTGACTGGCTCCAAACCAACGAGCCCGCACACTGGCGCTTAGGAAACAAAACGGCAACCTACGACTGGTTCAGCGACGCCCTCTCCATCCCCCTCTAATTCATTTGCAGAGCTGCCTTAATGTGCTCGGACCGATACGCCGCAAGAATCTCTGAGGAACTCTCCCCAGCCGCGAGCTTTTGGAGAACGAGGTAGACAGGAATCCGCGTGCCCTTGAAACAAGGCTTTCCCATCATGACCTCAAACTTGGCTCAGAAATGAGCCGCTTGCAAAATCAATCTTTCCGAGTCGGGACGTGGCGCGGACGGTCGTTTTTTGCCGTCTGCGTGTCGAGCCAACGCCGTAATTTACATGAAAACAGCAAGCTCGATGAATTTTGCAAGTGGTTCAAATTTCGCCTTAATTCGACCGCAACGCCACCATCGGATCGATCCTCGACGCTTTCCGGGCGGGAACATACCCAGCAATCGCCGCAACCGCGATAAGAAGCGTTCCCACCTCGATAAATGTCACCGGGTCGCCGCTCGTTATCCCGAACAACAGGCTGCCCAGCGCGCTCGACAAAACTCGCGACCCTGCCATTCCCAACGCGAGACCTAAAGCCGCCAATCCCAGCGTCCGGAGCACGATGCGGCGTTGCAGGTCAGTGGCGGACTCCCCCAGCGCCATCCGAATTCCAATTTCTTGCACTCGCTGACTTACCGAAAACGAAATCACCGCATAGATCCCCAGCGAAGCGAGTATCAAGGCGAAAGCCGCGAATCCGGCCAGCAACAGCACCAGGAACCGCCGCGGTGAAACCGCTTTGTCTACCAGATCCTGGAACGTCACAAACTCGCGCACCGGCAGATTCGGGTCGAGCGGCCGCAGCGCCGTTCGAATCCCTGCCGCCAGACTGTCCGGTGGAAGCGCGGTTCGCACGACCAGTTGCATGGCCGCGTAGTCCCCGGTTTGCCGCATTGCCAGATACAGTTCCGATCCGCTCGCGCTCTCCAGGGCTTCGTGACGGACGTCGGCGACTACGCCCACGACCACTCCCAGGACTCGCTGCCCGCCGTAATTGGCAATCGTTTGGCCCACCGGGTTCTGGCCGGGCCAGAGTGTTCGGGCCAGTGTCTCGTTGATCACCGCCACGCGCTCGCTCGATGCGCGATCCCTCTCCGTAAACACTCTCCCCGCCCGCAACGAAATTCCTGCCGCCTCGAAATATCCGTCGCTCACAACGCGAATGTATGCCTCCGGCTGGTGGCCCTTCTCGTAAACCTGTCCTTTGCCGGAAATAGCCCATCCGCGGTCGTCGCGCAGTGGCAGGACGTCGGTAATTCCAGCCGCCACAATGCCAGGGACAGAGCGTGCGCGGTTCAGTACATCGTCGATAAAAGAGTTCTGCTGTGCGGAACTGGAGATCCGGAAACTCGGGTCAATCCTCAGCGCCGCCGCTCGCTCCGGTTGAAATCCCAGATTCACCTCGAGCACGCGCAGAAAACTCCGAATCAGCAGCCCTGCGCCGACAAGCAGTATGCAGGCGAAGGCGACTTCGGAAATCACTAGTCCATCGCGCACCCAGGCATGCCGTTTGCCGCCGCTCGAGCCACGGCTGGCATCCTGCATGCCTTCACGAAGAGAGAGCATCGCGACGCGTAATGCCGGCAGTAGGCCAAAGAGCACGCCGGAAGCGACCGCCGCCAACAACGTAAAAAGGAGCGCGCTCCCATCGATCCGAACGCTTTCGAGCAAAGGAAGGTTGAATGCCTGGAGATGCGCTATCGCCTGGGTACCACCAAGTGCCACGACCAGTCCCAACACCGCGCCGCAACACGAGAGCGCCACGCTCTCCGTAAGCATCTGCCGCAGCAGCCGCGAACGGCCGGCCCCCAGCGCGGCCCGCATCGCCATTTCCTTTTGCCGGGCGCCTAACCTCGCCAATTGTAGATTCGAAAGATTAGCGCACACAATCAACATCACGATGCCGACCGCGCAGGCCAGCACGAACAAAGCCGGACTCACTGGTCCGCTCACGTGTTCCTCCAGCGGGACCAGCTTCGGAACGATCCCGTTTCGTTCCGGATGCTGGCCCTCGAGTTGCTTCCCCAATATCGTCAATTCAGCCCGTGCGCCCGCCACACTCGCGCCGGGATTGAGTCTTCCGACGAGCCTCATCGTATTCCCAAACGGCTTTGTTTTGTCCGTCAACGGCCAGGGGACAAAGATATCGATACGCGTGCCTGGAGCGAAGACGCTCCCGAAATCGAAGGATGCAGGCAGTACGCCCACCACCGTCGCCGGCCGATTGTTCAAAGTCAGCTTCCGGCCCACCACGTTGGGGTCTGAAGCAAATCGCCGCCGCCAAAAACTGTAGCTCACGAGCATTGCGGGCGGAGCGGAATATTTCCCCTGGCACTCTTCGGTAGTGAACGATCTTCCGATTGCCGGCTGCACGCCCAGCACTGCGAAGAAATTTTGAGTCACGGGAACGCTCGTGAGACGCTCTGACTCGCCGGTTCCGGTTAGCTGCCGATCGCCCACGCCATAACCGGCGAATCCCTCCAGATCGGAAAACGACCGGTTCAATTCTCGAAGGTCTGTATAGTGTTCGGTTTGGGTGCTGGTGAAATCGTTGCCGTTAGTGATCCATACCAGCCGTCCTGGATCGCGAAATGGAAGCGGGCGCAGCAGCAGCGCATTCACCACACTGAAAACCGTGGAGCTGGCGCCGATACCGAGACCGGCGATGAGAATCGTAAATGCCGTGAATCCGGCGTCGCGCCGCATGCCGCGAAACGAGTAGCGCAGATCCTGCGCCAGATCGCTCATCCAGCGCGCGATCCAGGTCGAGCGGGCTTCTTCTGATTTTCGTGTCATATTCCCAAACTTTCTGTGCGCCGCGGCGCGCGCTTCCCGCTCCGGCATGCCTTGTGCCACCAGCTCCTCAACCATCGACTCGATATGGAATTCCATCTCTTCCCACAGCAAGCGCTGCCGTT
>Ga0193753_10001679_pt1 | contig 18608 bp, 15 predicted proteins | sample H1c2metaG_FD_144925 | JGI IMG/M metagenome (GOLD analysis project Ga0193753, IMG submission 144925) | Soil microbial communities from a riparian zone of the East river system, Colorado, United States - H1c2 | ecosystem: Environmental > Terrestrial > Soil > Riparian zone | place: USA: East...
GGGGACACGGTATAAATGCAAAAGGGCTGGATAGAAATCCTGCCCCGTGTTAAAATCCAATATCCTATGAAAAACCAATACAAATATAAGTTCACGCTTACGCTATTCAAAAAGTTTTAGATGAATGACCTGTTTTATTCGATAACAAGTAAATGGCGGCATAAATAACCGGGAACCTGGATGACAGCCGGTTTCGGCAGGAGTGACAAATGCCGGTACTAAAGGAAGTCAAGTTTGAAACTTCAGTGGCTAAAAGCCTTAAACGCTAAAACCTGAATTCCTTTTTTCGGCAGACAACAACAGATGTAGTAACCACCAGCGCCTCTCACGTCTCACGACTGACGCCTCACCGGGTTCATTCAGATTACAACAGGGCACGGCTTACTGGCCGTGCCCCCTGCATGCGCTAATGAAACAATACATTTTTCCTGGTGTTTTGGTTTTTCATTTATACGTTTAGGTAATGTTCATCTTTTTATTGTTCTTCGCCCGCTCCGTAAATGAAAACCGGAACAGAGGTCAATGCACCGGCGCCATGTAGATTTTCTCAGACATACGCTTGTTAAGCGTGATGAATGAAGGTATTTTATTACTGCCTTGCAGCTATACTTATTCAATGGACTGCTTCAGACTGTATATGAATGCAATAAAAGGCTGTAAATATGCTATTGATGATGGAATAACCGTTGCCCGTATATAAGAAAGCGTTATTGAGGAAGCCGGGCATTTGTATCCACATTGCTCATCGTTTTTATGACCACCAGTTTTCCAGGTGGAAATGGCTGCATTTTTATTTACTATGCACATACAGCTTCCTATTCCGACCGTAAACTTTTAACGGGATTGGCTCTTGCAGCACTGATGGCACGGAAGCATACCGTAGCAATGGTAATGGCTGCAGCCAACCCCGCGGCAATCACAAAATCCCACAGGGAAATAGCAGTGCGGTAAGCAAAATCCTGCAACCATATATGCATCACCCACCAGGCAAATGGTACCGCTATAATGGTTGCAATCGCCACCAGTTTTAAAAAGTCGCGCGACAATAGCTGTACAATATTGCTGACAGTGGCGCCCAGCACTTTGCGCACGCCAATTTCCTTTATGCGTTGCTCCGCTGCATAGGTAACCAGGCCAAATAAGCCAAGGCAGGCAATGAATATAGCAAGCACAGCAAATGAAATAAATAAATTGCCCGTACGCTGATCAGATTTGTAGAGCCGGTTAAAATCATCGTCCATAAAAGAATATAAAAAAGGCTGTCCCGCCATTTTTTCTACGGCGTGGTATTTCTTTTCAATCTGTGCAATTACGGCCGGTATATTTTTAGCATTGATGCGGAAAGAAATGGCGCCCCTTTCCTCTGCCAGGTGAAACAATACCGGTCCTATTTTATCGTGCAGGGAGCCGCTGTGAAAATCTTTTACTACGCCAATGATATGGTATGCTACTGCCTTCAGGCTGTCGCCTTGCGGGCGGTACATTGTTTGATTTAATGGATCGGCATAGCCCAGCATTTTTGCTGCTGTTTCATTTATAAGTACTGCAAAAGTATCGGTGAGCATTTGCGGGGAAAAATTCCTGCCCTTTGCCATTGCTATATCCAGGGTTGGAACAAAATCGGCATCTACGTACCAGGTTTCCATAATCACTGAACTGCTGCTGGATAAGGAGGCGTCTTTAAAAATGCCATTGATATTATGATTGCCTGCATTGGGAAGATCTCTTGTCATGGTAGACTGTACCACTCCGGGTATCTTCATTACTTCATTTTTAAACGATACTGCATGCACCCAAAGCGAATAGGTATTCTGCAGCGTCAATACCTGGTCGCGGTTATAACCCAGTTTTGTATTCCTGATAAAGTTTAACTGGTTGCGGATAACCAATGTTCCCACTATTAAAACAATGGCAGTAACAAACTGGAAAACCACCAGGCTGTTTCTCAGCCATCCATTTTTAAAACCGGTTGAAAGTTTTCCTTTCAGTACCTGGATAGGCTGAAAAGAAGACAGGTAAAAAGCCGGGTAACTCCCAGCCAGCAATCCTACAAGTAAACCGGTCACGATCAATGAAGGAAGCAACCATGGTTTTGACAACAAACCCAGCGATATATCTTTATCTGACAATTGGTTGAACCATGGCAGCAGAAGGGCAGCCATGGCCGCGGCCAATATCAAAGCAATCAGGGTAGTGAGCATGGATTCTGCAAGGAATTGTGTCACCAGGTTGCTGCGCAGTGAACCCAGCACTTTTCTTACACCCACTTCTTTTGAGCGGCCGGCCGAACGTGCCGTAGACAGGTTCATAAAATTGACGCAGGCGATCAGCAAAATAAAAACCGCCACCATAATAAAAATATACACGTACTGCAGGTTGCCATTTGTTTCCCATTCAAAGCTGAGGTTGGAATGCAAATGGATCTTTGTGAGTGGCATAGAGAAATAACTGAAATGGCCACCTTTTTTACCAAGGTCTTCCAGGCTGGCATGCACCATGGCTTCCAGCTGCGGCGCCAGGTATTTTTTTACTGTTTCGCTCAAAGCCTTATCAATACTTTTTTGCGGGGTGCCGGGTTTGGTAAGTATGTAAGTAATGTAATTGTTGCTCAGCCATGCATTGCCGCGGCTGTCCGGCAGTTCCGTCATGGCTTTGATAAAATTAAAATGTACATGCGATTGGGCCGGCATGTCTTTAATTACCCCGGTTATCTTGTAGCTGGTGGTATTGGATGTAAGCAGGCTCTTGCCGATTGGATTGGCGTTGGCGAAATATTTCTTAGCCATGCTTTCTGAAATGACCATACTGAATGGCTGGGTCAGCGCTGTCCTGGGATCGCCCGCCACCATTGGCAGGGTAAATACATCAAACAAACTGGAATCCGCAAATACGGAATGGTGCTCCATGATGGTTTCATCCCCTTTTTTTACCAGCATATCATGGTTGTCAATCAGCCGCACATATTTTTCAATTTGCGGATATTCTTTTACCAGCGCAGGGCCCATGGGCGCCGGCACTACCACGGCATTCATGCCTGCACCATTTAATTTCAGATCCGAATGGATGCGGTAGATGCTGCCGGCCTTTTCATTGTATTTATCGTAACTCAGTTCATCGGTTACAAAAAGAGCAATGAGCAGGCAGGTGGCCAGGCCTGCTGCCAATCCAACAATATTAATGGCAGAAAAGCCTTTGTCTTTCCAGAGGTTGCGGTACGCAACACGCAAATAGTTTCTAAACATGCCGGTGGATTTTGTTTTGTTTCAGCCCAAAAAAGATACCTTTTTTTGTATTGACTGGGAATCAATTCATTACTATTAATGTTAGGGTTGTATTGTACGGTAATGATACATTGATTGGGCGTTAATGGACAGTGGGACGCGTCTGGCTACAACTATACAGGTGAATGAGTAAATTCTGGTAAAGCTTTACAAGCTGGATTTAAACGATATAGGTAGATAAAACCGTTCGTTAAAAAATCGTTTATAAAATGACTGCATCACCCCCTTTTATTGAAAATCCATGATATAAAAACTGATGGGTTGTTTAAAAAAGCAATTTAATCATCTGCCAGCCCGATCCATACCGGGGCATGATCGCTGGTTTTTCCCCATCCCCTTACATGACGGTCAACGCCGGCAGCAATAAGGCGTTTGCTGAGAGGGGGACTGAGAAGAAAATGATCTATACGCAAACCCGCATCCCGGCCATAGGCATTGCGGAAATAATCCCAAAAAGTATATATTTTTTCTGTTGGATAAAGCTTCCGGATGGCGTCCGTCCATCCCTGCGTGACCAGCTTTTTAAAAGCGGTCTTCACTTCTGGCCTGAACAGGGCATCATCTTTCCAGCGCTCGGGTTTATACACATCAAGGTCTGTGGGCATTACATTAAAATCGCCGGCTATTACTACTGGTACATTATGGGAGAGCAGTTTTTTTGCATGCGCCTGCAGGCGTTTAAACCATTCCAGTTTGTAATCGAATTTAGGCCCGGGAGCAGGATTGCCATTTGGCAGGTAAAGACAACCAATAACCATATCATTTATAATTGCTTCAATGTAGCGGCTGTGGCTATCATTGGGATCGCCGGGTAGCACCCGCCTGACTTCCTTAATTTCCGGGGTGATTGCCAGGATCGCCACCCCATTCCAGCTTTTTTGTCCATGCCAGATAGCATGATAACCTGCGTCTTTGATTGCCTTTTCCGGAAATTTTTCAAGCGGCGCTTTTAATTCCTGCAAGCAAACTATATCCGGTGCAGTTTCTTTCAACCAGCGGAGTAGCACAGGTAGTCGTCCGTTGACGCCATTTACATTATAAGTGGCTATTTTCATATGCTGCATGTACAAAGAGAACAAAGAGGAAAAGAGCATTTTATCGCACAGTGCCAACAGGGCTAACAGAGAGCAAGCCAGGAAAAAAAGTCAGCCCCGCATATAAGAAATCAGACATCAAAAAATCAGCCATCAGACATTTCTTCAGGCTGGTTTTATAAATGTTCAAGTTGTACCTGTGCATTATTCAGCATCCTGTATTGTTCTTTCACCAGTTCTATCATTTCATTGGGAAGGCCAGCAATTTCCTGAAGCGTGTTTTTATACCATTTTGCAATGGTTTTTTCTCCGGCTTTAATTGATTCAAGAATTTTGATGGCGCTTTTTTTACCAGTTAACATATTGGGAAGGTATGCATCAGCTGAACTGTTTGCCAGCGCGGTAGCTTGTCCATCTGCAGGTTGATTTACATTCAATATCAGGTACAATTGCTGCATGTTGACTTCGCTTTCTTCGGCTTTCTGTAAATAAAATTCTTTGAAACTTTGCTCGTTTGTTAAAAAAGCAGCCTGTTCAAAGGACATCATACGCTGGTAATTGGCTGTAATGAGAAATTGGATATTTTTATCCAGCGGTTTAGGTGATTTCATTCTTTTGATATTTTAATTGTTTAATTGTTTCAATAATAAACAGATAAATATCATGCCATTGAATGTTCAGTAAAAAACTGGATAAATGCATTTAAATAAAAGTAAAAAGAGGGTAATAAATTCCACAATTGATGATTAATTGATGACAGTTGCCTGCTGGTCTTCTGCAGGAATGGTTAATAATAATAATAATGATGAGGGAAGCATTCTTTTGAGAATGAAAAGCTGTCAGCAGATGATGTATCGCAAAAAACTTGTATCCAGGCCTGAAATAATTGTTTTTGCCAATCATGACTCAGGTCAACTGAACCGGAATCCAATAAGATTATTATGCAAATGGAAATACGGGTACTAAATAGCACTGATCTTATTTGATCATATTCTCCCGGTATATTTCTTCAAAGGGCTTATTCTTTTGCCTTTGAAAGATGGATGAAAACCTTTCGTTGAGCGGCGTTAAAAGATCAATGCATGCCTGTTTTTCTTTCTCCGTTAAACCGGCTACCATCATACCCGCCACTTTGAGCACCTGCACTTTGGCTTTGACCAGTGCTTTTTCACCTTTGGGGGTCAGCCTCAGTCTTGTTATCCGCTTATCCTCCTGGTCAGCATACTCACTGATCATACCTCTTTTTTTTAACCGGATCAGCATATTGGTGCCACTGGAGAGCTCGAGCAGGTTATCATAAATCACCTCTGATTTCATGGGATTCTTTTTATTAAAAACAATCACCAGGATACCAAATTCTTCAATTTGATCAAGACCTGTGCCTTCCAGGGCTTTGTTGGAATACATGACATGAAATTTCCCCATCTTCCTGATCAGTATTACCAGCTGACCATTTATATCAGGTTGCAATTGACCGCCAGCCGGTATTGATAACTGGCGCGGGTTGGTAAGTGATAGCTGGTGGCGGCAAAAGTCCGCGATAGTGGCTTTCGGGTTTTGCTCTTCATAAACACCCCATAATGTAATCAGTTCAACGGCTTTGTTCATTTACTTCCTTTTGGCAGCAAATTTATTATAAAAATACTTCCGGAATTGTATAATTGCTACCATTTGGTATATATTTGCATATTATTAATACCAAAAGGTAGTTATTATGATAACACAAACAATCTATCAGCTCGCTTTGGTGCTGCACATCGCAGGGCTAACAATCATGGCAGGAACAACGGTAGCAGATTATGTTGTATTCAAAAAATTCTGGAAGCAGTTTGAAACAGATAAAACCGGTGCTGCTGTTATTTATAAGGCGATGTCGGGGTTTGCGGTGCTCTTTGGTATTGGCTTTCTCCTGCTGCTGGTATCCGGTGTTACTATGATGGGCATTACACATGGTGCATTTGGCGAGCACGCCTGGTTCAGGATAAAATTTGGTTTAATCATTATTATTATCCTTAATGGCATATTCATAGGAAGAAGACAGGGTGTCAAACTCAGGAAATATTTACCAGGTGCAGAAGAAAGCCTGGTGCAGGTGAAACGCAATATGAATCTATTTCATTTGCTGCAGTTCGTCCTCTTCATTTCTATTTACATTCTCAGTGTCTTTAAATTCAATTGATAATTAAAACTTCAGTCATGCATATTTTGATAATGGGTGCCAATGGCGGCATCGGGAAACAAACGGTGGAATATGCCCTCGCACACGGGCACCAGGTGACTGCCTTACTGCGCAATCCCGCCAAATTAACGCTTACCCATCCCCGGCTCACCATCGTGCAGGGGGATGTAAGACGGCCTGAATCATATGAGCAGCACCTCGAAAATAAAGATGCCGTCATATCTGCACTGGGAGATGGTATGAATAAGCCTACCGACTTGTATTCTGCAGGCAATGCAATCCTGATGCAGGCGATGAAGAAAATGGGTACTACCCGGGCGTTTTTTATTTCTGCATCTGCCATTGAAGTGAGCCCGGTGCAACCATGGTATATCAGGCTGGTAACAAAATACCTCGTTCAAAAATTGTTCGGCCATGGGTATGCTGATCAGCGGATCATGGAAAAGCTGGTAAAGGAAAGCGGGATTAACTGGACCATTGTGCGTCCCCCGCAATTAAACGATAAACCGGTCACCGGTCATTACCGGGTTGCAGTAAATGGATTTTTGAAAGATTGCCTGCGCATTTCAAGGGCTGATGTTGCGCATTTCATGATAGGGAATATCAATAACCCCCAGATGTATCAATCCACTATAGAGATAGGTTATTGATAAGCCGAAGGTAATAATAACCAGTGGTCATTACAGACAAAGGAAACAATGTACAGCGACAGGCTGGTAAAACACATCCTCGGAATTTGCCCGATGAATTGTAGTCATACACTATTTGGTTTGCCGCAAAGATGTATGCCTGCATGAAGAAAATGTTACCAGCAGGTTACCATATTATTACTTATTTATTAACCTGTAGTTATATTATTTGCCGGCCTGTTGCACCGAACTGCGCACCGCTAGATTTGCGCAAAATCATTTGTAATGAGTTTTCGGACTGCAACCAAACTATCTGCCTCCCTGCTATTTTATCTTCTTTCATTATCCATTTTTGCCGGTACCATTAAAGGTAAGGTAACCGATGCAAAAACAGCTGAACCACTGGCAGGCGCAACCGTTTCATTGGAAGACAGCAGGTACAAAACCATCGTCAACCTGGATGGCAGTTTTGCATTCAGGAATATTCCCGCCGGTAAATATGAAGTACATGTAAAAATGCTGGGGTATGAAAAGTCAAAAGAAAATACGATAACGGTAACGGATGACAATACTGTGCAGGAGATTAGTTTTCAGCTGGAAACAGAAAGCAAAGAACTTTCCACGGTATCGGTTACAGGAAGATCAAACGGCGAAACGGATAAGGGCGTAAGAAGAATGGAAAAAAATGCTGATATCCTGCAAAACATTTTATCCGCTAAAACAATTTTATTGTTGCCCGATGTAACTGTTGCCAATGCGCTGCAGCGCATGAGCGGTATTACCATCGAGCGCAGCAGCAGTGGCGAAGGGCGCTATGCGATTATACGGGGTATGGATCAGCGTTATAACAGCACGCTGGTAAACGGCATAAAAATACCCAGCCCGGAAGATAAATACCGTTATGTGCCAATGGATATTTTCCCTTCCGACTTGCTGGAAAGACTGGAAGTAAGCAAAACATTAACGCCTTCGATGGAAGGAGATGCGATTGGTGGCACCATGAACCTGGTCATGAAAAACGCGCCGGATAAAGCGATGGTGCAGGTGAATATTGCCGGTGGATACAATACCCTTTTTTCAGACCGGCCTTTTTATCAATTTAATCATTCGGTTGTAAGCAATAAATCGCCGGGAGAATTACATGGCGCAAACTATTTAGTAAGCCCTTCGGAATTCCCTGCGGCCAATCTCGACTTTACAAAAAAATCATCACCCGTTAATTCAACACTGGGTATAACCCTGGGCAACCGGTTTTTTAATAAAAAATTAGGGATAGTGCTGGCAGCCAGTTACCAGGATATTTACAGGGGATCCAACTCGGATTTCTTTAAAGCCAATGCACAACCATTGCCGGACAATGTTCCGCAGTTTGGCGATTTCCTGTTCAGGCAATATTCTACCCAAAATAAGAGAGTGGGGATCAACAATAAGTTTAATTATGTAATCAATGATAAGAATAAAATTTCACTTTACAACCTGTATGTGCACCAGGATGAATACCAGAGCCGGTACACGGTTGACAGTTCTGCATCCGCAAATGCAGGAACATTTGATATTTTAAACAGGAGCCGCTCTGTAAAACAAAGCATTTATAATTCCACCTTACATGGAGAGCACCAGTTAAGCGATGCATTTAAAATGGATTGGTCTGCCGTCTATTCAAAAGCAAAAAATTCGCTGCCCGATTGGGCAGAGTATGATATTTCAAACTCTGCTACGGATGCACACAATGGATATAAAGGAAAGGTTTACGGCATGACGCGGCAGTGGCTGCACAATTCAGATCGTGACTTGTCTGCCTACCTGAATTTGAATTACAAGAAAAAAATATTGGGTACCGGTGTTGATTTTATGGCAGGTGGTCTTGCCAGAACAAAGAAGCGGGATAATTTTAGCGATGAATATGCTTTAACAGGAGCTGTATCTAACGGGGTGCCACAGGAATTTAGCAATATCTACAGTGCACAATGGGCTTTTAGGGGAGCGGATAAGGTAAACCCCGGTTTCGCCAATACACCCAATACCTACACTGTAACTGAAAATATTTATGCAGGTTTTGGGCAGGCTAAATTTATGCTTACAAAGAAACTGCAAGTGTTGGGTGGCTTACGTGTTGAATATACGCACCAGGATTATAAAACTGAACAACCAGCTGCACTGGATAAAAAATCCGGCACCATTTACTATACAGATTTACTTCCAAGTTTGCATTTCAAATATGCACTTACCAGCAAACAAAACCTGCGCTTGTCTTATTACAAAGCCATCAGCCGCCCGGGTTTTGGGGATATTGTGCCAACAGAAATTGTAGGCGAGTATTATACGGAAGGTGGTAACCCTTATGTAAAACATTCGCGTGCAGATAATTTTGATCTGCGTTATGAATTATTCCCCAATGGGGCAGATCAGTTTTTACTGGGGGCTTTTTATAAACGCATTAAAAACCCGATAGAATACGGTATTGTAACCAGCGGTACAACCGGTAAGGAAATATTTACACCATTAAATTTTTCTGACTCAGCACATAGTGGAGATGCTACCAATTTTGGGGTGGAAGCTGTGCTGACAAAATATTTTGGCAAGTTTGGTGTATCAGCTAACTATACCTACACAAGGTCCCGCATAACAACCAGTAAAATTATTAAAGGCGCTGCTGCACCGGTAACAGAAACACGCCCGTTGCAAGGCCAGGCTGATCATATTGGTAATTTATCGTTGCTATATAAAGATCCAAAACTTGGCCTGGATATCCAGGTAGCCTTTGTTTATACAGGCAAAAGAATTTCGCAGGTATCGCTGTATTATGGGCTTGATTACTGGCAGCGTGCTTCCGGTCAACTTGATTTTTCGCTGGAGAAACGCATCAGCAAACAATTTTCATTTTATGCCAAAGTGAATAATATCACCAATACGCCAAGAAAAGTTGATTTGTTGCAGCCTTTGTCTTCAGTGGCCGCATCCAACCGTCCACCAGAGCAGGAAAGCGGTAATAAAATACTGGTACAAAAAGATATTTATAAAATTTCTTTTTTGGCTGGTTTCCGGTTTAAACTTTAAATGATAATTCTACTAAATAATTTTATATGAGCAAGGGTATACAATTTGTAATGGTTGGTTTGCTGTTATTTTCTTTGGGTTGCAGTAAACTGGCCGAAGAAAAAACGGATATTTCAAAAGCCATTGTAAATGTATCTGCGCCGGTAAGTGATGCTGCGCCACTGTGTGGCAGTATCAAAGGAACAATGCTTGCCGGTAAAACGTATATAATTGATGGAAGTTGCGGTGATATTACAATCAATGCAGGTGATACACTAACGGTGCAGCCCGGCGTAACAATTAATATTACCGGCAATATTGCCATTGTTGTAAAAGGTATATTTCTCAGTTTGGGTACAGAGAAAAATCCTATAAAAATAGGACCACAGAATGTTGTAAAACAAGATGCCCCTGGTCAGAACCCTACTACAGATCCGGCTTATTCAGCAAAATGGAAAGGCGTACTGGCTGATGTAACCTGCCCGTTGTTATCATTCAAATGGACGCATCTTGAATTTTGCGGTGCCACGGCTGGCACTGCTTTAGGGTCTTTATTGGGCCTGGCAGCAACAGATCCAACATATGCTGTTTATTTTCAGAATGCAAACGGCTCTTTTATTTTTGAAGACTCCTGGATCTATGGAACCAATGATGATGCCATCCGCGTAGGTACAGGTAAATTTGCCATTTTTCGTTCTACTTTTGAAAAATGCGGATCAACCGGTGGAGATGTGCTGAATGTTAAGAATGGAGGTGTGGGCGATATGGCGTATAATTTTTTTATTGGTTGCGCCACCAATGCATTAAAAGCATCCAACAAAGGTGTTAACACAAAATTGCAAAGTAATATCCGTATCTACAACAATACAGTAGTGAACTGTGGCTACAGGCAATTAAAAACAGGCCGTGGCGGTTGCATCAATTTTGAAGAAGGTTCAAGAGGTATGGCGTTTAATAATTTGCTTATTAATTGCAAATTTGGTTTGCGTATAAACAACAATGTGGTGGCCGATACGGCTTCTCTTTACCAGAATAACTATGGCTACAATTTTTACTGGTCGGACTCGGCAAAAACAGCCAGCCAGATTTTCCCCAACGGCAATACGCAGGCGGTGACTAAGCCGGTGGCCACGGATATTCCTAATCCATTTAGTTACCTGCCTGCCGGTTATAGCTATCTTCCTTACAATGCAGCATATGATGGCAGCGGTGCGGTGCAAAAGATTAACCCGCTGTTTACCAATTACCCTTTGCCTGTAACAGGCGGACTTAAGTTGAGTGATATCTGTACAATAGCCAATTTTAAATTTACATTACAGACCGGTTCGCCCTGCATAGGGGCTGGGAACCCTGATTTTTTACCGGTTAATATTGATGACCTGGAAGCCAGTAAAATCAATGCAACGCCGGGCTTAACGGTTAAATATGTTCCGATTCCGCAAAATGCGGTGTATGGCGTTACTGAGTTTACAAAGCCGGGTAATGATATTGGCTGTTACCAGTACAATGGATCCGGCAACCAGCATCTTAGTAATTAAGTGGTGGCTTATTTCATTTCAACCGCTGTAAATAATCGAAATAGTCCTGGCCGGGACGCAGGTGCAATTGTTCCATTTTTTTACTATAGAATTGGCGCACCACGTTCCAGTTGTAGTATGGAAATGTTTTTGTGGCCAGGCCTTTTACAGCTACTTCTTTTTCATTCAGCAAAAATTTGACAAGGTAATTTTCGGTTCCTTTTTTCTGATACAGGATCCATTGAATATTTGCACTTAAGGGAATCACTTTATCAGCATTCCAGACCTGGTGAATGCGGGTTGTATTTTTTACCGCCACGGAAGCAGTAGTAAATGAGAGTAAAGCGGCAAAGGGAGCAATCGTTTCTGCATGACTGAAACGAAGGTTTGCCTGCACCGTTTTTGTCCGGATGAACGCATCGGTTGTTTTAATAAAATCTGCCAGCAACGGAACCGCAACAGTAACTTGTATGTCATTAACGTCTGTACCGGGGCCTTTTTCCAGGAAATCTTCCGCATTATCTATTGTACTTAAGACCGACAGCTGTGCACAGGTCAGGAATGACTGCATATCAAGTTCAGTACTTTTATATCCGGCGACCGCGATTTCTTTTTGGATAGAATAAAAAATAGCGATAAAACCAAAAATGCCCGAAACAAAATCATCCTGATCTTTTTCAGTTAAATGGGCCAGCCAGTTTGGCGTAAAGAACCGTTGTGAAATTTTCATTGCCAGTTGCGGATAACCCAACTTTTTTTTTATTTGCTGCAGGGTTTTGATCCAGGGACCATTTTGTTTAAAATCAAGATAGGCAGGGGAGAGGTCATAAAACCGAAGGGTAGTATCATTGATCTGCCTTGTCACCGCAGGCTCATTGATCTTTGCCCTTAATTCATTTAAAAAAGCCTCGCTGGTTTGCAGCGTTCTGATTTCTTTGGTGTAATCAATATTGATAACAGGCTGCACACTGTTAAATACTGTTTGATTGCCGGCATACATGCGTACCGCCAGGCCCTGCTGTTCTGCTTTTCCTTCAACCGAAATGGATTTAATATTTTTCTTTTCTACTTTTTCCAGCCTCAATATTTTTTCTTCCAGTAGTTTGCCATCTGTGGTTAAGGCACCGGCACTGTCTGCGGTTACCAGCAACCGGTAGACCGCTGAAGTATTGACATCACTTGTCAAATGCCTGGCGCCATGGCGGCCAACATGGTTGATAAACACAGGAGAATAATGCGCAGGTGCGGGCGTACGAAAATCATGGGCTTTGTAAAGCGTTTTTGAACCGAGGAAATTTTCTTTACAGTCTTGCCCCAAGGCAGTCAGCAGCATTATTTGTGCGATGCTAAAAATGCAAACTTTTTTTTTCACTCCTGAGATTTAGCCGGCATGATACGAATAAAAATTACCCGGCAATATGATTTTTCTATTAAGCTTTTGAGGGCGTATCAATACGGTAGCCTGTTACTGCACAAAAATGGCCAAAATCATTGCTTATAAGAGATACACTATACTTTTTGCTTATTATCTCCTTCATAATACTTTTTCAAACCCATTTTTTCAAGCAATTGCCAGAAACGATCATCTTTAGTATATAATAGGTTGAGCGGATAGCGCAGGCAGAACATGATACTGCCCGCCCTTTTTTCATAACAGGCATTAAGATGATAAAAGGCTTTGTCCATGTCTCCCAATGCTGCATAACCGTTAGCCAGTTCACTATCCAGGTCAATTTTTGTATCGGTCCGGGCACGGTGCTTCAGTTGATCAATACAGTGATAAGCTTCTTCCTTCCTGCCCAGCAAACCAAGGGCTATCACATAGCCACTAATAGCCTTACCGGGTTGATTCACCACCTGGCGCATATGATCCCAATACAGCAGCGATTGTTGATGATCGCCCCTGGCCTGGTACACAAAAGCCAGTTTCTCCAAAGGCGTTCTCCAGGCTGGATCCATTTCAATTGTTTTCAGCAGCTGCTTTTCAGCTTCATCCAGCCTTTGTGCATACAGCAATGCTTCGCCCAGTTGCTTGTTCTTCATTAACGATAGCGGATCAGCGCGGAGCGCCAGTTCTGCCGATGACACCATGCCATTTTTATCATTGATGATGGAATAGTATTGGGAAGCTGTATAATGGGCATCGGAAGAATGCGGTGCTATCAATAAGGCTTTCCTGATATTCTTCAGGGCATCGTCAAACTTAAACTCAAAATACAATTGCATCATGGCCATAGACAGGTAAGCTTGCGGTAACTGGCTGTTCAGGCGGATGGCATTTTGCGAAGCGGTTCTCACTTTTTCTATCACCGTAGCAGCATTTACATTGCCGGTTGCCGCCAAAGCTGCATAACAGGAAGCCAGCATGGCGTATGCATTGGCGCAGTAAGTATCCAATACCAGCGCCTCCTCAAAAAAAAGGATGGCTTTATGATAATCAGGGGGCGTGCCTTTATTGAAGAAAAATAATCCTTTCAGGTAAAGCTCGTAGGCTTGTATGTTTTGAGAAGGTTCTGCTGATTCAGCGGTTTTGCTCACCATTTGTTCGCGCATGCGGTTGGCAATGATGCAGGCAATTTCATCCTGCAATTCGAAAATATCATCCAGGTCCCGGTTGAATGTCTCTGACCATAACTGGTAGCCATCTGCTGTATTCACCAGTTCGGCATTGATGCGGACCCTGTTCCCGGATTTTCTAACACTCCCGGCCAGTACCCTGCTCACGTTTAGTGCTTTGCCTATATCGCGCACATCCTGCTGCTTGCCTTTAAAACTAAAGGAAGAAGTGCGGCAGGTCAGTTGCAGCCCATCAATTTTGGCCAGCGCATTTATCAGTTCCTCGGCAATACCATCGCTGAAATATTCATTGCCGGCATCGTTGCTCATATTTACAAATGGTAAAACGGCCAGTTTGCTGGTTGCTTCCGCGGTCTTCACTTTCACATCAGTCCGGGTGGGTACGGTAAGCCCTTCGTTAACAATGGCGAAAATTTCTACCGGTCTTACCACATTCTTTAATTCAAACAAACCCATTGAAATGGTATTGACCTGCGGTTGATTTTTTATTTCATCAAATACTTTATCTGAAATAAATACCGAACCGGCTACCGCCGAAGATTCTATCCGCGAAGCGATGTTTACCCCGTCTCCATAGATCCCACTGTCATCAATGCTTACATCGCCTATATGAATACCAATGCGCAGCGGCACTTTCGGTTCTTTGCGAAAGAGCAACTGCATTTCCAGCCCCGCATTTACGGCATGGATGGCACTTGAAAAAATGCTGAGTGTGCCATCGCCATAATATTGAATGATCTTACCGCCGTGATCAGCCATTGTTTTTTCAAAAACTGCCCTGTGCCGTGTACGGCGTTCAATGGCCGCCCGCTCATCTTTTTGCATCAGCGCAGTATAACCTTCCATATCGGTAAACATGATAGCGGCTAATTGGCGGATGGCATTCATGATTGGTATATAAGATCAGATTTGTTTCAATGCGGTTGGGTGTTTTTTACCAGCAACATTTTCCAAAGGGATATTGCGTCAAATTGCAAATCATACCAACAACGTAACATTCCCTTCGGGAGACATTGCTGAGAAGTGCGGCGATTATTTTTTTGCAAACTGCTGCATAAACTGCGTAAAATCAGCCATCGCAAAATGCTCCTTTATTTTTCCATTTTCTATACCATCAATGGATATTCCGGTAAGACGGATAGGGTTCTCCGATGCAGGCATCCCAAAAAAATCGGCCTTGTGTGTACCCCGGCAGGTCCAATGAGTAACTACTTTGTTGCCTTCAACAAATTGTTCCTTTATGGTTATCTCCAGGTCGGGACAGGCAGACAGGAAAGCCTTGTCGAAATTTAACCATTTTTCCCTGTCCAGGCTGCCACCCATGGTATGGTTGACAAGATCCGGTGCTATGAAATCATCAAATGATTTTTCCAGGTCTTTGCGATTGTAAGCTTCATAAAAGCAACATGCAATGGCTTTATATTCTGAAAAGGTATTCATATGTGTATGCTTTTCTTTATACTAAATATTATTTCTTCGCAAGGCTGTTTTTAAATTTTGTAAATCTTGAAGCAGATCTGGCTGAATCTGATTTGAAAGGAAAGAAATCCAGCACATCATATTTCCATACATTGGTAGGAAATATCACCACCAGGTTGGCCGTTTTTTTGCCTATATTTTTAAACGCATGCGGAATACCTGCCGGGATATTAATTATATAGGGTGCTTTCATGGTAAACAAGGTATCGCCTAAAGCATACAGTATTTCACCTTCCAGCAAAACATGCGATTCCTCTCCTTCATGAGAATGCATCGGCGGTGCACCGTTCGGAAATGTTTCTGTAATTCCTATTGTAAGATTGTTATAGCCATTCCGCTGCCCTTCCATTACATGCACATATTCTCCGGGTCCGGGATTAATGACAGGCAGCTTCTCCAGTTCAGCAATGTAGTCGGTATAATATTTCATTTCCGGTTTTTTGAAAGGCCCGGGTATGTCTCTTCTTTCCAATACTTTCAGTTGGTGATGTTGTGCATTCAATGCCCTGATGACGGAGTCCGGGATGATTTTATTTTCTTTCACCAGGTTAAGGATGGAATATATTTCTTTTGTTGGGTTGGTTGAAACAGTGATTGTGTTTTCAGCTGCTTTGTTGTTGGAGCAGGAGCACAGGGCTAATCCCAAACCCAACAGCAACATTGATAAGGATTGTATTTTCATTTGGCGTTCATTTTTTTAGGTAATCCGTTAAATTATATGGCGCATGATGCAAAGGCCCTTTTGGTTAAAGAATATTGCTAAACTGTTCTTCAATCAGGATGTATTAATTACTGACTGCCATCATGGCCTCAATATCTTCAGCAGTAGGCCCGTAGATGTTGGGATTGCGAACGCCCATGTTGCGGTAATACGTACTCAGTTGCCCGCGGTGATGAATAATATCAAAAAGCAGCATCCAGCAAAACTTGCTCGTTGGTAATTTGTAAAAGCTGGTACCATCAACCTGGAAGTCTATTATTTTTTCATCCCAGGCAGTATCATTCATCATATGTAATTTTTCTGTGGTGAGGCTTGCCCATTTTTCAAAATAGGCGGCTGCTTCTTCCACGCTTCTGAATTGATAAGGCATGGAATGTTCGTCCGCGATACCTGTTTGTGTTGCATTGCTTATTACTTCTGCATGTGGCAGCATATGGCCGATAATAGCGGCGGCAGTGCGGGATTTCTCATTGCATTTGTAGGTCCAGCTATCTTTATCTTCCGGTAATCCCTTTATGGCATTAAGCGTTGTTTGCATTTCGGACTGCCATGTTTGTATAAAAAATTCTCTGTTTGACATATGGATTCAATTTTATGGTTAATAAATTATCAGGCTTAAGAAGCCAACTATTGTTGCTTATACATCAACTTGCATTGACAGCAGGATGGGTTCTATTACAGAATGCCTGTTTTTCGCTTCCTGGTTTTTTGGATCATTTATAATGGCGCCCAACTTTTCCATATCTGTTACTTCAAGTACAAGGACCACTGTTTTTGGGTCATCCGCATCCTGAAATGTTTTGAAACCTGATACAGCAGGAGCAAATAGTGTTACCCTTTCCTGGTGGCCTTTCAGCCAGGTATTGAAATCACGGACTTTGTGCCGAACTACGATTGTTGCCATTTTCTTATTTTTTATTGGTTACATTCTATTTGTGATAATCCATTTCACGGAAAAAATTATTGTTTAAAAATTGCCTTCTTTCCGATTGTGAGTGTATTTATTTTATTCCGCGGTTTGGTAAAACTTAATGTCCGGTTTGCCTTCCACACCGGCGCTCATCATTAATTTTTTCTTTTCCTCAGAAAAGATAGAAGCTTTTGCTTTGGTCATGTCTTTGATGTCAAATACAAGGGCTACAATGTTAGGATCATCAATACCGCGGCCCAATGCTACATCAATCAAACCCTGGGAAGCCCTGTTTTCCGTGCCTTCGTTATCAAAAACTTTTAACCATGCATCAAAATCCTTCACCCTGTGCGTAACCCGCACCCATTGTTTTTCTTTTGATTTGGGGTTGAACCTTATTACGTGGAAAAATTGAATAACAGGTTTTGATAACACCCCGCCTTTTTCCATTACCGCTTTTAACCTGGGATCGGTGCCAAAATCTTTTGCTTTTTGTATGTCCGATATCTTCAGTGCAATAAGAACGTTATTGCGGTTGTCAATCTCCCTGCCTACAACTATATCTTCCATTCCGCTTGTCCTGCGCGCAGTGGAATCTGTATTAAAAAGAGGTCTCCACTTGTCATAATCTTTCACTTTATGTGAGATTTCCATTACATCAAACGGGGTGAAAACTGCTGGAGCGGGTGAGGCGGTAGTGGATGTTGTTGAATCTGCAGGCGCTTTTGTTGCATCTTCTTTCTTTTCAGCATTGTTGTTGCACGAAAAAAGTACTGCACAGATGCATACTACCAATAATTGTTTTAAAGCGGGGTTGCTCTTTTTCATTGTTTGGTTATTTATAATTTTGAGAATGAATGGAAGTGTATCAAAAAATAGCAGGTTCTATATAAACTTACCGCGGATATACAATGAGTTGATCGGATGGAGGACGAATGGGGTGTAAAATTGTCCGAATGCGGGATTTATTTACCGGAGGCTGGGGTATTTAGTACTAAGTATCGAGTATTTAGTATTGAGACCAGCCGGTAGCATATTGGAATAGGAAAGTATTTAGTACTGAGACCGTCATGTTTGTAAAACGCCTGGATACTATATACTGAATACTCAATACTGATTTACGCTGATTTCTCCAGTTTAAAATCAAAGAAGATGCGGGTACCATTTTTATTTTCTTCTTTCATGGAACCATTCAACTGGCGTGTGAGCAGTGATACCAATTGTCCGCCGAAACCGGTGCCATGG
>Ga0193753_10001680_pt1 | contig 18602 bp, 12 predicted proteins | sample H1c2metaG_FD_144925 | JGI IMG/M metagenome (GOLD analysis project Ga0193753, IMG submission 144925) | Soil microbial communities from a riparian zone of the East river system, Colorado, United States - H1c2 | ecosystem: Environmental > Terrestrial > Soil > Riparian zone | place: USA: East...
GTCCGTGTCGTCCACTGCCAATCGAAAGAAGTTTGCGAATGCACTCGTGGAAGAAATGGATACCGAGCTCGCCAGACCACCCCCGACAAAAGACACATTCGTCACCCAAGCTCCAGCGGCGACGTTGGTGCGTGAAAGGAGATGGTAACGTTTGCCTGCAACACTGTTCCAATCGAAGCGAGCGATGGACGAAGGCCACGGTGTGGCCGAAATCCGCGAAGGATGTGACAGCGGATCGAATGGGTTGGTTCCAGCCGCGCTTTCCTGAGAATTGGTAAATCCGTCGCCATCGGAATCATTCCCGGGAGCCAGTGTCCCATAAACAAGCTCCCAGACGTCATTCAGCGAATTTGCGTTGCGGTCCAGACCCGCCGCTCGCGCGTGGCAGATGACGAACGCCATCAGCACGCAACCGAGAAACTGTTTCATGGTGGATGAAAACAGGCGCATTCGGAGGCAAATCAACAATGCACGCAGCCCTGCTGTCTTGGAATTGAACAACGAGCCATTGGCTTTCGACATTCGCGCACGGGTAAGCAAATTGAAAGCCGCGTCAAGGGACGCGCGCCCGCCGATGACAAAAGCTAAACAGCCTCGGACTGCGAGCTGAAGTGAAACTCCTTTACCTTGAGCGCCGGAGTGAGCGAGGCAGCGCGGCCTTGCGATTCGGAACTGCTGACGCGTTCGACCGGACCAATCATTTCGACATTTCCCGGGGCCAGCAGCGTCAGCACGCTCTGGTTGAAGCGAAAGTTGCGGACAGGATATTGGATCTTTCCATTCTCGATCCACCAAACGCCGTCGCGCGTCAGCCCCGTGAAGAGCGCCGCGCGCGGATCGACCGAGCGAATGTACCAGAAACGGCTCACGAGCAAACCGCGCTCGGTCGCCTCGATCATTTTTTCCACGCTAGCAGTTGGCGCTGTGCTTTCGATGATCGTGTTCACTGGTCCCGGCGTCGGCGCTTTGCCCTTTTCCTTAGCCCAGTAGCGCGAGTAATGGAGGTTTTCCAAAACACCACTGCGTACGAAATAGATCTTTTCGGCGGGCACTCCCTCTTGCGCGGCGGGTGAGCCGGGCAAATCCGGGTGCCACGGATTGCTGCAAACGCTCAGGCGTTCGTCGAAGATTTTTTCGCCCAACTTCGTCTTGCCGCCCGGAGCGGAATACGCGCTGCGTCCTTCGTCGGCGCTACGCGCATCGAAACCAAAACGGATGAGATCATCCGCCGCCTGTGGTTCAAGAATCACCGGATAAACGCCGGCCGGGATCGCGCGTGGCGTTTTCGAGCTGACGGCTTTCTGAACCGCCTCGCGCCCGATGCGTGCGGTGTCCAGCTTCGCCACGTCGAAATGGTTGCGCAGAAAATAGCCGGAGCTGCTGCCGTCGGGAGTTCGGGCCGTGACGGAAAGGCCGGCGAGGCTCGATCGATGAAAATAAAAGTTTCCGTTCCTCGTGCCTGAACCATGAGCGACGCCGGTCGCATGGTGAAATCCCGCGCCGATCACGCCGGCCTTTTCGCAGCCGCGGATAATCTCATCGATGGCCCGCGCGCGCTCAGCCAGCGAAATGTTCACCGTCGCTTCGACGTAAGCGTTTGTCGGCTTGTAACGCTGTAGCCCGAGCGTCGGCACATATTCCTTGTCCACGGGCGAAAGGCGCGCGAGCCGTTCCGCTTCCACCACGGCCGTCTTCAGCGAAGTATCGTCAACGTTGTTGGCCGTCGAGGAACCGCGCTTGCGATCGATCCAAACTGTGACTGTGGCCGTGACATTTTCGCGGCGTCCGCTGGTGGCGAAGGCGTTGGCTGCGAAACGCAGGTGCGAAAAATCTTCGCTGTCCACGTTCGCCTGCGCGTCGTCGGCTTTGGTGTAGCTGAGCAGCTTCTCGCAGATCGCTTTCGATTCTTTCTCAGTGAGCATGGCGTTAAGCTTTCTTTGCTCCCGTGTTCAGAACGTTCACCTGGCGGAAGCGCGCGATCGGGCAGCCGTGGCTCACCGCGTTCGACTGCCCAGGCTCGCCCTTGCCGTCGTTAGCGGAACCGTTGATCTCGTAAGTCACCTGGCCGCCTAGACCATCGCAGGAGCGCCAGAAATCCGTCGTGCGGGATTGATAAGCGACGTCGCGCAGCATACTGCCGAGTTTTCCTTTTTTGATTTCCCAAAATGTCTGGCCACCAAATTGAAAATTGTATCGCTGCTGATCGATCGACCAGCTCCCGTTGCCGTAAATCAAAATGCCGTTGTCCACGCCGACGAGGAGGTCGTCGAGTCCCGCATTCACGGGCGCAGGTTCGAGCGACACGTTGGGCATGCGAGGGAACGGCACGCTGCCCCAACTGTCCGCGTGCAGGCAGCCATAAGATTTTTTTTGCCCGATGAGAGGTGCGAGATCGCGCGTCGTCTGCCAATCCACGAACAAGCCGTCCTTCACCAGATGCCAGCGCTGGCCGGGCACGCCCTCGTCGTCGTAGCCCACCGTGGCACAGCCTTCGGGCTGAGTGCGGTCCGCAAAAAAGTTGCAGAGAGTCGATCCAAACTGAAGTTTGCCGGTCTTGTCGGGCGTGAGGAAACTGGTGCCGGCGTAATTCGCCTCCCACAACAGCGCGCGGTCCAATTCCGTCGAGTGCCCGACGGTTTCGTGAATCGTCAGCCATAGATTCGAGGGATGAATGACAAGATCGTATTGGCCCGGCTCGACGGATTTCGCCTTCAGTTTCGCGACAGCTTCTTCACCGGCCTGCTCCGCTTCCTTGAGCCACGGATATTTCTCCATGTATTCGTAGCCGATGTTTTTCGGTCCCGGCAGGGCGCTGCGCGTTTGGAAATCTCCCGTACTGCGATTCACCGCGGTGACGGTCAGAGAAGGATTCGAGCGAATGAGGTACTGCTCGATCCGTGAGCCATCGGTGGAAGCGTAATACTTTTGCTCGTTGCTAAATGATAGACTGGAAGTCACGAAGCTCGCGCCTTGGGCCTTCATGGCAGTCTCGTTTAGCTTGAGCAGAAACGCCACTTTGTCTTCCGTCGCAACGTCGAATGGATCTTTCTCGAAGGCGCTCTTCCATTTCGCGACGACACGCGGCGTGGAAACCATTTCGACCGGGCGGCGTTGAAACATGGCATTGGCGCGGGCGATCTCGACTGCCTGCTCCGTGATGCGCCGCACCGATTCCGGCGTCACGAGGTGGCTCGCAGCAAAACCCCACGCGCCCTTGACCAGAACGCGCACGCCAAAACCGAAGCTTTGCGAGCGCGACACGTTTTGCACCCGCTCTTCGCGCGTGGAGATTGATTCGTGGCGGTAGCGATTGATGCGGATGTCCGCGTAGGTCGCGCCGAGCTTCTTCGCCAGCGGGAGGGCTACGTCGGCGAGCTTGTCTTTATTGATGGCCGCCGCCTCTGCTGCCTGGGTTTCAACGATCCAGGACGGCAAGCTGGCCGCGCCGCAGACGAGGCCAGTTGCTTTCAAGAAGTGGCGCCGGGATGGTTTCATGAATTTCGTCACGACAGTAGAAATGCCGTTTTGCAAAGACAAGTTGGAAGAGGTGCCGCTTTGACCATCAACCACAACGGACATAGTGAATCCAAAGACGGACTGAAGTCCTGCGGGTCTTTTGCCGATGAGAATCGGGCAGAGGTTTGGCGACGCCGATCTCTGGAAAACGAAAACATAAAAGAACCAATATGCCGTCATTTGCTTACACTGCGCGGGAGGCCAGCAGCGGCCGCGAAATCCGAAGCTCGCTCGACGCCTCCACCGAGCAAGCGGCCATCGCCACGCTGCTCAATCGCAATCTGCTCGTCATCTCCATCCAGGAAAAGATGGCCCGCCGTGGCAAAGCGGCCGGCGGCAAAGTCGCGCTCTCGGACCTGGTCGTCTTCACGCGTCAGCTCGCCACAATGGTCGATGCGGGTCTCGCGATGGTGCAATCCCTGCAAGCCCTCGCCGAGCAGACCACGAACAAGGTGATGAAGGACGTGATCAAGGACGTCTGCACGCGCGTAGAAGGCGGCGACAGCTTTTCCGAAGCGCTCACCAAACATCCCAAGGTTTTCAATCGGCTTTACGTCTGCATGGTCGGGGCTGGCGAACGCGGCGGTTTGCTCGCGGAAATTCTCAGCCGCCTGGCGACTTATCTGGAAAACACCGCGCGCCTGCGCAAGAAGGTAAAGTCGGCGTGTATGTATCCGACGGTCGTCACGATCGTCGCGATTGGCATCACCATCTTCCTCCTCGTGAAGGTCGTGCCGGTGTTCGGTGAAGTTTACAAAAGCTTTGGCTCGAAGCTGCCGGGACCGACGCAGATGCTGATCAATTTCAGCGAATTCGTTCAGTCGTATTTGCTCTATCTCCTCGCGGCGGGCGGCGGGTTGGTTTACGCGTGGTTCTCCTGGATCAAGACCAAGAAAGGCCGCGAGTTCTGGGATAATTTGCGCATCAAGCTGCCGATCTTTGGCACGATCGCCCACAAGATTTGTCTCGCGCGCTTCACGCGCACGCTGGCTTCGCTCATCCGCTCCGGTGTGCCGATTCTCGAAGTGCTCAGCATCGTCTGTAACACCGTCGGAAACGTCATGATGGAAAAAGCGGTCCGCTCGGCCGCGACGGATATTGAAAAGGGCGAAGGCATCGCCGCCGCCCTGGGCAAGCATCCCATCTTCCCGCCAATGGTCATCCGCATGGTGACCGCCGGCGAACAGACCGGTAAGCTCGAAGGCATGTTGGAGCGCATCTCCGACTTCCTCGACGAAGAAATCGAAACGACGCTCAACGGCCTCACGTCGCTGATTGAACCGTTGCTGATTGTGTTCCTCGGCGTGACCGTCGGCGGCATCGCGATTTGCATGTTCCTCCCGATCTTCAAGCTCTCGGAACTGGTGAATCCGCAGAAGTAGTAGCTGTTGTTGTTGTTTAACCTTCGCGAGGCGCGCAGAAATGCGCGCCTCGTTTTTTGCGTTTCGTTCTCGATGCGCCGCTCCCGGAATCTCCCGTCATACTTTCGTCGCTTGCCGCTGCGGAGACGTTTTCATAGGCTTTCACCATGGCCAAAATCCTCGTCGTTGATGACGAGATAACGATGATTCAGATTACTTCGGAACTGCTGCGCGCCGAAGGGCACGAAGTTTTTTCCTGCAGCAATCTGGATGGGGCGATCAGTTTGCTTGAAGCGAACAAACCGGAGCTGGTCATCACTGATCTTTATCTCGAAAGGGGCCGACCCATCGGGCTGACGCTCCTGGCGAGGGCCAAGTCGCTCAATCCGCCGCCCGTGGTCATCGTCATCACTGGCTTCGCCACCGTGGAAACCGCCGTGGACGCCATGCGGAAAGGCGCGTTCGACTATCTGCAAAAGCCGTTCAAGCTCGATGAATTCAAGCTCACCATCGGGCGGGCGCTCTCCTACAACGAAGCTGTTTCCGAAAACGTTTACCTCCGCAAACAGCTCAAGCACCAGTATCAGTTCGACCAGATCGTCGGCCTGTCGCCAAAGATGCAGGAAGTTTTCAAGATGGTGGAACGTGTCGCCGACACGGACAGCACCATTTTGATTCTGGGCGAAAGCGGCACGGGCAAGGAATTGGTCGCGCGCGCGCTGCACTTCAATAGCCGCCGGCAGTTTGCCCCGTTCATTCCGATCAATTGCGCCGCGCTTCCCGAGAATCTTTTGGAATCGGAATTGTTCGGCCATTGCCGCGGCGCTTTCACCGGTGCGCTCAACGATAAAAAAGGCCTCTTTGAAGAAGCGGACGGCGGCACGCTTTTTCTCGACGAGATCGGCTCCATGCCGCCGCTGTTGCAGAGTAGACTCTTGCGCGTGCTGCAGGATCGCGAAGTGCGCCGCGTGGGCGAGAACACGCCGATTCACGTCAATGTCCGCGTGCTCGCCGCCACCAATGAGCCGTTGGAAAAAAAGATTAAGGAGGGAACTTTTCGCGAAGATCTCTACTACCGGATCAACGTGATTCCGATTCAGTTGCCCGCCTTGCGCGAGCGGCAGGACGACGTGCCGCTGCTCGTCGCGCGATTCCTTCGCGATCGCGTCCACGCCCGGACGGGCCAGCCGTTTCAGGTCACGCGCCAGGCGATGAGCGCGCTCGGCGCTCATAGCTGGCCGGGAAATGTGCGCGAGTTGGAGAACGCCATCGAACGCGCGTGCGCTTTGTCCGACACAGAAATCATCAAAGTGGATAGTCTTCCTCCGGTCGTCGCGGCGGCGGGCCGCACGCAAACACCCGATCCGGGCGTCACCGACACCAAGTTTTTCGATCTGCCCGCCTCTGAGCCGGCGCCCAACGGCAAGACCGCCGTGAACACCGCCGCGCCTTTGACGACCCTGAAGGCTTACATGCGCGAGCAGGAACTGGCTTACATCAACCGCGCGCTTTCCCAGTCGAACGGTGACAAAGAAAAAGCCTCGCGCCTGTTGGGCGTCAGTCTCGCCACGCTCTACCGCCGGCTCGCGGAGGAATAGACTGGGTCCATCGTCACTCCCGGAACGGCGAGGAGCTTGCATGTCCCGCCGATGAACAGTAGAAACCGCTTAATGTCTCGCGTCCTTGTGACTTCTTTGCACCGCACCGCCGACTTCGAGCAATCGCACGGCTATCTCCTGGAGATCGATTGGGACCGCAAATGCGTGACCCAGAAAATCGAAGCGCCGCCGCTTTGGTCGCAGTTCTCCAAACGCGCCCGGGGCGGGCGCCGCGGCCTGCGCGGCATCACTTACTACAACGGCCTCATCTGGGTCGCCTCGTGCGATTGCCTTTTCGGTTTCACGCCGGAAGGGCTGCGTCCCGAGCGAATGCTTTCCCACCCTTATATGTCTCACATCCACGAAATCGAAGGCGTGGCGGAAGGTATTTGGGTGACCTCCACCAACGGCAACGGCGTGTTCCTGATCAACGACCGCCAGGAAGTGCTCAAGGAGGGCTGGATTGAAGGCCCGCCCACCCAGGACATGCGGATCCACATGGAAAATCATTACGACCACTACCATGTGAACACGGTGCTCTTCCAAGGGACGGATGTCCTCGCCTACTCCGCGACGACGGGCAAGGTCTATAAGATGTGGCCGGGGCCGGTGACGGAAATTATCGAGCTGGAAAAGCGCTGCCACAATGTCGGGCCAACGAAGTTCGGCTGGATCCGCAACGTCTCCGGCAAATCGATCGTCAAAGTGGGGGACCACGAAATTTATACGCCCATTCGTGGTGATAAGGGAGAGTTCACCAACCCCGGCTGGCTGCGCGGCCTGGCGTGGCTCAGCGAGACTCGCATCCTGGTTGGCTCCAGCCCGACCATGCTCCTCGAGATCGATCTCTTGGAGCGAAAAGTCGTGGCCGAGATGAAACTCGAAGATGATCCCGGGTGGACCACGCACGGCATTTACGTGGACGAGCGCAAGTGTTGTGAAACGCCTGTGAACGGCATCCAGGCGCACAAGCCATCCCTTGCGCCTCGCCGCAGCAACAAACCTCGCGGGGTGCGCAAGCTGTTCAAGAAGCTCGGTTTCTGACCCGCTCATGACGCCGCCGGGGTGTGGGCTTTACCGCGAGAGAACACAGGGCATACTGCCGCGCGTGCTGTCGAAGGATTCTGTCGTAACGGATTTTGACGCGCGTCTCCGGGACATGTCCGTCAGTTTTGTGCGGGAGAATCGCGCTGGTTCCCCGGCCGTCATGATTGCTTTTGGCGGCATCAAGCTTGGCCTCGGCGTCCCCACGTTCGAGTTCTTTCGGCTCGCGTCCGATCTCCCGGTCCACAAGCTCTTTTTCCGCGATGTCCATCAGGCCTGGTATCATCGCGGGTTGCCAGGCGTCGGCGCACGCATCGATGAGATTGCGGCGTTCATTCAACGCGAGATCGGCAGCGTCGGAGCGCGTCGCGTCGCGGTCTTCGGCAATTCAATGGGTGGCTACGCGGCGCTCCTGTTTGGCGCGTTGATCCAGGCTCAAGAAGTTCACGCGTTCGCGCCGCAAACATTTTTGTCGCCGTGGCAGTTGCTCAAGAGTCGGGACTTCCGTTGGAAGCGTGACATCTGGCGTGTGTATTTGTCGGCAGACTATCGCAGACATCTCGATCTTCGCGGGGCGTTGTGCGCCGCAAAGAAAACACAATTTCACGTTCACTTCTCGCCGACGAATCGCCTCGACGCCCGGCACGCCCGGCACCTGGCCGCATGCGCCAACGTGCATCTCCACGCGCATCCGGAAGGCGGACACCGCGTCGTCAAGGCACTGCGCGACAATGGCACGTTGCAACAAATCGTTCGCAGCGCGATCGAGGAACCTTCGGCAGAAAGCGGCCCGCACCTGGATTGAGTCCTGGCCAGCGTGCTGCCGGTTTGCAACCGGCAGTCCGGCTCCCTCCCTTCCAGCACGCAGAGAAAGAGATTCACGCGTTCTGAGCTCAGCGCGCTTCTGCCAGTTGCAAACTGGCAGCACGTTGACGGATCTCCTGCAACCGTCCGCAAGCATTCCATCGTTGCGCGGCCGATGGGTCGAGCGATAGCCTGCGCGCCAATTGTGAGCGTCATGAGCGAACCACAGCCAGCATATCGAGGCCGTGTCAAATACACCGGGACGGACGCCCGCGCCTGCCAGGGTTGCAAGCCGGACGAGTTCGCGCGCTTGAACCTCATCCACACGTTGCACCTCACGGTGTTTCGCCGGAAGCCATGATCGTTCTGGGACTCGGAGGGGCCGTCGGGCACGACCCCGCGGCCGCCATCGTGGTCGATGGCAAAGTAATCGCCGCCGCCGAAGAGGAACGGTTCATTCGCGACAAACACGCCAAGGGCCTTCAGGCGGAACAGGCAGCGCAATTCTGTCTGCACTTCGCGGGCGTCAAACCTTCCGATGTTCAAGCCGTCGCTTACCCGTTTGCGCCCATCAGTATTCTCGGGCCGGCCCGCTGGCATTACGCGCTGCGTCATTGGTATGCGCCGGATCGCGCGCTGACGGCGCTGTTGAATGGCAATCGCCGCTATCGGCGCAACGTGCGCGCAGTCTTCCAAATGCTCGAACGCATCGGCATCGACCCTCGCAAGATTAAATTCATGCCGGTCGAGCATCATCTCGCGCATGCGTCGAGCGCGTATCACGTTTCCGGTTATCGCGACGCGGCGATCCTGAGCGTGGATGGCGTGGGCGAATACTGCACGACCTGGTTCGGCTACGGCCAGGGCGGGCGGATTCATCGCGTTAAAGAATTCTATTCGCCTGACTCACTGGGCGGACTCTACGGCGCGATCACGGAGTACCTCGGTTTCGAAATGCTCGATGGCGAATTCAAAGTCATGGGCATGGCGCCCTACGGCGACGCGAACCAGATCGATGTGACGCCGCTGTTGGATTGGAGCAAAAACAACTTCCGCGTGAACACATCGCTGGTGAACTGCATCGGCTGGCGGCGTTACAAACGAGACGGCAAAGGCACTTACTTTTCGCGCAAGCTGATCGACATGTGGGGGCCACCGCGCGAAGGCGACGAGATTGACGAGCCGTACGTCCACGTGGCCGCCGCGGTGCAGCAGCAACTCGAGAAAGTATTGCTGGCGCTCACGCGGAATTATCTCGGTGAACACATCGCGCGGACGAAGCGCCTTTGTTACGCGGGCGGCGTGGCGCTGAACGTGAAGGCCAACCAGCGGCTCATCGCGCAGTTGCCACCCGGCGGCGAACTGTTCGTCCAGCCGGCGGCGAGCGATGCGGGCACGGCGCTGGGCGCTGCGACCTACGCGGCGCACGAGTTGGGCGACAAAATTCAGCCGATGGAACATGCCTACCTTGGCCCCGAGTATTCGCTGGAAGAAATCGCGGCCGCGCTCAAGAAACGGCACGTGAAATTCGAGTTGTGCCAGTCGATCACTGATGTCGCGGCGGAATTGCTGGCGCGCGGCGAAGTGGTTTCGTGGTTTCAAGGGCGCATGGAATTTGGTCCGCGCTCGCTCGGCAACCGCAGCATCCTGGGCAATCCCGCCAGCCGCGGCACGGCCGACTTGATCAATGCGCAGATCAAATATCGCGAACGATGGCGGCCGTTCTGCCCTTCCATGCTCGACACCGTCGCGCCGGACATTTTGCAGACGAAACATCCGTCGCCTTACATGACATTCACGTTCGACGTGGCGGAACATTGGAAAGCGCGCATCCCTGAAGTGGTCCACGAAGACGGCACGGCCCGCCCGCAGATCGTCACAAGGAAGAGCAACCCGCGTTACTACGAGTTGCTGCAGAAATTCGAAGCACGAACCGGCCTTCCGGTCTTGCTGAACACCTCCTTGAACCGGCGCGGCGAGCCGATGGTCTGCTCGCCTGACGACGCGCTGGAGATGTTCTTTGGCAGCGATCTGCAAAACCTGGCCATCGGCGACTTTCTCATAAAAAAAGCGTGATCGGCCACTGGCTTATTGTCACCGCAACCAAACCTGCTAAGCTGCGCGCTCACTTGTGAAAAAAATATTGTTGGCCCTCGCTCTGGTTTCGCTCGCCGTCGATGAATTCTCGGCGCGCGCGCAGGAAGTAATTGACCCCAACCACACCGTCGTGCGTTTTCACGTGTCCACGGGTGGAACGAATTTCGGCAGCATCGACATCGAGCTGTTCGATCAGGAGAAGCCCGAAACGGTGCAGAACTTTTTGAGCTACGTTCACAGCGGCGTTTACTCGAACCTGATCGTGCATCGCCTCATCACAAACTTCGTTCTGCAAGCGGGTCACGTGCGAACGGACAGCCCTGCGAGTGAGGCCCCCTTCACTTCTTACATCCAGGGCGACAACTTTGGCCCGATTGCGAATGAGTACGGCGTGGGGCCGGAGTTGAGCAATGAGTACGGAACCATCGCGATGGCGCGCATTTCCGGCCAAGCCAATTCCGCCAGCGGCAACTGGTTTTTCAATCTCACCAACAATTCCTTTCTGGATTCGGTCGATGGCGGCTTCACGGTTTTTGGTCGGGTGGTCAACACGCTGGGCGAGCGCACCGGCACCAACTTGCTCAATTTCTTTAACACGGTTTCGACGACAAACGCTGCTCCCATGACGCCGTCCGATTATTTTAGCGACCTCCCGATTTCGTTTCCGCGTGAATCGGCACCTCATTACGCGGATTTGTACACGATCAACGCCGAAATCATCCAAGGCTCGCTTCACTCCGTGGTGCGCTTCGATATTTTCACGCAAGGCACGAACTTCGGCAGCATCGACATCGAATTGTTCGATCAGGAGAAGCCGGAGACGGTGCGCAACTTCCTCTCCTACGTTTATGGCGGGGGTTACTCGAATCTCGTTTTGCACCGGCTCGATCCGGGCTTCGTCATGCAAGGCGGTCGCGTGCAGGTGGACAATGCGGCGAGCGCCAGCCAGTTTAATAATTTCTTCAGCAAGAACTACGGGAACATCACGAACGAATACAGCGTCGGGCCTGAGTTGCACAACGAGTTCGGGACCATCGCCATGGCGCGCGTGGCCGGCGACACGAACTCGGCGGGAGCAGAATTCTTTTTCAATCTCACCAACAATGTCTCGCTCGACACGAACGATGGCGGCTTCACCGTCTTCGGACGCGTCATCAACTCAACCGGTGAGAATCGCGGGACGAACCTGCTCAACTTTTTCAACAACCTTCCCCTGGGCACGGGTGTGCGCGAAGCGATCACCGGCGATCCGCTCGAATTCTTTGGCGAGATACCCACGTCTGCTTTCCGCACTGAGTTGATCACCAATAACTCCCTCGTCGTCACCAGCACGATTCCGCCGCAGTACCGCGACCTGTTCGTGGTGCAAGCCAGCATCATCGAAGGCAACCGGACCGTGGACCGCGTCCGGCCCACCCTCACCGTCGATGATTTATTGTACATCCGAACGAGCAATTCCGTTCTCCGCATGTCGGGCACGGCCAGCGATAACATGGAAGTCGCGCGTGTGTACTACTCCAACTCTCCCGTGCAAATTCGGTCCGCCATTGGCAAAACGAGTTGGATCACGGACGTGAATCTGGTGCCCGGCACGAATGAGATCGCCGTTCGGGCGGTCGATTATTTTGGCAACGTTTCGACTTCAGTGACACGCAAGGTCTTCTACTCGGTCTTCAAGCCCATCTCGTTCGATCTGATTGGGAAAGGCAAGATCACGGGCATTACTAACGGCCAACTCTTCGAACTCACTACGGAATATCAGGCCACGGCCACGCCGGCGCGCGGCTATTATTTCAACGGTTGGCGCGGCGATGGTTATTCGGATGAACGGACCGTCACGTTCGTGATGGAAGAAGGCCTCAATATTATTGCGCGCTTTTCCAAAACGTTTCTCGGCTTGGCCAAGGGGAAATACGAAGGCGTGTTCTCTCCGAACACGAACGGCACTCCCAATATGGCGGGTTTGATCTCGTTGAACCTTCAGGCCAACGGTTCGTTTTCCGGGCGTTTGAAGCCGCTGGGCGCGAACTATCTCATTCGCGGGAAAATGGACGGCACGGGGAACACCGTCATCACCGGGCCTTTGGGAACGAATCTTCTCCGCATGCAGGTGAGTTTGTACGCGGACGGCACGGAGGGAATTTACGGATACTATTCCGACGGCCACTTCTTTTCCGAATACACGCTGTGGCGCGTCCAAACCTTCGGCAAAACCAATCCCGCGCCGCAGGCCGGCCAATACACATTCAATCTTTCGCCGCCGACAGACACGAACAGCGGCGTGACGGATGGCTCGGGCTTCGGCACCGTGACGGTGGACGCGAAGGGCAAGATCACCGTCGCGGGCACCCTGGCAAACGGAGCGGCCTTCAAGCAAAAGACCGCATTGCTGGCCTATGGACGCTGGCCTTTTTATTACACGGCGAAGAAGGGCGATTCCGTGCTCGGCCTGGTCCAGTTCAACACCAACGACACTTTCAGCGCAGACGTGAAATGGTTCGGGACCAATTTCCCGGGCGGGATCAATCAGAACCAGATCCTTCGCGGCTCTCCGTACATTCCTCCTTCGCAAGCACGCCTGTTCGATTGGACCAACGGGATAATTACGTTTGATGGTGCAGCGCTGGCCGGTTCCGTGACGTCGGATGTGGAACTGCACGAAGACGGTTCGTTCAGCGTGCCGTCGAATCCGAACAACATTCAGCTTAACGTGGCCGATGCGACGGGTCTGATCACGGGAAGTTTCACGCATTCGGGTTCCAACGCGCCGGTCGCAATCCGGGGCGCGGTGCTTCAAAGCAGCAACAGCGCCGCGGGTTATTTCCCCGGGTCCCCACACAAAGGCGGATTCACAATTCGACGCGCGCCTTAACAACGCGTTCAAAAATCCGCGGGCTGTTGCGGTGGTCTGATCACCGCGTAACCCTACTGCCTTCGGAATTCAGGCCGGTTTCTCCCGATGGGACATCCGACAATAGCCCAGCGTTTCAACGCTGGGCTATTTCTGTGTCCTTCCGGGGACCGCAGCGTTGAATTCTCGAAAGGCATTAACCCTCATCGCATCTGATTTTCCGGCCTGAGTTGCGCGGGCGCTCTCGCTGGCTACATTACGGCGTCTTCAAAAGGAGGAGACGTTCCATTCCGGAACTTAATCGTGATCTATGAACGACGTGGTGTGTACTCATGGCGGCGTGCAACGGTTCAGGAAATTTTTCACGGAACATGCGTGCATCCTGGTTCTTCTGTTGAGCGGTTTTATCTCCGGGTCCGTGGCTGGCGCTGGCCTCGGACCACGAACAGACACAGCCTTGCGGATGCCGAGGGACGCCATTCAATTCGATTACACGGTCGAGAACGCCTTTGGCGATCTCTCGTTTGCGCTGCCGATGGTCGTGGTGTCGCCGCCGGAAGGAAATCGCGTCTTCGTCGCCGAGCAGGGCGGCGCCATCAAGGTCATCCCCAATTTAGACCAACCGGTCGCTAGCGTGTTTCTCGACATCTCACCGCGCGTGGCCTTCGGAAATCCGTCGGAGGAAGGCGGCATTCTCGGCCTCGCGTTCCACCCAAACTATTCCGCGAACGGCTTCTTCTTCGTCTATTATCTCTGCGACACCACGACGGCCGACGGTTCGGGACGCCACAATCGCCTCTCCCGTTTCACGCGTTCCAAGAGCGATCCGAACAAGGCCGACGCGGGTTCGGAAGTGATTTTATTTTCTCAGTACGACGAGAAGTTCAACCACAACGGCGGCACGATCGCCTTCGGCCAGGACGGTTATCTCTACCTGTCGCTGGGCGATGAAGGACATCCCGACGACATGTTCGACAACGCCCAACGCATCGACAAAGATCTGTTCTCGGCCGTCATCCGCATCGACGTAGATCATCGCGCGGAGAGCTTGCGGCCGAATCCTCACGCGGCGCTGGCGGGCAAAGTCAATTACTGGATCCCGCCGGACAATCCGTACGTCGGCGCGACTTCCTTCAATGGTTTCAATGTCGATCCGACGCGCGTGCGTACTGAGTTTTATGCCGTCGGCATCCGCAGTCCGTGGAGAATGTTTTGGGATTTGCCCACGGCCACGCTTTACCTCAGCGACGTTGGCGAAAATTCTGGCGAAGAAATCAACGTCATTACCAAGGGTGGCAACTACGGCTGGCCTTACCGTCTCGCGAATGAACCCGGGCCAAAAGCCGATCAAGCTCCCGCGGGTTTCAGTTCCACTCCGCCGCTGCTCACATACGCGCGCGGCGAGTCCGGGCCTTTCGTCGGTCGCGCGGCCATCGGCGGCGTGGTGTATCGCGGCAGCCGGTTCCCGGAACTGAACGGCGCGTACATTTTTGGAGACTACTATGCCGGGAATGTTTGGATGCTGCGCCACAGCGGCAACAGCGTGCAGACCTGGCAATTCCTTTTTGCCCTCCCGCAATTTCACATCGTCTCTTTCGGCGTCGATCCGCGGAACGGCGACATTCTCATCTGTGACATCGGCGGCAATCAGATCAAGCGCCTCATTCGCACGCCCGGTTCCGAGCGCGTGCCGGCGACATTGGCGGAGACGGGCGCGTTCGCCGATCTACCCACGCTCACGCCCAGCGCCGGCGTCGTGCCCTACGATCTCAACGTGCCGTTCTGGTCCGATGGCGCGATCAAGCAGCGATGGTTCGCTATGCCGGACGCCACTTCAAAAATCGATGCGCGCCCTGCTCACTGGGAATTTCCCGAAGGCGCGGTGTTCGTAAAACATTTCGAACTCGAACTCGTGAAAGGCGATCCCGGCAGCCGTCGTCGCGTCGAGACGCGCTTCCTCGTGCGGAACTCCAGCGGCGTTTACGGCGTCACGTATCGTTGGAATGGTTCGCAGGACAACGCCACGCTTGTTCCCTTCGCTGGCGCCGACGAAACGTTTTCTGTTAACGACGGCGGTGTCGTGCGGCAACAGACGTGGCATTATCCCGGCGGCAACGAATGCCTGACGTGCCACAACCCGATCGGAGGACTCGCCCTCGGGCTGACCGCGCCGCAGATGAATCGAACCTTCAACTACGGTTCCTTCAGCGGCAATCAGCTCAGTGCATTGGCAAAGGCAGGATATTTTTCCAGCAAACCGCCGGCGTCGCGCGCGCTGGCTCCCGCTTCCGATACGCGCGCCAGTCTTGAATCGCGCGTGCGCTCCTATCTCGAAGCCAACTGTGCGCAGTGCCATCAGCCGGGTGGTTTCGGCCGCGCTCTGTGGGACGCGCGCATGGCGACACCCCTGGCGCGCGCCGGCATTATCAACGGCGGCGTAAGCGACACGATGGGTGATGCGGCGCAACGGGTCATCGCGCCGAAATCGCCCGAGCATTCGATGATTCTCACGCGCATGACCACACTCGATCCGAGCCGCCGCATGCCACCACTGGCCAGCAGTGTTGTAGATATCGAGGCCATGGAATTGATGACGGATTGGATCAACAGCCTTCCCAAACGGACGCAGCCGCTGAAGGTCCACATCACCGCGCCGCGCTCAAGTGGAACCACCAACGACGTGGTTACAGTTCGAGGTGTGGCCAGCGGCGATAATCTCGCGGCGGTGGTGTTCACGGTAAACGACAGCGAGGAACAAACGGCGAGCGGCGTCGCCGAATGGTCGGTGGAAGTTCCCCTGACCGTGGGCGTCAACCGCATCGCCGTGACAGCAGTCAGCAACACCGGCCAGCGCTCGCGCCCGGCCACGAAGTTGGTAAAGCGGAAGGGATGAAGAGACGCAACGCCGGTTCGGCGCCACTTACAGAAGAGAACAAAGGGAAGGAAGACCGGATGCCCCACGGAATCATCACGGCACGCTGGAATTGCGACGGGTCATCGTGTTTGAGTGGTCGCCATGAAAATTGCGCTCGCGTCGGATCACGCTGGGTTTGAATACAAGGAAGCTATCAAAGGCTGGCTCTCGCAGCAGGGGCACGAGGTGAAGGACTTCGGCACTTTCAGCAACGAGCGAGTGGATTATCCCGACTTCATCCGGCCCGCGGCGGAGGCCGTGGCGCGCGGCGAATGCGAGCGTGGCATCGTGCTGGGCGGATCGGGCAATGGCGAAGCGATGGCGGCGAACAAAGTGCGCGGAGTGCGTTGCGCCCTTTGCTGGAGCGAGGAAACGGCACGTCTCTCGCGCCAGCACAATGACGCCAATGTCTTGTCACTCGGCCAACGCATGATCCCGCAGGAACTGGCGTTGCGCATCGTGGAGCTTTGGCTGGCGACGCCGTTCGAAGGCGGGCGGCATCTGGCGCGCATTCGGAAGCTGGAGGGAAGCAATCAGTGAATCAGTAACACGCCGCCCGGATGCACACGTCCCAACTGATTCACCGCTATCACACAGTGTTTTACTAAATTTCCTTTCCACTTCCTCGATCTGCGCCATCTTTGCCGCGCATGAAAGGTAAGAGACGCGAGGCGCGCGAACGCGCCGTTCAGTTTCTGTTCCAGTACGATTTGAATCCGCCCGAAAATCTCGAGGCAGCGCTCGAACATTTTTGGATTTCCCAACGCATGGCCGCGCACGTGGATGAAAGCCAGCCGACGTACGGCCAGGCGCCGGAGATTCCGCCGCCCAGCACCGACGAGGTGGCGATGCGTCTGTTCGCGGACCCGTTGATCCGCGGCACGCTGGAGCATCGCGACGAGTGTGACGGCATCATCACGAAGCACGCCAAGAACTGGGACCTGCACCGCATCGCGACGGTCGATCGCAATGTGATGCGGCTGGCCATTTTCGAGATGCTACACCGCGATGACATCCCGCCCATCGTGAGCATCAACGAGGCGGTGGACATCGCGAAAAAATTCTCGACGCTCGACAGCGGCAAGTTCGTGAACGGCATCCTCGACAAGGTGAAGAGTGAACTGATGCGACCCGCGAGGATCGTCACATAGGTAGAAGGGCGGAAAGCTGGCGGTTGGTGGTTCGCGAACTTTCAACTTTCAACTTTCCACTTTCAACCGGGAGCCAAGAATGTTCGCTGATTTACATCTCCACACGAATTTTTCCGATGGCACTTACACGCCAGAGGAACTGACTGGGCACGGCAAACGCCTCGGCTTTCGCGCGCTGGCATTGAGCGATCACGACACGATGGAAGGTTGCGCGCGCATGGCGGCGGCCTGTCAGGCGGCGAACATCGAGTTCATTCCCGCAACGGAATTAACCGCGGAGCTCGACGGCCGGGAGCTGCACCTGCTGGCCTACTTCATCGACACAAGCGACGCAAAGCTGCTCGTGGAACTCGGACGGTTTCAGGAGGTGCGGCAGAGCCGTATTCGCGAAATGGTCGCGGCCATTCAGAAGTTGAACGTGCCGTTGCGCGAGGAGTTGGTCTTCGAGGTCGCCAATTGCCGCGCGCCCGGCCGTCCGCACGTCGCTCGCGCTTTGGTCCAGGCCGGCTTGTGCTCGAGCCTTGACGAGGCTTTCGACCGTTTTCTCAAAAAAGGAAAACCGGCCTGGGTGCCGAAGTTCAAGATTTCCGCGACTCAGGCGATCGAGTTGGTTCACGGCGCGGGTGGTCTCGCGGTCATGGCGCATCCGGGTTTGAACAATTGCGATGCGTTGATTCCCGCGCTGGCGGAGTGCGGTTTGGACGGCCTCGAGTGTTATCACACGAAGCATCCGTGGGCGGTCGCGGAACATTACGTGAAAATGGCGGAGCAGAACGATTTGCTCGTGACGGGCGGTTCGGATTGCCACGGCATGAGCAAAGGGCGTCCGCTCATCGGCGGCATCAAGCTGCCGTACGCGCGCGTTGAAGCGATGAAGAAGGCCGTGAAGAAATGGCAAGATCGGCGCGCGGAAGTGATACGGGAATCGACAGTCCAGGACTAGTTCACCGCATGTTGGGCTTCTTCAAAAAGATCAAAGACGGGCTGGCGAAAACGCACGGCAAGCTCACGTCAGAAATCAAACGCATCGTCACGCGCTCACCGCGGTTGACCGCCGATTCGATCGAGGAACTCGAAGCCGCACTGCTCGGCGCCGACCTGGGCATAGCGATGACGCAGCAGATTCTCGCGGCGGCGAAGAAGGCGTTTGAATCGCAGGGCAAGACGGGCTTGGACTTCCTGGAAGTCGCCGCGCGCGAAGTGGAACAAAGTCTCTCCACCAACCATAACGAACTGGAAAAGCAACCGAGTGGCGTCACCGTCGTC
>Ga0193753_10001681_pt1 | contig 18601 bp, 17 predicted proteins | sample H1c2metaG_FD_144925 | JGI IMG/M metagenome (GOLD analysis project Ga0193753, IMG submission 144925) | Soil microbial communities from a riparian zone of the East river system, Colorado, United States - H1c2 | ecosystem: Environmental > Terrestrial > Soil > Riparian zone | place: USA: East...
CCCGCTTGCGCGCGGAGGGGTCAGAGGCTGGCATTGAAGGCTTACGACCCTGGGGAATTTCTGTCGGTTGCAAAAAAAGCCCGGCAAATCTACTGGTTGGACCCATCCACGCGCAAGCGGGAGCTTGCGCTTCTGGCATATATTTCCCATCTACATGACCCTGCACCGCCTCCTTCCGCTTTACGACCGCGCACGAGCGGCCAATGAACCCCTGGTACTCGCCACCGTCATCAGGACCGGTGGCTCGACGTACGCCAAACCCGGCGCGCACATGCTGATCGCCAGCGACGGCGAATACGCCGGCCTGTTGTCCGGCGGTTGTCTCGAAGGCGACCTGCGCGAACACGCGAGAGAAGTGGCGGCCAGCGGCCAAGGTCGCATCGTGAGCTATGACCTGCGCAGCACCACCGACCAGTTGTTCGGACTCGGCGCGGGATGCGAAGGCGCCATGGACATCCTGCTAACGCGGGTCGCCGGAGATGGCCACTGGCAACCGCTCGCCGGAATGGCGGAAAGCTTTCGCGCCGCGCGCCAGCAGCACTTCGCGTTCGTGATCGCGAGCGCCGACCTTAAGTTCCCGCTCGGGTTTTCATTCCAGGTCGACGCCGCGACCGCGGCCGCAGCGCCCGGTGTCGAGCTGTTCATCGCCGTCGTGACGCCACCGCCGCACCTGCTGTTGTTAGGCGGCGGTCCCGACGCGCGCCCGGTGGCCGCGCTCGCCGCTTTTCTCGGCTGGCGTGTCACTGTCGTCGAGCATCGGACGACTTATCTGGCCCCGGAGCGCTTTCCACCGTCGACGACATTGATCGAAGCGCGTGCCGCCGAACTTGGCGCAAGCGTGACGCTCGCCGAGTATTCCGCCGCGATTGTCATGAGCCACCACCTGGATTCGGATCTGCACTATCTGCGCGCGCTCGCCGCCAGCCGCATTCCCTATGTCGGGTTGTTAGGACCGGCCGCGCGGCGGGAAAAGCTGCTCGGCGATCTGGGCGCGGACGCCGAGCGCCTGCGCCCCCGATTGCGCGCCCCCGTGGGCCTCGACATTGGCGGCCGCACGCCCGAGTCCATCGCCCTGTCCATCATCGGCGAGGTTCACGCCGCGCTCGAGGGACGAGCCGGACGGCCGTTTTCTGAGACGGCCCGATGAAGACCGCGCCTTGAACGAACTGCTGCCGCTCATCGGCATTCTCGTGATGACCGGCCTCGTCGGCGGATTCGTCGCCGGCCTGCTCGGTGTGGGTGGCGGAATCGTCACCGTGCCGGTGCTCGAATATTCGCTGCGATTCCTCGATGTGCCGGAGGAATACCGCATGCATGTCGCGGTCGCGACTTCACTCGCGGCCATCATTCCGACCTCCATCAGTTCCGCACGCACGCATCATTCGCGCGGCGCCGTCGATTGGGATCTCGCAAAGCGCTGGGCCGCGCCACTGCTCATTGCCTCTCTCGCCGGCAGCCTGCTCGCGTCGCACGCGCCGCCTGCGGTACTCGCGGGGGTCTTCGGCACCGTCGCGCTGGTCATTGCGCTCAAGATGTTCCTGCCGCTCGATCACCTTCGCGCCAGCGACCACGTGCCGCGCGGCATCGGCGGCGCGGCCCTGGCAGCGATGATCGGTGGTGTGTCCGCCGTCATGGGAATCGGCGGTGGCACGCTCACCGTACCCACGCTCAGCCTGTGCGGCTATCCGATTCACCGCGCGGTGGGCACCGCGTCGTTCTTCGGTCTCCTCATCAGCGTGCCGGGGACGATCGGCTATCTACTGGCCGACCCGCCCGCCGTGCTTCCGTGGCTCACGGTGGGATTCGTCAGCGTGAGCGGACTCGCGGTCATCGTGCCGGGATCCATGCTCACGGCGTCGCTCGGGGCGCGCGTTGCGCACAGCTTGAGCCGCCGGCGCCTGTCGCAGGCCTTCGGCGTGTTCCTGCTGGTGGTGGCTTCCCGGATGATCTATCGAGCGATCGCGTGATTCGCCGGGGCCCGCACGTCGGCTTCCTCGAACACCACGTCGATGGGAATGAGCGGCACCTGGCAATCGATCGATATGCAGACACCGCGCAGCAGGTCCACCTGCGAGACGGTCAGACGTCCGCCGACCGCGATGACGCGCGCCAATCCTTCCGAGAACGCGCGCTTGCCGGTGGGATGGACCTGGTCGAGTGCCGTCAGCGCGGTATCGAGCGCAGCTGGCGTGACGAGCAGTTCGGGATACGGCGCCCAGGTCTTCGGCGGCACCATGCCCATGAGGCCGGCGCGATAGGCATTGTTGCCCTGCTTGCCCGCGCCGAAGCGGCACTGCGCGAGCGCGGAGTACACCACGCACACCTCGGCGGCGCGTTCGGGTAGCGGCACCGGCGGCGCTTCGGCGGCGGCCTTTGCGAGCCGCTTCTCGAGCATGCGCGTCAGTGAATAGCGCAGCATGTCGCCGGTGGCCACGGTGGGCGCGAAGGCACGCGCCACCGCGCGCAGCCGCTTGCGATCCGCGGATTCCATGGCGGGAAGCAAAGTGAGCAGATCGGTGAGCAGCGGCAGCCGCGCGGCCGGCGCAAGCTGCGCGATGCGCGCGATCTGCGCCTGGGTTTCCTTGAACAGTTCGATGCCGAGCACCGGCGCGAGACGCGTGAGCTGCGTGCGCCATTTCGCCGGTTCCGAAGTGAGCATGGCGGCGACAAATGTCGCCTGAACGGCGATCGTGGAGTTTTCCACCTGCGCCACGAAGCTGCCGATGGCCGCCTGTTGATCCTGCGCGAGACGATTGCGCAGCACATCTGGCGGAAGCGTGCGTCCGCCGATCATGCGTACACCCGAAGGCATGGTCTCCGTCAGCGCCACGCCGGACCCTTCAATCATTGTCGCGGGCGCGGCGGTGGGCATGGCAGCGGGCGCCATGGCCATGATGGGCATCGCAGTCGCGGCGAACGGCGCGGCTTCACTGCCACTCGTCGGCGCGGCTTCAGCCTGCGGCCCAGGCTTCGCGGCGGTCTTGCGGCGCTCGTCGCTGACCAGCGTGCGAAACTTGAGTGGCGTGACGCGTGCATCGAGCGCACGCACGCGCTCTTCAAGTGGCGGATGCGTCGCGAACCAGGAAGCGCCGATCTTGTTAGCCCAGGCCGGATCGCTGCCGGCGAAGAACATGTGCGCAACGCCCGACGAACCATCGTGCATCAGCCGCGTCCCCGCGGAACTGGCCGCCATCGCCACGAATGCGCCCTGCAGCGCTTGCGGATTGCGCGTGAACTGAACGGACGAAGCGTCGGCGAGATGCTCGCGGCGGCGCGAGACCGCGGCCTGCAGCAGGCGGCCAGCCAGCATGCCGACGCTGCCGGCGATGAAAATGCCGAACGCGACGATTTTGAGCCGCGCCGCCCCACGGCCCCGGCTGCGGCCACGCATGAACCGGCGTGCGAGATCGGTGATCACGAACAGGCCGAAGATCCACGCCGTCAGACGCATGTTGATCTTCATGTCGCCGTTGAGGATGTGGCTGAACTCGTGCCCGATGACCGCCTGAAGCTGCTCGCGATCGAGCGCGTCGAGAGCGCCCTGCGTGACCGCGACCGCCGCTTCGTCGGGTGAATTTCCGGCCGCGAACGCATTGATGCCCGCCTCGTCCGGCAGCACGAACACCTGCGGCTTGCGGATGCGTGCCGCGATCGCCATTTCTTCGACGATGTTGACCAGGCGCTGGCGCTTGAGGTCGCCGTCACTGGCGGTCACCGGTATGCCGCCGAGGGAGCGCGCCACGGTGGCGCCGCCGGCACGCAGCTGCGAACTCCTGTGCCAGGACGCGATGAGGATGGTGCCGAGCACGATCGCCGAGATCCAGAAGATCACTTCGGGTTCGTGCCGGAACACGCGCCGCGGATCGCCCCCGAGGCCGACCAGCACCACGAGGTTGATCACCAGGACCACCGCCAGGATGGCGGCGATGAAGCCCCAGACCAGCCAGCGTGTGTACTTGCGCTGGGTCTCCTGGCGTTCGAAAAACTGCGTGCTCACTTTGTTCGCTAACCCATTGAACAGAAGGCACCAAACTAGCGCCAAATCACTGGATCGAACGTGCTGTGGCGCACGACCTGTCGCAAAAACCACGCCAAATGCGAACCGCTTAACGGTTGCAGGCTACCCCAGGCGGCGCCCGGGCTAAACCTCTGTAATATCGGCCGCCATGAACCTCGAACCGCAGAAGAGTGAATCTGAAATCCGCGCCCACAGTGGCGTGGCGCGAGTGTTGGCCAGTATCACGATTCTGGCGCTGGCGGCCATCACGATACTGGTGGTGCTCGAAGTCATCCCGCGTTCGGCCTTCACTGAAATGGCTGGCAAGACCGCGCTCATCGCCGGTGTCTGCGTCGTTTCCGCGCTCGCCATCGGGTTCCTCTCCAAGCGATAGAACACCGTGATCGATCCCGGGAGCACCGAGGCGAGTCACATCCACGTCGTGGTGCTGGCCGCCGGTAGCTCCACGCGTTTCGGCGCCATCAAACAGCTGGTGCGCGTCAACGGTCGCCCGCTCATGCACACCGTCATCAGTCGCGCCGTCGAACTCGCCGGTCATTCGGTCACGGTCGTGCTCGGCTCCAACGCCGCGGAGCTCGCGCCGCTGTTACGGCACAGCCCGGCCGGCATCGCCGTCAATCGCGACTGGGCGGAAGGAATTGCCAGCTCCATTCGCGAAGGCATCGCCCACACGCCGCAGACCGCGGATGGCGTGTTGATTGCGCTCGCCGACCAGGCGGCCGTGACCACCGAGGATCTTCGCCGGCTTGCCGGAGTGTGGCGCCGATCGCCCAATTCGATCGCCGCGGCGCAATACGCCGGCCACGTCGGCGTGCCGGCCATCTTTCCGCGATGGTGCTTTCGTGAGTTGAACGAGCTCCGCGGCGACCGCGGCGCGCAGCAGCTGTTGCAGCGCCACGTCGACCGGCTGGTGCGCCTGCCCATGCCCAGTGCCGAACTCGACATCGACACGCCCGAGGATCTGCTGACGCTGGACGCGAACACCGAACTCAAGCGGCGGACCGTTCCGGAAAACTAGGATTTCGGTAGCTAGGCTCGTCTACGGACGCGGACCCGCATCATCGCCCCCACACCAGTGCCAGCATGCGCGCCATTGGAAAGGCCAGCACCACCAGCGTGCACGGCGCCAGGCACAGCACGAGCGCCGCCCACAGCTTGAGCGGCGCGGCACGCGCCAATCGCTCGGCGCGCGCGAAGCGGTGCGCGGCGGATTGGAGCGCGCGCTCGCGGATTATCCGGGCCGGTTCGATGTTCAGCCGCTCGGCGGCGCGTACCGCGGTGACCAGCGACGCGAATGGCTTGAGGCCCATGCGTTGCTCCAGCGCCCGCAACGCCTCGAGCGGCTCGGCGCCGGCCTGAATTTCCAGGATGACGCGACCCCAGGCACGCTGCAGCGCGCCAGCGGGCGCACGTTCCGCGCAGATGGACAACGCCGCCGGCAAACTACTGCCCGATTCCATGGCGAGCGCGATGAGATCGAGATGAAGCGCCAGGTCGTCGAGCACTTCGCGTTCCGCACGCTGGCGCGCCGCCGCCAGGAAGTGCGGCGCTACTGCGTAACCCAGGGCCGCCACCGCGAGACCCGCGAACCACGCACCGGTTCCCAGCCGCGACGCGACGATCAGCACTGGAATGGCGGCGCCAACGCCCGCCCAAGCGCGCGTGGCTTGCCAATGTGCGGGTGACGTGAGACGCGCGAATTCCGCGAGACGCAATGCGTCGCGGATTTCGAGAAAGCCGCGCAGCCCGAACACGGTCAGTGCGAATACGCCGGCGGCGGCGCCCACGAGAACGAGGAGTGGCACATCGAACATCAGATCTCGACTCGCGCCAGGCGCCACAGCATCCAGCAGCCGCAGGCTTCGACGAGCAGCAGAAACACGAACATCGCAAAAGGCGGCTCCATGCCGGCACCGCGCAGTGCGACGAACGCCAACGGCGCAACCGATGCGGCAACCGCACCACGGCGGCGGCCGGGAGCCGTACGCGCCAGCATCTTGCGCTCGAAGGCCACGCGTCGCTTCAGGCGCAGCGCCAGGCGCTGCGCGGTATCGGCCAATACCTGCGGGGACGCGTGCGGCAGTTCAAGGGCCAGCAGCAGAGGCGCAAGCTCGGGAATGCGCAGCCGTTGTGCCCGCCGCTGCAGCGTTGCGTCAAGCGGCTGACACCGCGCGGTGCAGCGCACCGTCACCGCGAAGCTCACGAGCGCATTGGCGATCTCGCTGGCCTCACTACTGACGCGACGCTGCCGGACTGCCATGACGGCCGGCAGCGCGATGATGCCCGCGAGTGCCACCAGCGCCGCGAGCAACAGCGCTTCATGCGCCATGGCTTGCACCGATGCCGAACAGCCACATTCCGTAGCCCTGCCACAACCCGAGGGCCAGCAGTACCGCGAGCCACGCCGCGACGATTCGCGCTACACGTGTACTTCGCCGGCCGGGTTTGGGATCAAGTTCGCGTGCATCCATGCCGCTCTCCGTTGAGGGGCATTGAAGCGCGATCGGGGCGCGCCGTCAGCGCGCGAATCGCGCGCGAATGCGCAGCTTTGACCGTTGCGTCGGTCAGGCTTTCACCACCGCGAGATGCCCGGCGTTAATGGCATCGCGGTTGGCGTTGACGAAGATATTCAGGTAGTCCGGGTTGGTGAATGCCAGTTTCATGAAAGCCACGTGGCCGGCGCCGCTCATGAGGTCGGTCAACTGTACATTCGCCTCCTTGATGCGCACGGGTTGGTAGAAGCTGGTTTTGGGCGGCTTTGGACGCCGCAGGCGCCAGACGACGATCATCAACGCCAGCGCGAGCACGGCGCTGATGGTGAACATGTGCTCGCCGATCCACAGCGGCAGCTCCACGGTCGTGCCGAGCAGCACCAGCATCAGGAACGCCACGGCGGTGCCGAGCGCCACCAGCAGCAACTTCGAAAAGAATCCCTGCGGCCGGCGGCGCGTGCTGCGACGGCAGGCGGCGCACACCGGCACCGGTAGTTGGAACGTGGTCTCGGTGCCGCCGAGACCGAAGTAGCGCGTCACGCGCGTGTCCTGGATCTCGTTCACGCAGGTGGTGTCGCCGCAGTTGCAGCAGAAAGCCGTTGGAAAACTGAGCGCGGGACTATCCAGCTGCATCGGTTCACTTCATCGTCGGCATGACGAATTCCGCGGCACCGCCGCCCGCCTCCTGCGGCCAGCGACTGGTGACGGTTTTCAGCCGCGTATAGAAGCGCACGCCTTCCAGGCCATGCATGGCGTGGTCGGTAAAGCTCGAGCGGCGCCAGCCGCCGAAACTCATGAACGCCATCGGTACCGGAATGGGCACATTGACCCCGACCATGCCAACCTCGATCGACTGCACGAACTGGCGCGCGGCAGCGCCGTCGCGCGTGAACACCGCCGTGCCATTGGCGAATTCGTGTGCGTTCACGAGCTCCACGGCGGCCGCGAGTGTGGGTACGCGCACCACCACCAGCACCGGCCCGAAGATCTCCTCGCGATACACCTTCATCGCCGGTGTCACTCCGTCGAACAGGCAACCGCCGAGGAAAAAGCCGCTCTCGTACCCTGCGACTTTCACGCCGCGCCCGTCGACCACCAGGCGCGCGCCTTCGGCCACACCGGCGGCGATGTAGCCGCTCACCTTGTCGCGATGCGCCGCCGTGATCAGCGGCCCCATGTCGGCGTCGCCGTTCTGTGAGTGATCGACGCGCAGCCGTTTCACGCGCTCGGCGAGCGAGCTCACCAGCCGGTCGGCCGTGGCCTCGCCCACCGCGACCGCCACCGAGATCGCCATGCAACGCTCGCCAGCCGAGCCGTAGGCCGCGCCTAACAAAGCGTCGCAGACCTGCGTGGTGTCGGCATCCGGCAGCATCACCAGGTGATTCTTCGCTCCGCCGAGCGCCTGCACGCGCTTGCCGTGCGCCACGCCTTCGCGTTGCACGTATTCGGCGATCGGCGTGGAGCCCACGAAACTCACGGCGTTCACTTCGGGATGGCGCAGCAGCGCATCGACCGCGACTTTGTCGCCGTTGACCACATTGAAGACCCCGGACGGCAGTCCCGCTTCGTGGAGCCATTGGGCTAACAACAATCCGGCGCCGGGATCACGTTCCGAGGGTTTGAGAACGAAGGTATTGCCGCAAGCCAGCGCCACCGGGAACATCCACAGGGGCACCATGGCGGGAAAGTTGAACGGCGTGATGCCAGCGGCCACCCCGAGCGGCTGCCGCAGCGAGTAGCTGTCGACGCCCGTGCCCACGTTGTCCGCGAACTCGCCCTTGGTGAGATGCGGCGCACCGCAGGCGAACTCCACCACTTCGATGCCGCGCGTGACCTCGCCTGCGGCATCGCTCACCAGCTTGCCGTGTTCGGAGGCGATCAGCTTCGCCAACTCACCGCGTCGTTGTTCGAGGATTTCCTTGAACTTGAACAGCACACGCGCACGTTTGAGCGCGGGTGTCGCGGCCCAGGCCGGGAACGCGGCTCGGGCTGCGTCCACCGCGGCGCCGACCTCGGACTCGGAAGCAAGCGCGACGCGCGCGGCCACCACGCCGAGCGAGGGATTGAATACATCGGCGGCGCGGCCCGAGGATCCGGCCACCATCCGGCCGCCAATCCAGTGTGAGTAGGTGCTTACGCGGTCTTGTGTCATTGACGCCGAGTGTAGCGCCGTGGCGTTCACTCTACGAATTCAGTCTCTATCTCTATACTCATGCGATGGAACGGACCCCGGCCGAACACCAGAAGGTTCTGCGCGACCTCGATCGCCTGATGAGCGAGGCGACCGACGAGGCGAGCCGCGAGGAAATACGGCGGCTGCGCGACTCCCTGAATACGCCGCAGATGATCGAGATGGCCCGCGCGGCGGAGAAGCGCAAGGAGCGCCGCAGCGGCAATCCCGTGCTCGAGTTCCACGACCCGGTGGTGCCCTGGTACGTGACTGCCACCGGCTGCGTCATCGCCGCCACGGTTTGTCTGTACGCAGTGGTGCTCGGTTTCAACGTCGACGTGGTCTTCATCGGCGGCAGGCCGGTAAGCCCATGGTTGATAGCGACTGTCGCCGGCGCGATTTCCCTGGCCTTCACCGCCCTGTCGGTCATGCGGCCGTTCTCAGTGCGATTCGATACCGAAGGAATGGCCTCGCGCGTCAGTGGAGCGCGCTGGCAGCGGCTGCACGTCGGCGCAATGCCGTGGAAGAGCATTCGATCGTTGCGCGAACGTCCGGACCGCGTGCTCGAAGTGCGCGCGGCGAGCGGCGAGGTGTTCGAGATTCCGGTGCGCGTGGCGAATTACGCCATCCTCCGCAATCACCTCGACAACATGATCCTGTTGTACGGGGAACGGAACTGAGCGGAGCGAGCTAGGCGGCAGCGCGCTTGTAAACCACGAACGCAATCGTTCCATCGGTGCTGGTGCGGTCGGCCGGCATTCCGGAAAGATCGTACTTGCGAATCTCACCCGCGAATTGCGCCGCTCTCAATTGCCGCACCTGCTGTTCCGGGTCGATGAAGTAGAGCATCGTTCGGTAGTGGTGGCAGACATCGTTGATGACCGCGTACTCGGCGCATTTGATTTCGTGTTTGAGATGCGTCAGCCGATTCATCGCGCGATACCCCGTCTGCGCCAGAAAGCGCGCCGAGCGCACCGCAAGCTTGACGGGGTTCAGCGTCGACTGGAAATCGGGCAGCCTGAACTTCGTGCTGAAGTCGCCGCTCAGTCGGTTGCAAGTCGAGAAGATGAATATTCCGTCAGGAGCCAGCACACGCCTGACTTCGCTGAGGATGGCACTCCGGCCGCGATGGTCGACCATGCTGATGCCATTGCACGAGAAGAATGCCAGGTCGAAGCTGTTGTCCGGAAAGTCGACCAGCGCCCTGGCGTCCAGATGGGCGAATCGAACACCCGGATATTGACGCCGACAGTGCGCCACCATTTCCGCAGTGTAGTCGACACCCACATAGTCTTCGCTCAATTCGCGCAGCGGCGTCACGGTCCGGCCCGCACCGATTCCGAGATCGAGAATCCGTTTTTTGCCGACCTGGTGGGCCACGCTCGCCAGACATGCTTTCTCTTGCGCGCTCAAGCCCTCGTGCACGATGGCGGAGTATTCGAGCACCACTTTGCGCATCGTGCGCTGATTGATCTTGTCGACCGCGGAAACACTGGCATTGCTCATGCCGCATCATGCCCACCGCGACATCGCCCCCATCATTAACTAATCGTCATGTGGCGAACGTTGAAGCCCGCTCTTCACTCCCTTTCACTGAGCAACTTCTGCTCTTGACTTGCGATACCGAAGGGTCGCTCCACGAAGCGACCGGCCGCGCGTATGACTTACGGCCTCGACACCATCATCACACCCACGATCGCGATCGCTCCGCCAATCAGCATGGACATAAGCAACGGCTCGCCGAGCAACAGCACGCTGATCGTGACCCCGAATACCGGCACCAGGTTGGTGAAGATGCTAGCCACCGCGGTGCCAAGCTTCTTGATCGAGGTGTAATACCAGACGAAAGCCAATGCGGTACCGCAGACGCCGAGATAGAGCAGCGCGCCGGTCATGCGCCAGTCGAACTGCGCGAGTCGCAGATCCGGGATTTGCGGCGTGGCGACGATACCCAGCAGCAAAGTACCCCACAGCGCCGCGTAGTTAGTGGCGGCGAGCGGCGTGAGGCCGCCAAGCACCTTGCGGCCGATGACGGTGTATAGCGCCCACGAGGTCACGGCCGCGAGCATGAAGAGTTCCCCGGCGCCGACGCCGGCCGACGCGATGCTGGCGATGTCGCCATGCGAAATGACGATCCACACGCCGAACAGTGCAATCGCCACGCCCAGCCAGCGGTGGCCCCTCAACCGTTCCTTGAGCGCGAGCGCGGAAATCGTGATGGTGATGACCGGGTTCAGCGCGATGATCAGCGCCGCGCGGCTGCCGGGCAACCGTTCGAGCGCGCCCATGAAGAACAGGTTGTAGGCAAATACGCCCAGCGCGCCTAACAGAAAAGTGGAGAACAGTTGCTGGCGCGACAGACGGGGCAAGCCGCCTTCGAGTACGAACGCCGCCACCAGCAGGGCCACGCAGGCGATGACGTAGCGCGCGAACGAACCCATGATCGGCGACAGGACCGCAACGACATGCTTGCCGGCGACGAAGGTGCCACCCCAGATCGCCGGTACCGCGATCAACCGCGCGTAGTCGGTAGCGCGCGCGGCATTGCCGGACACTACTTTCGGCCCCGGGCTACAAAATTCCCGTTCCGGAATCCTGGTTTGCCGTAGCAAAACGGCTCGCCTTCGAGTCCGGTGACGTGCCCGCCGGCGGCCGCGAGCACCGCGTGGCCGGCCGCCGTATCCCACTCCATGGTGGTGCCGACGCGTGGATAGATATCTGCTTCGCCGGCCGCCACCAGGCAGAACTTGAGCGAGGACCCGATGGAGCGGAATTCCGTCACCGGGTAGTTAGCCAGGAAGGCGTCCGTCTCCGGCGTGCGATGCGAGCGCGAAGCGACCGCGACCAATCCCTGGTCCGGCGGCGAGCGCGCCCTGATGGCGTTGCCCATCGACGGCATGGTGCCGTCGGGATCGGCGTCGATGTGGCCGGCCTTGCCCGCGCGCACGTCGCCCCAGAAGAGCTCGCGGCGCGCTGGGGCGTATACGACACCCAACACGGGTTCGCCCGCTTCGATCAGCGCGACATTGACGGTGAATTCATCGCGGTGACTCACGAACTCACGTGTGCCATCGAGCGGATCGACGAGGAAAAAGCGCTCGGCGATCACCGGCACGAGTCCGGACGCGACCGATTCCTCGGCGACCACCGGCACGTCGGGCGCGATCACGGCCAGGTCCGCGAGAATGATCTTCTCCGCGGCTTCGTCGGCCGCAGTCACGGGCGAAGAGTCCGCCTTGTCGCGAACCGAAAAATCCGTGGCATAGACGGCCATGATGGCGCCGCCGGCTCTCTGGGCGGTGTAGATGAGCGATTGCAGCAGGGCACTCATGGGGTGCCCATATTATCCCGGGCCTGCCGGCTCGCGACCATGGCGGCTGCCAGATCGCGCACGTCCGCGCGGGCGAAGATTTCCCGTGCGCTCGCCGTCATGCGACGCGTCCAGTTGGAATACTCGGTGCTGGTCCCGGGCACATTGACGGGTTCACGCATGCCGATCATGTCCTCGAGCTGCACGGTGACCAGCGCCGTCGGACTCCTGCCCAGGTACACGTGCACCGCGCGCCCGAGCGCGGCCGAGTATTCCGGCACCACCTCGGCATTCGTCCACAACTTCTCGCGTTCGAGCGCGCGCAGCAGTCGTTGCCGGTCGAGCTGCCGCTCGGCGCGCCTGCGCTCGCCGATCGACGGCTGCGCATAGAAGCCGAGCCGCTCCCACAAGTCGATGTCGTGGCCGCTCCACCACCCATGCAGCGTCGGCAGGTCGTGCGTGGTGACCACTGCCAGCGCGTGGCGGATGTAATCGGCGGGCGCGACGAACTCGCCGGCCTTCTGCTCGAACAAAACCACCTTGTAGTGATACACGCCGAATTGCGGCAACGCGCGGCGAATCTCGTCGGGCACCACGCCCAGGTCTTCGCCGACCACGAGGCACTGGTTTCGATGGCTCTCCAGGGCCACGACACTCAGCAGATCCTCGAGTGGATAGTGCACATAGCCGCCGTCGGCGGATTTGAAGCCACGCGGCACCCACCACTGGCGGAACAGCGCCATCACGTGATCGAGCCGCAGCGCGCCGCAGGCACGCATGCTGGCGCGCACCAGCGCCACGAAGGGCGCATAAGCCGTGCGCCTGAGTTGACACGGATCCTGGGGCGGAATACCCCACTCCTGCCCGCCCACGCCGATGGGATCGGGTGGCGCACCGATGGCGGCGCCGGTGCAGTACAGCGACTGATCCGACCAGATCTCCGAACCCGAAGCATTCACTCCGACCGCGTAATCGCCATAGATGCCGATGCTCAAACCGAGCTCGCGCGCCAGCGCACGCACCGCGCCTAACTGCTCGGCGGCGAGCCACTGAAGGTAGCCGTGAAAATCCACTTCGTCGGCGTGTTCCGCCGCGAAGCGCCGCACCGCCTCGCCGCCTGGCGAACGATATTCCTCGGGCCAGTTGTGCCAGCCCGCAGCGGTCCCTCGAAGACGGCGAAAATGGCCGTCGAGGGCGTCGAACAGCGTGTGCAGACGCAGCGCTTCGCCGCGCTCGCGCAGGAAAGCGCGGCAGGCGGCGGCGCGCGCCGTGTGCCTCGCGAGATGTTCGGTGCGAAAGCGCTCGAAGGCGGCCTCGAGCACCGACATCTTGAGGCTGGCGACCGCGACGTAATTCACCTGAGTGTCGGCGCGCGCCTGCGCAAGACGCGCGCGGAAACCGGCGTCCGCCATGATCGCCTGCGCGCGGCGCGAGCCCTGCACTTCGAGCACCGCCGCGACGTCGATGAAGAGAATGTTCAACGCGTGACGGCTGGACGCCGAGTACGGCGAATACAGCGTGGGATCGGAGGGAAACAGTGCGTGCACGGGACTGATGCCGACGAAGCCGGCGCCCACGGCCGCGGCGAGTCGCAGTAGTTCGGCGAGGTCGGAGAAATCGCCGATACCCCAATTGGTCTCCGAGCGTAGCGCGTAGAGCTGCACGGCCACGCCCCAGAGCCGCTCGCCGTGCGCGAGTTCCGCCGGTTCGAAACATTTCTCCGGCGCGACGATGAGCGCGCAACTCTCGCGGCCCGCGAACTCGAGATCGATCTCGAGGCGGTGATAGCCGGGCGGCAGATCCGCTGGCAACGTCAGATCTCGTAACACATGCCAGGTACTGCCCTGCTGGTGCGAACCACGTTCGGGCAGATCCCAGGCGCGCACCTCGCCGCTGCGCGTGGCTCCCGATTCCAGTTGCACCGTCCAGCGCAACAATGCATTGCGCTCGATCGCCGGTGTATTCACCCGCGCCGCGCGCGTGCCACCGCGCAACACCACGACATCGCCTAACAATCCGCTCGGGTGCGCCGCCTCGGACTCCTGGATCTGCCGCGTGAGCGCCGCGGCATCATCGAGCCGGCAATGCATCGCTCGCAGGATGGCGGCCTTGGTGGTCAGCGTGAAATGCTTGAGCTCACCCTGGTAGGAATAGTAGGCATCGCCGATTCCGCGCGCGCGCGCCAGTCGCTCGATGAGCGGCGTCAATTCGTCAGACGACACGCTGCAATGCCAGGGTCTGATAGGGCCCCACTTTGACCGGCCCCGAAGGCAGGCGAAAACCGGTCATCACGCCCACCGGATGTGCGGTGTCGAGCACCACGTCCCAGCCGCTGCCGCTGGTGAACGACGGCAGATGGAATTCGCATTCCGCTTCGGTGGGATTCAACAGCAGCAACAGGTCAGGTGCCGACGACGTGCCGCCCAGACCCACACCGAGACAGCGCTGCTCCGGATTGTTCCATTCCTGATCGCCCATCTCGTGACCGGTCGGGTGCCACCAGCAGATGTCGCGCGAGTGGCTGGCCTGCAATGTGCCCTTGAGGAAAGTATCGCGCCGCAGCTCCGGGCGCGCCCGGCGCAGGGCCGCGAGGGCCCGGACGAAGTGCAACAACGAATCGTCCGACTTGAGGTCGGCCCAGTTGACCCAGCTGATCTCGTTGTCCTGGCAATAGGCGTTGTTGTTGCCATTCTGCGTGCGGTACATCTCATCTCCGGCTAACAACATCGGCACGCCCTGCGAGAAAAACAGCGTCGTCAGCATGTTGCGCACCTGGCGCCGGCGCAGCGCGATGATGCCCACATCGTCGGTCAGGCCTTCGACGCCGCAATTCCAGCTGTGATTGTTCGAGTGACCGTCGCGGTTCCCTTCGAGATTCGCGTCGTTGTGCTTCTCGTTGTACGACACGGTGTCGCGCAGCGTGAAGCCGTCGTGCGCGGCAGCGAAGTTGATGCTGGCGGTGGGTTTGCGGCCGTTGCGGCGAAACAAGTCCGACGAGCCGGCGAAGCGCTCCGCGTATCCGCCCAGCATACGGTGACCGCCATGCCAGAACGCGCGCATGGTGTCGCGGTAGCGATCATTCCACTCGCTCCAGCCGGCAGGAAAGTTCCCGAGCTGGTAGCCGCCGAGACCCAGGTCCCAGGGTTCGGCAATCAGCTTCACGTACGCCAGCACCGGGTCGGCGGCCAGCATGGAGAAGAACGGCGCGTTGGAATTGAAGCCCGAGCGATCGCGCCCGAGCACGGTCGCCAGATCGAAACGGAAGCCGTCGATACGGAATTCCTCGGCGAAATAGCGCAACGAAGCGACGATGTCCGCCTGCACGATGGGATGATCGCAGGCCACCGTGTTGCCGACACCGGTGACGTCATCGTAGTAGCGCCGGTCGGTGGCGCGGTGGAAGTAGTACGCGCGATTGTCGATGGCGCGGAAGTTCAACGTCGGCCCGAGCTCGTTGCCCTCGGCGGTGTGGTTGTACACCACGTCGAGGATCACCTCGATGCCGGCGGCGTGCAGCGCCTTGACGGCCTGCTTGAGCTCGACCACCGGATCCTTGACCGCGTAACGATTGGTGGGCGCGAACCAGGACAGCGTGTTGTAGCCCCAGTAGTTAGTAAGGTTGCGTTCGTGCAGGAAGCCCTCGCTGGTGAACGCGTGCACCGGCATGAGCTCGACCGCGGTCACGCCCAGCGCCTTCAGATGATCGATCACGGCCGGCACGGTAAGCGCCAGGTACTTGCCGCGCCATTCCGGCGGCACGTCGGGATGCAGCTGTGTGAATCCCTTGACGTGCAACTCGTAGATCAGCGTGTCGCGCCACGGCACCGCGGGTTGCCGGTCACCATTCCAGTCGAACTGGCCGTCGATGACGCGACAACGCGGCATGAAGGCCGCGCTGTCGACGAGACTCGGCCTCGAGCCCGTGGCATCCGTCGCATCGTATCCGAGGATCGCGGGGTGCCACTTCACGTCGCCGACGATGTCGCGCGCCCACGGATCGATCAGCAGCTTGTTGGCGTTGAAACGGTAGCCTTCGCGCGGATCGTAGGCGCCGTGGACGCGTATGCCATACAGCGTGCCCACGCGTGCCAGCTCCTGCTCGACGAAGCCGTGATACACCGCGCCGGTGCGCCCGGGTAACGTGAGACGTGCGGTCTCGCGTTCGCCGGTGGAATCGTAGAGACACACGTCGACGCGCGTGGCCGCGCGCGAGCGCACGGCGAAATTTACGCCGTCGCCCGTGAACGTGGCTCCGAGCAGGTCCGGCGACCCATCTTTCATCCGCCATCCCTCATGAACGAGGGCGCCTCAAAAATACGGCAGAAAGCGGCGGCAGGCGTATGCGCAGCGCGTGCGGGAACCCATGGACCACGTGCGCGAACGACTCGTAGCCCGGCACGCCCGCGAAATCCGAACCGCCGTAGCCCGCGTGATCCGAGTCGAATATGACTTCGTAGCGGCCGGAGTCCGGCACGCCTAACCAGTAGTCATCGCGCGGCACGGGCGTGGCATTGAATACGCAGACGATGGGCGCATGGCCCTGCTCCTGCCGCAGGAACGCGAACACGCTCTCGTCGGCATTGTGCAGGTCGGTCCAGCGGAAGCCGCCGGCGTCGCAATCGCTGGCATGAAACTGTGGATGCGCGCGATAAAACTTCGCGAGATCGCGGTTGAGGCTCTGCAGGCCGAGGTGCGCGGGATTCGCGAGCAGCGGCCAGTCGAGCTGTTCCTGTTCGCGCCACTCGTGCCACTGCCCGAACTCGCAACCCATGAACATGAGCTTCTTGCCCGGGTGCGCGGTCATGTAGGAAAGGAACAGGCGGTAGTTGGCGCGCTTCTGCCACTCGTCCCCCGGCATCTTGTCGAGCAGGGACTTCTTGCCGTGCACCACTTCGTCGTGCGAGATCGGCAGCACGAAGTTCTCGGTCCACGCGTACATGAACGAGAACGTGATCTTGTTGTGCTCGTGACGCCGGTAGACCGGATCCTTGCTGAAGTAGCTCAGCGTGTCGTTCATCCAACCCATGTTCCACTTGAACGAGAAGCCCACGCCGCCGAGGTGCACGGGGCGCGAGACTCCGGGAAATGCGGTGGATTCTTCGGCGATCGTCAGCACACCCGGGTGGTTGCCATGCGCCACGGTGTTGAACTCGCGCAGGAAATCCAGCGCCTCGAGATTCTCACGGCCGCCATACTTGTTAGGCAGCCATTCGCCCGCCTTGCGGTTGTAGTCCAGATACAGCATCGACGCCACCGCATCGACGCGCAATCCGTCGATGTGATAGCGCTCCAGCCAGTACAGCGCGTTCGCGACCAGAAAATTCTTCACCTCGTGACGCCCGTAGTTGAAGATCTTCGTGCCCCACTCGCTGTGTTCGCCGATGCGCGGATCGGCGTGCTCATACAGCGCGGAACCATCGAACTCGGCGAGCCCGTGCGCGTCCTTCGGAAAATGCCCCGGGACCCAATCCAGCAACACGCCAATACCCGCCTGGTGGCACTTGTCGACGAAGGCCATGAATTCCTTCGGCGTGCCATATCGGGAGGTCGGCGCGAAGTAGCCCACGACCTGGTAACCCCACGAACCGTCGAACGGATGCTCGGCGATGCCCATGAGCTCGATGTGGGTGTAACCCATGTCGACCACGTAGGGAATCAACCGCTCCGCGGCTTCCGCCCACGTGAAAAACGGCGGCTGGCGATCCCAGGAATGCTGCCAGCTCGACAGATGGACCTCGTAGATATTGATAGGCGCGCGGCGCCAGTCGCGCTGGGCGCGTTCGGTCATCCAGCCGGCGTCCTTCCATTCGTATCCTTCGAGCGAGGCGACAATGGATGCGGTCTCGGGCCGGAGCTGCATGAAGAAGCCGAACGGGTCGGACTTGAGCAGCAGCGAATTGCGCTGCGTGCGGATCTCGTACTTGTATTGCGCGCCCTCGCCCACGCCCGGCACGAACAGCTCCCACACGCCGGAACCGCCGCGCGCCTGCATGGCGTGCTTGCGGCCATCCCACAGATTGAAGCTCCCCACCACGCTCACGCGTTTCGCGTTCGGCGCCCAGACGGCGAACTGCGTCCCCGCCACGCCGTCGCGCATCTGCAAATGCGCGCCAAACTTGTGATACAGCCCGTAGTGTCGGCCTTCGCCGAATAGATAGAGATCGAACTCGGAGAGCTCGTGCGAGAAGAAATAGGTGTCGTGCTTGACCACGACCTGGTCGAAGGGGAAGCGGACGCGCAACCGGTAAGGTACGACCGGGCGGCGCTGCGGAATGCTGCCTTCGAACAGGCCGGCGTCGTGAATCTTCTTGAGTGGATAGAGCTCGCCCGGCGTGTCTTCCCAGAATACCTCGATGCTGTCCGCGCCGGGCTCGAGCACACGCACCACGCATTGCGGCGTGCCGGTGCTGTTCGGGAATTCGTGATAGCCCAGCAGCGAACGCGGCTCGTGGTGAGTCACGTTCACCAGCGCGGTGATCTCGGCTTTTGTGAGCTTCGTTCTGGCAACCATGGGGTCCTATATCACAGACCTGATGTTCCAGATGCGATCGGCGTACTCGCGCACGCTGCGGTCGCTCGAGAACGGTCCCATTCCAACGGTGTTGAGCACC
>Ga0193753_10001682_pt1 | contig 18588 bp, 11 predicted proteins | sample H1c2metaG_FD_144925 | JGI IMG/M metagenome (GOLD analysis project Ga0193753, IMG submission 144925) | Soil microbial communities from a riparian zone of the East river system, Colorado, United States - H1c2 | ecosystem: Environmental > Terrestrial > Soil > Riparian zone | place: USA: East...
CTCGATACGCAGACGCCGCAAGTGCTGATCGAGGCGCGAATCGTCGAAGCAGGCGCTTCGTTCACGAACGAGTTCGGCATCCAGTGGGGTGGCGACGTCGTCATGAGCTCCGCGACCGGCAATCCAACTGGGTTGGTCTTTCCGAGCGATCTGACTCTCGCCGGCGGTTCGACCGACACGCAGACTCCCACCGCGGGTCTGTCGCCGTTCGGCGGTACGCCGAACCCGAACTTCGTCGTGAACTTTCCAGCGCCGGCCGGAACGGGCCGCGGCGCTGCGATCGGTCTGTCGATGGGCAGCCTTTCCGGCAACGTGAACGTCTCGGTGCGCTTGAGCGCGTTCGAGACGAGCGGCGACCTCCGCATCATCAGCGCCCCGCGCATTTTGACGCTCGACAACCACGCGGCGACGATCTCGCAAGGTACGTCGATCCCGTACTCGCAAGTCGGCGCGCAGGGCGTCCAGACGACGTTCCAAGAAGCGGTGCTCTCGCTAAACGTCACGCCCCACGTGACGAACGACGGCGCGGTCTCGATGGATGTCGCCATCAGCCGCAACGAGCCCGACTTCAACCAGCGCAGTGCTCGTGGCGACCCTACGATCTTGAAGCGCCAGGCGCAGACCACGCTGCTCGTTCAAGACGGGCATACCGCGGTCATCGGCGGCATCTTCACGCGCAACAGCGGTCACGGCTTCGATCAGATTCCGTTCTTCGGAGACATTCCGATCCTCGGCGTCCTGTTCCAGCACCGGACTCAGCGGGATGCACGTAGCGAGCTGCTGATTTTCCTGACGCCCCGAATCGTGAACCGCGGTGAAGCCCTGAGTCACTGAGCTGATCCACTCCCCCGGGGAGGCAGAACTTGCTATGAGCCCCCCGGTATGCGGATTTTCCTCTCCGGACTGATGGGTTCAGGCAAGTCGACGGTCGCCCGCGCGCTGGGTAACAGCTCGGGGATACCGGTCTTCGACATCGACGAGCTGATCGAGCACGAAGCCGGCCAAAGTGTGCCCGCACTGTTCGCCTCGCGCGGCGAGGAAGCGTTTCGCGCGATCGAATCGAAGGTGATCACTTCGATGGTCGAGCGCCACCCGGCGGGCGTGTTCTCGCTCGGTGGCGGCGCGGTCACGCAGCGCAGCCTGCGCCGGACCCTGTTGCGCTCGGGTCTGGTCGTCACGTTGGATGCGCCGACCGAGACGCTGGCGACGCGCGTGGGCAGCGGGGAAGGGCGTCCGCTCCTGCAGGGTCGCGACGTGCAAGAGCGGCTCGACATGTTGCGCAGCGCGCGCGCAGATGCCTACGCCGAGTGTCACCTGCGGCTGGACACGAATCACGGCACCCCCGAAGAGCTCGCGCGAATCGTGCTCGAGGCTGCGAATTCCCAACCGATCGCAGTCCCGCTCGGCACGCGAACGTATTGCGTGCACGTGGGCACCGGGCAACGCCATGCGCTCGCCGCGCGGGTTCGAGACCAAACACCTGTGTCATCGGTGTTGATCGTGAGCGACACCGAGGTCGGTCCACGCTGGGCGCGCGGGCTCACCGCCGAGCTTCGGGGCGCGGGGTTCAGCGTGCACGAGCTCGAGATCGGCGCCGGCGAGAGTGCGAAGACGCTCGCGACGGTCGACAGCATCTGGAACGCGGCGCTCGATGCCGGCCTCGACCGCAGCAGCCTCGTGATCGGCGTCGGTGGTGGTGTCGTCGGTGATTTGAGTGGCTTCGCCGCTGCGACGCTGCTGCGTGGCGTACGCGCGGCGCACGTTCCGACTACGCTGCTCGCGATGGTCGACAGCGCGATCGGAGGCAAAACCGGCTTCGATGTGCGCCAAGGTAAGAACCTCGTCGGCGCGTTTCATCAACCGCGTTTCGTGTTGTCGGATGTCGATGTGCTCGCGACGCTGCCCGACGCGGAGCTGCGCGCCGGCCTCGCCGAAGTCGTGAAGACGGCCTGGATCGCAGGCGAACACGAAGTCGCCGAGCTCGAGAAAGACGCAGCGCAGCTACTCGCCCGCGATCCCGCCGCGACCGAGCGCGCGATTCGCATGGCAGCGCGCGTGAAAGCACACGTCGTGACCGAAGACGAACGCGAAGCTGGTTTGCGCGCAGTGTTGAACCTCGGGCACACCCTCGCGCACGCGATCGAAGCTGCGAGCGGCTACAGCGGTATGCGTCACGGCGAAGCCGTCGCACTCGGCTGCGCCGCTGCGTTTCGCATCGCAGCTGGACTCGGCGGTGCGAGCGCACGCGCGGATGGAGAGCGCATGCGTACGCTGCTCGTGCAGCTCGGTTTGCCCGTCGCGTTCGAGAGTCACCTGACAGATCGAGTTCTGTCCTTTTTGGGTTCTGACAAAAAGCGTAAGGGTAAGAGCTTGCACTACGTCGTCCCGGGGAAGCCCGGCGACGTGAGGGTCGTGCCGCTCGCTGTCGACGAGATCGTAAGGTTGTTGCGCTCAGCCTGATCCCGCAGCTGCTAGAGGCATACCTTCCACTACGCCCAGCTAAACTTGAGCAGCGTGCCATCGCCTTGGTACGCTTAGAGACAGTTGCTTTAGCCGATCCTGGAGGATTGCATGCGCTGCGCTCTGGTTACGTCACTGTGCCTCGCGAGCTTGCTCGCTGGCTGCGCGCCCGAAGGTCCCAGCGCATATGTCTCCAAGGCTCTGATCTTGGATTCGAGTTGCGACCTCAACGTCGACGATGTGAAGGGCCTCGCGAGTGGTGCTTACGACATCGCGGGCAGCACTTCGCAGAAGAGCGTCTCGTGCCAGCGGTCCTACTACCTGAACCTCGTCGTGAATAGTCAGCTGAAAGCGAACGCGAACACCGCGACCGGGCGCTCCGAGCCGAACGTATTGCTGATCAACGAAGCGGAGATCAGCCTGATCGATCTCGAGCAGCAGGGCTTGATCGTGTTCGATAAGCGCTCGAACGAGCTGCCGAATCCATTTCGCGTCAAGACCAACATCACACTCGAGCCGACGACCGGCGCAGACCCGACGAGGGGCTCAGTTCCGATCGAAGCGATTCCACTCGGGTACTCGGACCAACTCACCGACTACGTCGGCAAACAGATCATGGCCGAGGTGCAGATCTTCGGAACGACACTCGGCGACGTCGATATCGACTTCGCGAAGTTCCAGTTTCCGGTCTTCATCTGCCAAGGCTGCATGACGAAGTGTCTGTCGAAGATCAAAGATGGCGACACCCAGATGGACGTCTACGGCGACAACTGTAATGACAACGCCGGCGCTGACGGCCGCGTTTGCGTCAATTCCGAATGCTGACACCGTACTGTCAGGTGGCGCGTAGGCCCGCCAGCGCCAGATAACTCTCGCTGAACGCTGCGCGGATCACTTCGCGTAGCGCGTCCGACTTCGAATACGCTTCTTCGAAGCCGCGCTCGATCCGGATGTCGATCCCGTCGAGGTCGGGCTCGAGCGTCACGTAGCTTTCGATCGCCGTGCGCAAGTCGCGCGACACGAGCAAGCCGGCTCGCGCACCGCACAGCTGCACGTCGCGACGCAACCGTTCGTACGGCAAGACGTGCACGCGACTCTTCACGAGCTCGCGCAGCTGCGCTTGAACGCGGACCGGTACGGCGTGCCAGAGCTGCGATGCGAGGTCTTTGCCCGTGCGCGACAGCTCGGGAGCGGATTCCGGTGGCCCGAACGCCCCGAGCAACGCCGCCACGAGCTCGCGCCCTTCGTTCTCGTTCAGGATGCCAGCCACCGCGTGTTCCGGCTCTGCCAGCACGAGAGCGACCGCCAGTCGAAACCGCTGCACCGGCGTGACCGGCAAGTCCGCGCGGGCGACCACGCAGGGTGGATGCGTCGGCAACACCTCGAGCGTTTGCGTCGTCGACTTACGCAAGTAGAGCGTCGTCTCCGTTCGATCCAAGAGCCGAGCGATCCGGTTGAACGCACCGCCGAATCCCCCACGTTCGTCCGGCGTCGCACGCTCGCCCGGCTGCAGATCGAACTCTTCCGGCGTGCGCCGTAGCTGGGGCACCGCGCGGACGCACTCCCACAACAACCGGGTCAGCTGCCGCAGATCCGGGTCGACGTCTCCGTGGACGAACCGAAATACCTCGTCCGGCAGCATCAGCTCCGCGCGAAACGCAGGCTGTTGTGGCGGCTCGATCGCGGGGTCGAACAAGGACAACACTTGCGCCGCGACCAGGGACACCGGCTGTGAGCCGAGTGCTTCCGCTTCAGTGTACAGCGCGCGCAAGGTCGCGAGGTCGACGGGTTCCGCGCGAACGCGATCGAGCAGCCGCGCGTGATCTTCGTGCGTGCGCGGCGCGGCGTCGGGCTCGATCGTCAAGACGATTCCGCCACTGCTACTGCCGGGCTTGGGCGGCGGTGGCGAAGTGATTCGCGTTCTCAGCTCCACCGCACCAGGCGCATCCGGCCTCACGCTGAGCGCCTTCTCGACCGCTGCCAGCGCTTCTTCAGGGCGACCGCTGTCGAACTGTGCTTCGGCGAGCATGAGCAAGCTGTCGGCCTGAAGCTCGGTCGAAAGTTCGGACGAGACTTCCTCAGCCATCAGCGGCGCGAGCGCTGCAACGGACGCTTCAGGGTCGTGCCGCGCGTGCAGGTGAAGCTTCGCCGCGTTCAGCAGCAGCTTTGCCTTCGGATCTGCGTCCCAAAGCTGCTCGGCGCGCGCTTGTCGCGTCTCGGCGAGCTCCAGCAGCGCGCGTTCGCGTGCACTCTCGTCGCGTTCGCCCATCTTTTGCGTGGCTTCGGTGAGCGCCCCATCCAGCTCGCCGACAGTCGCGATCGCATCTGCCTTCAACAGGTTGCGGAACCCGCGCTCCGGGTCATCGAGGTCGACCATGCTCGTCCGCGCGGCGTCGCGCAGCAAACCCAAGCGCGAGCGATCGTCGACCGCGAGCTCGGCCAGGGTCTCTTGCGCTTGCGCGAGCGGCGCGAGCTTGCGACTCGCCCGCGCGACGCGCTCGAGCGCCTTGTACGCGACGCCGGTCGTCTTCGCGAGCTCGAACGCGTGGGTGTAGTGGGCGAGCGCTTCGTCGTAACTGCCCGTCCGTTCGAGCCAGCGGCCCGCACGGTATGCGAGCGCACGCTTGCCGTGATCGCCGATCGCGTCGTCGATCAGGTCGGCGTACAACGCGACTGCAGTCGTTCGATCGCGTGTGGCCAAACTCAAGCGTTCAGCCATCAGCAACAGCTCGCCCGACGCAGGGAACCGCCGCGCACCTTCGGCCGCGAGCTCGAGCGCGAGTGCCGGGTCGTTTGCGACGCGCTCTGCGCGATGCGCGCACCACAGATAGATCTCGGCGGCTACGGGGGACGGCAACGCTTCGCACAACTGCCGCGCTTGTTGTGTCGCCCAACTCGCATCGCCGAGTGCAAACAGCGCCGACACGCCGAGCCGCAGCCACAGCGTGTCACCGACCGACTCGGCGAGTAGCGCCGCGACGTATTGCGCCGCGCGCTCGCGATCGCCGCCGACGTTTGCGACCGCACTCGCCATGTCGAGCAAACGCTGCCGCCGAGCGTTGGGATCGGTGCTCGCTTCGAGCCCTATCGACATCACGACGAGCAAGCGTGCGATGTCACCGCAGCCGGCAAACAGGCGCGTCAGCTCGTCGAGTGCTTGCAGGTGGCCCGGCGCGAGCGCGACGACGCGCAGCCACGCCCGGACTTCAGCCACGCGATCGCCGCGCTGCCGATGATGCGCCGCGATACCGGCCAAGCTCTCGACCTGCGCTGGCCCGTGCAACATGCTCACGACGCGCTCGAGCGCGAGCGTCGTCAGGTCGTCGTCACCCGAGACGCGCGCGAGCTCGGCCGCGGAAGTTGCGTAGGCCAAGTCGGGCTTGGTCCGCGAATCGAGAATGTGTTGCGAGAGCCGCGCGGCGAGACCATGCGCTTGAAGCTCGACGAGCCGCATCACCGCTGCCTCGGCGCGCGCGACGTGACTCGGTTCCTGACTGATCGCGAGTAGGGCGAGTGCGGCAGCGGCCAGTGGCGGTGCCTCGCCGTGTTCCGAGTGCAGCTCCAACATGATCAGGAGCGGCTCGAACAGCAGCGGCATCTCATGGTTCAGCTCGGCCAGCGCTTCGAGCGCCGCTTCACGGTTGCCGCAGGCGCGAGCTGCTTCCGCCCGCGCCATCGACAACGTGGGACACGTCCCGAGCAACGGTCGCAGCCCCGCGAGCACTGCAGCTGCTCGCGGCGGAGCCAAGCGATGGGTGTGACGCAGCACGATCAGCGCCGCGTCTGCCGCAGTGGGCTGCGACGAGAGCGTCGCCTCCGCGCACTCGAGCGCTGCGTCGAAATCACCCGAGCGCTCGAGGAGCCGAGCCAAGACCGACAGACTCCGCGCTTGGCTCGCGCCACTTTGGGCACGGGCGAGGGTCACCAGCGCTTCGCGTTGGGCGAGGGTGTCCTTGCCGAGCGCGGCGGCGCGCCAGAGGCGAGCGGCGGCGAGCATGTCGCCGGGTGAGAGCGCCAGCAGCCGCTGCGCGCACGTGATCACACGGCGCAGATCACCCGCGAGCAAATGCCAGCGGCACAACTCGGTCAGCGCCGTGCGCTCTTCGTCGTCTGTGCTGTCGCCGAGTGCCGCCAGCCGACCTTCGAGCTCGGCGATGTAGGTCTCGATCTCCGAGTTCGGGTCGCCAGTGACCGATTCGGCGTAGTGCTTCGAGAGCGCGGTCACACGCTGCGTCAGCTCGGCTTGCCCCGGCAGCGCCGCCATCAGCTTCGCGTACCGGCTCAGCCAGCGCGCGCGCTGCGGCGCCGGGCTCACCCGCGCAATGCTCTCGAGCAGCGCCGTGTGCTCCGACCCGAGTCCGGCTCGACCAAAGTCGCTGTCCAGCAGCGCGTAGAGGTCTTCGCAGCTCGGATCCTCGTCGAAAATCTCGAGGAGCAACTCGCCGGACAGGTCCGCTCGGCCGCGCGCTCGCGCGAAGTGGGCCGCATCGAGCCGGAGTTGCCGTCGCGATTCGGGATCGCGCGCACCGCGGGCAGTCTCAGCGCTGATCGCAACCGCAGCTTCGACGTGGCCCGTCGTGTCGAGCGCATTGCGATAGTTTTCCGCGAGCGCCGCATCGCTCGGGTCCCACGCGTACGCGAGTGCGTGCCAGCCCAGCGAACGCTTGCTCGCACGCCCCGAGTACCCGAGCCCCGCGCGCTGTGCGTGTGCGATCGCGAGCGTCGCGTTGCCCCGCTCGTACTGGAGTTGCGCGAGGACTTCGTGGGGCTCCGGGTTTCCCGGATCTTCGGCCGCAGCTTCGGACAATGCCTCGAGGCTTCGATCCGGATCGCCTTGCGCAGCGCAGAGCTCCGCGAGCACGCGGTGACCGGCTGCACGTTCGGCGGGAGTGCCGGCGGTGAATGCGACCGAACGCGCGTACGCGAGCGCGAGCGATGCTTGGCCGAGCGAGCCGCACTGTCGCGCGGTTTGAAGCAGGACTTGCGTGTCGTCGGGATCTGCCGCCGCCGCTTCACGCAGCGCACGTGTCGCGTGCTCGAGCGAACCGATCCGGCTCTGCCACAGGGCGGCGAGTTGAACGAACACACGTGCCCGCTGGCGGCCTTCGCTTTTCGTCTCCTCGAGTCGCGCGACTTGAAGCTCGAGCTCGCGCAGCGGGTCGGCGAGAGGTTTACGTTCGCTCGGCCACTGCCTCAGCTCGACGTCCGGCAAGGGTTCGACATCGTGGCCGGCGCCGCCCGGCTGGAGCTGGATGCGCGGCGGTCGCAAGCTCGGTGCGACGGGCAGCGGTGATCGAGGCGGCGGAGTTAGTGGTGGCGGTGGTGGTGGTGGCGCCGAGCTGACCGCGATCACGACGGGAGGCGGCGGCAGCGGCGATGATGACGCGGGTAGCTGCGCGACTTCCGCGAGCGTGACGAGCCGTGGTGCCGGCGGCGGCAGCGTGTCTTTGCGCGACCTCTGCGTGGTCGGCTGGCCGCCCGGAGCGGCGAGCCGAACGAATCCGGCGCGCACCAGCGCTGCGATCTCTGCGGCGGCGGCCGGCACGCGCCCGAGCACCGTCGAGATCACCGGCCGATCGAGCACGTCCGGGAGCGACGCCCAACGCTGCGCGTCTTCGACGAGTGGCCCGTCGACCCACACCAGGCGAAAGTCGATCCTGACGCCAACGGCGGCAGCGTCGGACTCCACCGCGATCCGGGTCCAAGCATCCAACACGAACGGCAAGAGCGGCACGGTGTGCGGGCTGTGCGAGCTGACCTGCTGAGTGGCATCGAGCGTCGGCAGGAGCTTCGGTTGCGAGTGTGCGCGACGCAACTCGCGCACGAAGCGGTCGAGCCAGCAGGCTCGCAGCAAGCTCTTGCACTCGGCCCGATTCAGCCGGCCATGCGCGACTAACGCCGACTCGAACGAGATGCCGCTCGAGTGCGCCTTGGCTTGAATGTCGCGCAGCGCGGCGGCGCTCAAACGCTCGGACTGCACGAGGAAATCGCCGAAGCTCGGATCGCTCGCGGCTGCGTCCATCTCGCTCAGCTCACCACTGAGCAAATGGAGCGCGCGGGAAACCAGCGTCACGCTTCCACTGGCGCGACGTTCCGCAAGACCCACCAAGAACGTTGCAACCGGACTTACGTCCAGCGGGAGCATTGCGCGATGATACAAGATCACCCGCGCGGGCTGGAGGTGTAGGTCCAGCGGCCAAGCGCTGCGAACCCACGTGTGCGCGTGTGTGAACGACTACTCGAGCTCGAGCGAGAACGGCAGCACGGCGAGCGGCTTCGTATCGCCGGACAGCAGCAACGCTGCGAGCGGCGACTTCGGCAACACGTCCGGCAGCAGTTGTCCGAGCAGCGCGCGCGACTCGCTCCCACCCGACATCGCATTCGACAAGCGCGAGAAGATCGACCGGTCTTTCGGCCAGACCTCGATCGCGTCTTTGTCGGATACGCCCGTCTTATCGCGCAAGTGCGCGATGGCGTCGTACAAGGTGCCCTCGCGGTCGACGAGCTTGCCTTCGGTCGCCCGCTTGCCGCTCATGATCCGGCCTTCGGCGACGGTCGAGATCTCTGCATCCGAGAGCTTCCGCCCCTCGCGGACGCGAGACACGAAGATGCCGTAAGTCTCTTCCAACGCACGCTGCAGCGCCGCGCGTTCGCTATCCGAGAAGCGCGAAGTCGGGCTCAGCCAATTCGCGTTTTTACCGCGCGTGAGGGTCGTCGCGTGCACGCCGAGCTGCGCTGCGAGCTTGTCCACGACGATCTTGCCGCCGACGACGCCGATCGATCCGACGATGCTCGTCGGGCTCGCGAAGATCTCCGTCCCCGCACACGCGATGTAGTAGCCGCCGGAAGCAGCCATGTCGCCGACCGAGACGATCACCGGTTTGCGCTTTGCGACGCGGCGTACGGCGTGCCACATCTTGTCGCTCGCGAGCGCCGAGCCTCCGGGCGAGTCGATGCGAAGTACGACGCCCTTCACGTTTACGTCGTCGGCGTACTTGCGCATCGCCTTCACGAACGGCCCCGACTGCACGCCATCCGCGCCTTCGTTGTCGGACTCGCCGATGGTTCCCGCGACGTACGCGAGCACCAAACGCTCGCCGCGCGCCGAACCTTTGCCATCGTCCGTGAACAGGTCGAACACGTCTCCGATCCCGAGCCCGTGATCTTCTTTTCGCTCGAGCACCGACACGACGGCCTTCGCCTTCGCGGCGTCTTTCGCCTTCGAGCGCGCTTCGTCGTCGAAGCCGACTGCATCGACCAAGTGCAACTTGAGTGCCGAGGCCGCCGTATGTGGGCCTTCGTCGACGGCGTGCTGAAACGCAGCCGCGTCCATCGAGCGGCCTTTCTGCACGCCGCGGCTCAAGTCGGCCGACAAGTCGTCGAGCAGCGCGCCCATGGTCTCGCGCACTTCGGGGGCCATCTCCGTGCGGGTCAGCGGATCCGCCGCGCCCTTGAAACGCCCGACTTGAAGCAGCTCGGCGGTCACGCCGACGCGCTCGAGCAGGTCGCGCAAGTAGTAGCTCTGCGCGCGCAACCCGGTCAGCGCGAGCATCCCGTTCGGCGGCATCATAATGCGATCGCACACCTCCGCGACGAGCCCGTACCCACTGTTGTCGGTCGCGTCGAAGTAACAGTGCACGGGTTTCTTCGCTTCGCGCACGCGCAGCAACGCCTGCCGGAGCTCGCTCGTACGCGCGAACGAGCTGCCGAGCTCGCCGATCCGCAAGAAGATGCCCTTGATGCGAGGCTCCGTGACTGCCTCGTCGATCTTCTGAAGTACCTCGCGATGCGAGCTTCGCGAAGCGGAGAACAACTCCGTCGCGCGCTCTTCCGGGGCCGCGTTACGCAGCACGATCTCGCGAAGCTCGTCGGTCTTCGGAGCGCGCGAGCCATCTGCGCAAGCCGCCAAACTAAGCCACATCAAACACGAGACGTAACGAAAGAACGGGTTCGCCATGGGTAGGCCGATCTATACCCGTTACTTCTTGCCGGCGCCCGCTTCTTCGGTCAGGCGCTCGACTTGAGCCTTCGCGATACCGACCTGCGGGCCGCGCGGATGATCGGCGAGGTAGCTTTGATAGGCGCGCAGCGCTTCGCGCGGACGATTCATGCGCCGATACGCCTCGCCCAGACCGATGAAGGCTTCGGAGCTTCCGTCCTTCTTCGCTTCTTGGAAGTGTTCGACCGCGAGCCTCGTTCGTCCCTTCTCGAGTGCCACGTAGCCGAGACCCTGGTGCGCTTCGGCCGAACTCGGCCGAATGAACAGCGCCTGCTCGAACATTCGCTTCGCGTTCGTGACTTGGCCGGACTCGAGAAGCTTCTGGCCGCGCGCGATGTAGCCCTCGTGACTCAGGTTGTCGAAGTTGCCTTCGTCTTTGTCTTTATCCTTGTCGTTGTCCTTCTCTTTGTCTTTGTCTTTCTCGTTGCGCGTCGAGGCAACTGGCGCGTTGTCAGTGGAGTCGTTCGCCGGCCCGGCATCGAGTTTCATCGGTTTGTCACCGAGCAACTGGTTTTGCGCCAGTTGCTCGAGCGCGAGCACGCCGGGGTGGCTTCGATCCTTCATGCTGACCGCCGCCAGTTGAAACCGCGCGCGCGACAGATCGTCATCCGCGATCAAACAGCGCGCGAGGAGCAGCCGCGCGCGGATCAGCTCCGGGTCCTGTGCGACGGCCTGCAATGCAAGCGGTAAGCCTTTCCGCAGATCTCCATTCGCTTCCGCGATCGCGAGGAGCGCGGCGACCCGCAGCGTCTCGCCGCTCGGGCTACTCTCGTTGTTTTGCGCGCGGTCGAGCTCGGAACGCGCCGAGACCAAGTTGCCCGTCAGCCGCAGCGCATCGGCCAACGCCACCTCGGCTTCTTCATTGCCGGGGTTCTTGCGCGCCGCGTTTTCCGCGTAGCGCTTCGCTTGCTCGGCGAAGTCGCGCCCTTGCTTGTTCAATGCCAGCAGCTGAGAGCGGCGCTCCAAGTCCTGGTTCGACCCGAGCTCTTTCGCGAGCAGATCGGCGCGCGTGAAGATCTCCTGCGACCACACGCCGTACACCCGAGAGATCGAGCTGAGCACATGCGGGTCGCTCTCGTGAAACGCGAGCGCTTTCGTGTAGTCGGTCAGCGCCTCTTCGAAGCGACCCTCTCGGTGCGTGGCGAACGCCGAGTCCGCGCGCGCGAGAAACTCGATCGCCGGGTCATCCTGCTTCGTCGCTCCAGTCGAAGCGGTGCGTCTCTCGAACATCGGCCACGTCAGCCACGTTCCGAACGCGAGCACGGTCGCAATGATCACCAGCGCCCAGACCCAACCCGTCGACTTGGGCCGCGCAAACGGGTCGTACGTGTCGGGCACCGATTCGCGAAACTGTGCCGCGACCGGGTTGTGCACCGTCGTCGGTTCGCTCTCGCCGCTGTCACCCGCGGGATCGGATGAAGGAACGCGAACGGGCGCGTCGGTGAACGCCGGGGGCGGTGGCACCGGCGTAGCCGCAGGCAACCCGGCTTGAGGTGACCCGCGGCCTGCGCGATCGACCGGGGGCTTGCGAGGTGCCGACCCATTTTCTCCCGGGGTCCCGTTCAGGGGCGGCATGACGCTCGCAGCGGACGGCGGCGGAACTGACAGCACGGGAGCCGGTGCGACGCCTGGAGTCGTCGCTGCCGCCGGTGGACTGGAAGTCGGTGCTGGAGCAGCCGCGGCCGGCGACAAGCGCCCGACGACGGTGTCGTCGCTCCTAGCTGCAGCGTCCGAAGGCGGCGCGGGCGGTGCCTTCTTCGTGCCGAGCTGTGGCGCGCCGGTCGAACGCCGAAGCCGTACGCGCGTGGAGTTCGCCCGCGCAAAGAACAAGTCGAGCTCTTCGATGTCGCCGAGCCGTTTCCAGGCTTTGCTCGTGCGCGACACCTCGTCCTCGCGACCGAACGCGCCCTCTTCGATCAACCGCGTGAGATCCGCGAGCGAGTGCAAGCGGTGGATCGAGCCGTCCGCCCGGCGAACCGTCCACGGATTCGCGGCCGCCGAAGCCTCGACTGGCGATTCGGGCTTGTAGACCTTGAAGAGATGACCGCAATGCGTGCACTTGACCGTGGTTCCGCGGGTCGAGACCAGCGCTTCCTCGAACTCGTATTCGGTACCGCAGCGGTCGCAAGTGACGTCCATGTACGGTGGGGCTCAGGCGTGCGAGCGCGAGATCCTGCGCGTTCGGCACGAGGTGGTCAATCGGTGTAGTCTACGTCCCATGATCGAGGCGCTAGCAAACCTGATCGAGCACACACTCCTCGCGCCCACTGCGACGCGTGCGATGATCGACCGACACTGCGCCGAAGCGCGAACCTACGAGATGTTCGGCGTGTGCGTGAACCCGCAGTGGGTCGGACGCTGCGTCGACGTCCTGGCACAGACCGGCGTGAAAGTCGTCACCGTCGTGGGCTTTCCGCTCGGTGCATCCGCCACGGTCGTCAAAGCTTTCGAATGTGAGTACGCGGTTCGGCAAGGCGTGGACGAGATCGACATGGTCGTGCAGCTCGGCCCGCTCAAAGCCGGCGATCGCTTCACGGTGTGCGAGGACATCCGCGCCGTCGTGAAAGCCGCAGCCGGCAAGCCCGTGAAAGTCATTCTCGAGACGTCGCTCCTGACCGACTCGGAAAAGCGATTGTGCTGCGCGCTCGCCGAAGAAGCGGGCGCGAGCTTCGTGAAGACGTCGACCGGATTCGGTACCGGCGGTGCGACCGTCGAGGACGTTCGGTTGCTCGTGGAGGCGACGGCTGGGCGGCTCGGCGTCAAAGCTTCGGGTGGCATCCGTGACGCCGCCTTCGCGCGCGAGCTCGTGAAGGCGGGCGCGGGCCGGCTCGGGACGAGCCAGGGCGTCGCGCTCGTCACGGGCGCTCCGGCGCCGTAAGCTCGCAGGACGGTCGCGGGGAGGGGTTTCTTGCCCCACACGCTTGTAGGGCGCGGAGGCGAGCCCTATGTTTTGGACCGACCGTTCGATCGTCCCAAGCCCCCAAAGCACATGCCCATACCTCTCGTAGCTGAACGTGATTTCGAACAGGAAGTTCTGCGGGCCGAACTGCCCGTGCTCGTGGACCTCTACGCGGACTGGTGTCAGCCGTGCAAGCAGCTCACACCGATTCTGGAGCAGGTCGGTACCGAGCTCGCGGGCAAGCTGAAGATCGTTCGAGTGGACGTCGAAAAGAGTCCGATGCTCGCGCGCTCGTTCCGTGTGCAATCCATCCCGATGTTGGTGTTGATCGCGCAAGGCCGGCCGGTCGATCAGGTCGTCGGCTTGGTCGACAAGAAGACGCTGCTCGAGATGGTGCAGCCGTACCTGCCCGCCGCGTCGGACGAGGTCGCGCCGAAAGAGCTGCAGCAGTTGCTCAAGCTGAATCAGGTCGTGCCGATCGACGTTCGCGAAGCCAGCGCGTATGCGCGCTACCGCATTCCCGGCGCAGCCAACATTCCGAAGGACACCCTCCTCACGCGCCTCGCCGAGCTCGCTCCACGCGACGGCCGGTTGCGCGTGTTGTACGGGCGGACGACCGACGACGCCAAAGAGCTCGCCGAGCAGGTGCGGCAGGCCGGCGTCGACGTCGCCTTTCTCGCCGGCGGCTTCCTGCACTGGGAAGCAGACGGCGGCGAGGTGGAGCGAGGCGGGTGAAACGCTCACTGCCGACGGTCGGGCGCCGCTCTGGGCGGCGTGCCGAGCGCCCTGCGCCTCCGCGCGAACGGGTGCAAGCTCCTCAGCCGTTGATCACGATCGCGTGGGCGAACAACGTTCGCGAGGCGAGCGAGTTCGCGCTGCAGCTGTGCGCGTCGCTCGCGAAGCGCGGCGTATCGGTCGCAGCGTTGCTCGCGTCGGCGGGCGATGAAGCGATCGACGGCACGCGGCTCGGTGCGTTTCTGGAAGCGGGCGCGCGAGCGGCGAAGTCGGTGCACGTGCCGGCGCACGGCGGCGACCAAGTGCTCGCCGAAGCGCTCAAGCAGCTCTCGGGTACCGCGCTCGTGCTCGCGCTCGGCAACATCGTGCCGACGTTCTATCAGCCGTCGTTTTCGATCGTCGTGACTGGCCACCGCCGGCAGCTGCTCTCGGACGACGCGCAAGTGCTACGTGCGGATCTCGAGATCACCTCGCCCTCGCAGAGCTTGTCGGACGAGCTCGCGAAAATTCTGCAGTCGCGCCTCGCCCCTGCGCACTAGTACCTCGACTCCGAGCGAAGCCCTCGAAACGTACGCTCGTGACGTGCGGCGAGTGGCCCTCGCGCCTCGGCGATGAGCGGCCCGAGCAGACCCATCGCGAAACACGCATGCAGCGTGAGGCGCGTTCGACTGGCTGAGTACTTCAGGTGCCACGTCAAATCCCACGGCGACGTCAAATACACGAGGAGCAAAATCGCGAGGTACGCGAGCGGGACACAAATCCCGAACGCGAGCGCCGGACGGTATCGCTTGAAATGTTGCCAGTTGACGAGCCAGTAGCCGATCGCAGTCGCAAGGACGAGCGCGATGATCGATTGCTCTTCGCTCGTGATCAACGCGGTCCAGATCTGGTCGAGCGAATGGCCGTCACTGAGACGATCGCGGATCTGATCGAGCTTACTGTCCGAGGCGACCAAATCGTTCGTGATGCCCGCGAGCTTGGTCCAGCCGATCCAGATCGCAGTACCCAAAAATGCGCAAACCAGCGTCACTACGGTCTCACGAGACGGTCGCTCGAGCGGCTTCTGCGCGAGCCGCAGCTGCCAGAGGCGACCGAGCGACATGAAGAAGAGCGTGCACACGGCGACTGCCATGCCTTCGTTCTTGAGGCCGGCGCACATGCCGAGCGCGATCGACACCGTCATCAGGTCGAGACTTGCGCCGTGGAGCACGAATCGCACGCCGTACAAAACGCCGAGACCGGCGTAACACGCGAGTAGGCCGTCCATGTACCCGTCCCACAGCGTCGAACCCATACGAAAAACCAACGCTGCGAGGAGAAGTGCGCGCGTCGCGAACTCTGTCGAAAATCCGAGGCAGAGCAGCACCGTCGGTGCGGCGAGTAGCAGCAGCGAGAACTTGGGTAAAAACTCGTTCCAACCGTCGGAGTGCATCATCCACAAGGCGGACCACACCGCGTTCAACTTGGGATAGTCGACATGTGAGAACGAGATGGAACGCGTGAGCCAGATCGTGCGATCCAACGCGTGATCGGCGAAATACAAGATCTTGGCATGGAAGAACCAAATCGAGCGCGCATCCCACCCGACGAGCGGGTCGGCAAGAATCTTCGAGAAAAGAAGCGCGAGAAGCAGGACCGCGATTGCGCATCCCAGGCCATCAATCGGACGAAAGCTCGCGCGATCGAGATACACCGGCAGTCCCGTCCGGAGCACTCCTTCGATCCACAGCACCAGCTGCGCTAAGACCGCGAACGCGAGCGCATACGGAAGAGCGCGAAGGGAAGGAGTCAGGAGCCCGAGCGCATAGCCGACTAAGAGGCCGCGCCCGAGCACGAGACCGACTCGCTGCAAGTTCCAACACCGTAGCTCGACGGCACGGGTCCAGGGCAGACCTAGAGCGAATGCAGAAAGCAGCGTTAGGCTAGCTGCAAAAAGCATAGACTATGTCCCTCCCAGCACGCCGGATCTCGCATCGGGGCGGCAGCCGGTCGGTCTTACGCAGGAAGAGATTCGGCGAGTCGTCGTTGTACGGGATCGGCCATGCGCCTTCGATGATGCGTTGATGCGTTCGGAGTTCCCTTCGGAGCCAGGAGGACAGTGAGTAGTCCTTGAGCCCGAGTAGCCTCAACATGCGGACTACTTCACGCGAGAACTTCGGGAGCCCGAATTCCTCGCCGCTTTGCGGCCGACTTCGTTCCACAAACGGCGTGCTCGTTCCGGCGAGCTCGCGCTGCGCTGCCTTCGCGACCTCGGCGATGCTCTCACTGATGCGCGGAACGAGAAAAAGAAGTCCTAGGAGAGCGAGGGCCTGAACCACCATGGCGCCGCGCAGAGTCCGCCTTTGCATGCGCGCAACCTAACAGGCTTCCGGTCCCGACGGATCTCGAGCGTCGAGAGCGTGTTTGCGGGACTCACGAAATTAGTGCTCCTCAGTCATCGGCAACTTCCCATCGGTGAGGGTCGCGCGGAGGATCAGCTTGTCGTGCATCCCCGGACTCATGTGGATGCGCATGTCGCTGTCGACGATCAGCACCTCGGCCTTCGGCCCCGGGGCCGTCGCGAGTTTCTTCAGCGCCTTCTTCGCACCCATGATGAACAGTGCCGTGTCGATCGCGTCCGCGTAAAATGCCGACTCCGACACCACGGTCACGGAGGCCGTGTGCTGCACCGGGCGACCCGTCTTCAAGTCGATGATGTGGTGCCAGCGCTTGCCGTCGCGCGTGAACGCATGTTCGTAGTCGCCTGAAGTCGCGATCGAACCGCTGCTCGCTTCGACGAACCCGAAGTAGTCGTTGAGCCGCGGATGCTGCACGCCGACGCGCCACGCGCGGTCGCCCTTGTGCCCGTTCACGAGCACCTGCCCGCCGCCGAAGATCATGTAGTTCTCGAGGCCGCGATCGCGCAGGATGTTTGCCGCTTTCTCGAGCGCGTAGCCCTTGGCGATGCCGCCGAGCCCGAGCTGCATGCCTTTGCGCTTCAGGAACACCGTCTCCAGCTTGTCGTCGAGAAGAATGTCGCGATAGTTGACGAACGGCAGCTTCTCTTTCAGCTCGGCATCCGTCGGCACGCGCTCCTGGCCCGGCTGGAACAAGTACAAGCCGCGCAACGCCGCCCACGACAGATCGAACGCGCCGTCACTCCAACGCGCAACTTGCAGGCCGACGCGAATGTTGTCCCGCAGCTCAGGCCCGACGTGCACCGGCGCGACACCGGCGTTGTCGTTGACTTTCGATACGTCGCTGTCTGGCTTCCACTCCGAGAGCAACCCTTCGAGCCGCTTCATCTCGTCGAGGGCTGCTTCGAGCACCGGGCCGGCTCGTTCGTCCGGCACGCCGACCGACGTCATCTGGATGATCGTGCCCATCATCTGACGCTGGCGCTGCACCGTGACCAGCTTCGGCGCCGGCGTGGCTGCGGCTGGTGGCGGCGCTTGTCCGTTCGGATCACCGGTAGGTTTGCCGCTCGGCGCGGCTGGATCCGGCGTTCCGGGCTTGCGACCGGGCAGGGCGTCGACCGGATGCGCCGTCGCTGGTGCTGCCCCGCGCTGCTCCGTTGCCGGCGCGGGCACCAACTCGGCGCGCGCGACCGGAGCCGGCGTGGTCGGCGCCGCCGATCGCTCGGCCTCGGGTAGCTTCTCGCGCTGCCCGCAGGCGAGCAGCGCGATCGTCGCAAGCGACACGACGTAGTGTCGCGCGCGAACTGCGAGGAGCGCGCTTTCGCTTCGTTGTCCGAGTCGCATATCAACTAAAGCCTCGTGCGGTCGCACGAGGCGCGGCCGGCATGGTAGACCGATCTTGGATCGCATGCCATCGCAGCCCCGAGAACCGGTTCGGCGCTCACGCCCGCACATCGCGGCGAGTGCACTTGTACTCGCGCTCGCGTCGATCGGCCTGGTGCACGCCGCGCACGCCATCGGTGCGCGCACGGCGGTCGAGTTGCGCACGCTCGACTACGCGGGCGGCAATCCGCTTCCGCGCCCGACTGCGGCGCAGCGCTTGTCGTGGGAGGTCCGGCAGCGCACGAGCGTCGACATGCAGCTCGAGCCGACCAAGGTCCGCTTGAGCGATCCGGACCTGTTCGATGGACCACTCGTGATGTGGAGCGGCGATCGCGCGTTTCCGCTCTTCTCGCAAGCCGAGGTACAAGGCTTGCGGCGCTTCGTGGACTTCGGCGGCACCGTGATCATCGACGACGCTTCGCCGGACGATCCCGGGTTCGACGCCTCGATCCGGCGTGAGCTCTCGCGCGCGTTCGGTGCGAGTGCGCTCAATCGCTTGCCGAGCTCGCACGTCATATTCCGGTCGTTTTACCTCGTACCTCATCCGGTCGGGCGCGTCGATTCGCAAGCACACATCGAAGCGGTCGAGCGCAGCGGGCGTGCGGCCGTGATCTACACGCGGCAAGATCTCGGCGGCGCGTACGAGCGCGACAACCTCGGCAACTACGCGCACCCGGTCGTACCCGGCGGCACCCAACAACGCGAGCTCGTACGCG
>Ga0193753_10001683_pt1 | contig 18581 bp, 13 predicted proteins | sample H1c2metaG_FD_144925 | JGI IMG/M metagenome (GOLD analysis project Ga0193753, IMG submission 144925) | Soil microbial communities from a riparian zone of the East river system, Colorado, United States - H1c2 | ecosystem: Environmental > Terrestrial > Soil > Riparian zone | place: USA: East...
ACGCTTCCGGATATGTTCCTCCAACGGGTTCGAAGGACGCCCAACGGGCTTGCCTGGAAACGCAAGTCCAGCGGTCAGTGGATCGGATCGAGCTGGGCGGAGTTCTACGAAGCCGCCGCCGCGTTCGGGACGTGGTTGCTCGATGCGAAGTTGAATCTCGGCGACAAGATGACCATCGTCGGCAGCACGCGTCCAGAATGGTGCATCTCGGACATGGGGGGGCTTTTGGCCGGGGCCGTCACGGTCGGCGCCTACCCGACGCTCGCGCTCGAGCAGCTCGCGCACATCCTCCAGGACTCGGACAGTCGTTTCGTCGTCGTAGAGGATGCCGAACAGCTCGAAAAGGTCATCGCGCTGCTTCCGCGTCTCCCCAAGGTCGAAGCGGTGCTCGTTTGGGACACGCGCGGCGTCGCGATCCAGGACTCCGGCGATGGTGGCTCTGGACGCTTTCTCGCAGGCGACCGGAGGATACGTCCATTTTCGGACTGCTTGGTCACGGCGGCCGATGTCCCCCGAATCGATGCGCGGGTGGCGCAGGTCGCGGCCGGGGCTACCGCCATCATCGTCTACACGAGCGGGACGACGGGCCCCCCGAAGGGGGCGATGCTTTCCCACCGGAACATCCTGACGATGATCGACGGGCTGAGAATGATGCCGCTCGCAGAGGACGATGTCTGCCTGAGTTTCCTGCCAATGGCCCACGCGGCGGAACGCATCGTGGCCCACTACGTGCGGATCAACGCCGGAAGCGGCACCGCGTACGCGACGAGCGTTTCGACCGTCATCAACGAGCTTCAGGAAGTGCAGCCAACGTTGTTCGGAAGCGTGCCCCGCATCTTCGAAAAGGCGTACGCGCGCATTCAGAGTGAAGTGGCCAAAGCGCCGCCTTCGAAGCAAAGAATCTTCCGTTGGGCCGAGCACGTAGCCGAAAGCGCCGTGGCACACTGGCAACAGGGAAAACCCATTCCACTCGGCCTGCGCCTTCGATACGAACTTGCCGACTGGCTCGTTTTCACCAAGGTACGCGCGCTCTTTGGCGGTCGCGTGCGTTTCTTTCTGACCGGTGCCGCGCCAATTCCGAAAAAGATTCTCGAGTTTTTCTGGGGGATCGGTTTCCCGATCTACGAAGTTTACGGAATGACCGAGGCGACGGCGATCACCCATATGAACCGCCCGGGCTCCGTCCGGCTCGGGTCCGTCGGGACGGTCGTCCATTTCTCCGAGGAGAAATTGGCCAAGGACGGCGAAATCTTGGTTCGCGGCGATATCGTGTTTCAAGGTTATTACAAAGCACCGGAAGCGACGGCGGAGATGATCGACGCGAACGGTTGGTTGCACACCGGGGACATCGGCAAACACGACGCAGACGGATATCTCTATATCGTCGACCGAAAGAAACATCTCATCATTACGTCAGGTGGCAAAAATCTCACGCCGAGCAACATCGAAAACGAGATCAAGTCGGAGGACTCGATCATTAGCCAGGTGCACGCTCACGGCGACCGGCGCGCTTACGTGACGGCGCTCGTGTCGATTAGCCCCATCGAGGGAATCGAGTGGGCCCAGCAGATGGGCCTCGTGGATCGCCTCGATCTCTCCGAGCAGATGAAGCGCGCCCTGATGGAGAATCCACTCGCGCAACCCGAGGGGCTGGGTGCGCTCATGAAGCGGCTCTCGAACGAGGCGGCCGTTCGCCGGCGAATTGCGGAGGCCGTCCAACGCGGAAATCAGAGGCTATCGCGGGTCGAGCAAGTCAAACGAGTCTACATCTTGGAACGCGAATTTTCTCTCGATCAGGACGAGATCACCCCCACGTTGAAGATCAAACGCAAGAACGTCGAGAAGGCGTTCGGCAGCGTGTTCGACCAACTCTACGAAGATCCCTCGTTTGGCATCTCCGTCTCCGCGTCTGTCTCGTCTATCTCGTCTGTCCCCGCGTCTTCGGATAGGTAAGACCCTTCCGTAAGAACCGGCAAGACGAAGCGTTTCCAGAGCACGTCCTCCATGCCACTTCGGAAGAACCCAAAGTGCCCGATGCGCGAAAGGCCCACGTCCGCGGGCGCAATGCGGAGCATCTCGCACGATGGATAGAACCGGTGCATGACCTCGATGCTCCGGGCCGACATCATTTCATCGTCCGTGAACGAGATCGACCTCAGGGGCACGGCGCACGACGCGTACCTCTGGCGCGCGCCCTCCCCCTCCACGCCGACGAGGTAATCCGGATGCAGGCACCAGCTTCTCCATTGCTTCATGACACCACGGGGTAGGTCCCCCACCATCCGGAAGCGCTTGCCCGGGAAGTAGCCGAACGTCGACAAGAATGCAGGCGCGACCACGTGCCACAAGAGCGCCGCGCGATGGCGCGTGGCGGGTGAGTTGTCGCGCCAATAGCCGGTGCCCGTCGCAATGCTCACCATCCGATGCAGGCGCTCGTGCCCCGGCACGAACGGCATGAATTGGCCGCCGAGGCTGTGACCGATCCACGTGATCGGCACGCCCGGAACGCGCTCTTCGAGCGCGCGGAGGACGGGGCCGTAATCGCGCGCCCAGGTCATCACGTCGGCCTCGAGATCGCGCAGCTTGCCCGAGACCGACTCGCCGGTTCCGCGGTAATCGAATGACACAGCGAGAAAGCCTCGCGCCGAAAGCCAGCGCGCGAACCTATCGTAATAGCTTTTCGGCACCCCTATCGCCGATGCGAGCAACACCGCACCGCGAACTGCACCCTCTGGATAGTACCAACTTGCCGAAAGCGCATAGCCGTCCTCGGCCAGAATGGGCTCGCTCTCGTGCGTCGCCCTCGCCCACGCGGGGCCTCCCCCGCCGCGGGCGGGGAATCGTGTAATCGGTCGCGCGCCGTGAAATCTGGTTACCTGCATGACGATGCCTTTCTCTCGCCGTTCGCCGTTCGATGTCCCCATTGGGGACATTATCAGTATGGGCCGCGCCCTGACGGCGTCAAGGTCATTGCGCCAACGGCCTGTCCCGAAATGCGCTAGGTCAGTCTGATATGGCTCGATCGCGTGCACCGCAGCGCAAGGAACCGGGGGACTACCACCACGGCGATCTGCGCCGTGCGTTGCTCGATGCCGCGCTGGCGATGATCGTCGAAAGCGGGCCGGAGGGGTTCACCATTCGCGAAGCGGCACGGCGGGTTGGGGTCGATCACCGCGCCGCCTACCGCCATTTCGCGGACAAGGCCACGGTGCTCGCGGCGCTTGCTCAAGAGGGCTACGAGCGCATCCTGCACACGTGGCGCGCCGCGCTCGAGCCATTGGCCGAGGATCGCGTGCGCGAACGGTTGCTCGCACTCGGGCGCGCCTACATCGAATTCGCATACCGCGAGCCTGGACGCTACCGTGTCATGACGGGTCCGCGACTCAACGAAGGCGGCCGCTTTCCAGAGCTCGAAGTGCCTCTCGAGGCGGGACTGAACCTGCTGAAGGACGAATTGCGCGCCGGCATGGCCTCTGGTGCCCTGCGAAGGGTGGACCTGCTCGAAGCATCCTTGACCCTATGGTCTGCGATGCACGGGCTCGCGAGCTTCATCGTGATGCGGAGAATCCGCGTTCGGCGGGACGAGCTCGGCGCCTTCGCAGAACGCGCGATCGACTGCACGGTTCGCGGGTTGGAAGTGGAGAGACCTCCATGACCGGCAATCCGCGACTATGCCGCTGTTCCTTTTAGATCGTCGGGGATGACGAGCTCTCGCCGTTGAAACTGGCCAAGCTCTTTGCGACCGGCCGATTCCCACTGTGCCACATTGGAATAGATCGTATGGGTCGACATTCCAACGAGCAGGTTCATGACGCTGATGGTCATCTCGACCAATTTCGATTTGACGAGAATGTGAGCGACGACCCGCGAGCGGTTGGCTTTAAGCCATCTCGTTAGCTCTTCGCGGCACTCCGTCGTCGCCATTTTTAGATGAAAGGCGTCCACCATGTAGATGCAGCGACCGAACTTTTCGAACTGCCTCTCTCCATCCTCGATGGCAAGTCTCGCGAACTCCGTAAGACCGATCCCTTGCGCCACATGGAGAACCGCGCCGCGACCGAGCTCGAAACTCTGCCACGCTCCCCTTGGATCGTAATAGAGGACGCTGCCGTCCGCCATCCGCCGCACCTTCACGTCCACCTCCCTCTGCGATCCGAACGTAGCGCCGCGGTCCGGCCCCGCCTCTGGATCGTACCACGCGTTCCGCGCGGCGCACCCCGATCGAATCGGCTCGAACCGAACGTCGGCGCGGCGCGATATCCGCAACTAACCGGCGACCCGGCGAGGTTCCGCTACGGTTGCCAAATACCGCTCGACACCGCGCGCGACGCGGCGGCCGTCTGCGATGGCCCACACGACGAGCGACTGGCCGCGGCTCATATCGCCGCAGGCGAAAACGCCATCGACGTTCGTCCGTCCCTCTGCGTCCGTCGCGACGTTGCCGCGCGCGTCCAGGGTGAGCCCGAGGGCGTTCGGAATCGCGGGCTGCGGGCCCGTGAATCCCATGGCGAGCAGCGCCAGATCGCACGGAACGGTGAACTCGGTTCCTGCCAGCTCACGCACGGAGCGATCGGGCATGATTTCGGCGCGCACCGCCTCGAGGGAAACGACATTCCCATCGGCATCCCCGACGAAGCGCCGCGTGAGCACGGACCAATCGCGATTCCCCCCCTCTTGATGCGAGGACGAAGTCCGCAGTACCAGTGGCCACGCCGGCCACGGATTTTCGCGCGGGCGCGCCTCGGGTGGGCGCGGCATGATTTCGAGCTGGAGGACGCTGGCAGCCCTCTGCCGATGCGACGTCCCCACGCAGTCCGATCCCGTATCACCCCCGCCGATGACCACCACGTGCTTGCCCGTCGCCACGAGCCCATCGACGGCGTCGCCCGCCACGCGCCGATTTTGCAACGTGAGAAAATCCATCGCGAAGTGGATGCCGCGCAGTTCGCGCCCCACGACAGGAAGATCGCGCGGCACCTGCGCCCCGCATGCGAGCACCAGTGCTTCGTACTCGGCGCGCAAATCCTGAGCCGAAATCGCTCCCCCCACGTCCGCACTCGTGAGAAAGCGAACGCCTTCCGCCTCCATCTGCTCGATGCGCCGATCGAGCGAGGCCTTCTCCAGCTTGAAGTCCGGGATCCCGTAGCGCAGAAGCCCTCCGACCCGATCGTCGCGTTCGAGGAGCGTCACGTCGTGACCCGAGCGCGCGAGCTGCTGCGCGGCGGCGAGCCCCGCAGGACCCGAGCCGACGACCGCAACGCGCTTTCCGGTGCGGTTCGCGGCCACGCGGGGCACGAGGCTCCGTTCGAACGTTTCATCCGCAATCGTCTTTTCGATCGCCTTGATGCGCACCGCATCGCCATCCAGCGCGAGGACGCACGAGCCCTCGCACGGCGCTGGGCAGATGCGACCCGTCACCTCGGGGAAGTTGTTCGTCTCGAACAAGCGAGACATCGCGCGCCCCATGTCGCCCCGGTAGATCAAATCGTTCCACTCGGGGATGAGATTCCCGAGCGGACAGCTCCCATGACAAAACGGCACGCCGCAATCCATGCAGCGCGCGGCCTCTTCACGCGCTTCGCCCTCCGCGAGTGGCAGCACGAACTCGCGGTAATCCGCCACGCGCTCGTCCACCGGGCGCTCCTTGGACGGGCGCCGACCCAGCTTGAGAAATCCCGTCGGGTCACCCATGACTCACCTCGCGCAGACGCTCTTTTTCCTTTTCCAATGCGCGCTTGTATTCGGTCGGAATCACCTTCACGAATTGCGCACTCGCCACAGGCCACGACGCGAGAACCGCGGCCGCCTTTCGGCTATGCGTGCGCGCTGCGTGCTCCAGCACCAACGCGTGCACCTCTTCGAGGTCCTCGGCGGAAATCGAATGCTCCACCTCCACCATGGCGCCGTTGATCCGCGCCTCGAATTCGCCGTCCTCGTCCAAGACGTACGCGATCCCGCCACTCATGCCGGCCGCAAAATTTCGCCCCGTGGTCCCGAGCACGAGCACGCGACCGCCGGTCATGTACTCGCAACCGTGGTCGCCCACCCCTTCGACGACCGCCGTCGCACCGCTGTTGCGCACCGCAAAACGCTCGCCGGCGCGGCCCGCGAAGAAGACGCGACCGTCGATTGCACCGTAGAGCACCGTATTGCCGACGATGACGTTTCGATCCGCCACGAAACGGGCTTCCGGCGTGGGCCGCACCACCAAGGTCCCGCCCGAGAGCCCCTTACCGACGTAGTCGTTGGCATCGCCCTCGAGAACGAGCGACAGCCCGCGCGCGGCGAACGCGCCGAAACTTTGCCCCGCCGTCCCTTTGGCGCGCACCACCAAGGTGTCGTCTGGAAGGCCGTTCTCTCCGTATTTTCGCGCGATCGCGCCCGATACCATCGCGCCGAGCGCGCGATCCGAATTGCGCACGGCGATCTCGATTTCCGATTTTTCGCCGCGCTCGAGACTCGCGGCTCCCCGCTCCAGGATCGTGCGATCGAGAACGTTGTCGATCTCGTGCAGCTGCGGTTCCGTGCAGCGCAGCGGACCTTCGCCTTCGGGAAGCGTCAACAACCGTGAACAGTCGATCCCTCGCGCCTTGCGCGGAAGGCGCTCTGCCGGGCGCATCGACAGGCAATCGACGCGCCCCACCATCTCGTCGATCGTACGGAAACCGAGGCTCGCCATGATGGCGCGCAGTTCTTCGGCCACGAAGAAGAAATAGTTGATGACGTGTTCCGGCGCGCCTTTGAAGCGCGCCCGGAGCACCGGGTCCTGCGTGGCAATGCCGACGGGACAGGTATTCAAGTGGCACTTTCGCATCATGATGCAGCCCGATGCGACCAGCGGCGCTGTGGCGAACCCGAATTCCTCCGCGCCCAGGAGCGCGGCGATGGCCACGTCTCGCCCCGTCTTGAGCTGCCCATCGACCTGCAACCGGACGCGCGAGCGAAGTCCATTTTCGACGAGCACGCGTTGCGTGTCGGCAATCCCGATTTCCCAGGAGATGCCCGCATGTTGAATCGACGAAAGCGGTGAGGCGCCCGTCCCGCCATCGTGCCCGCTGATGAGAATGAGGTCCGCCTTGGCCTTCGCGACCCCCGCGGCCACGGTTCCAACCCCCGACTCGGCCACCAGCTTCACGCTGACCCGCGCCCGCGAGTTGACGTTCTTCAGGTCGAAAATGAGCTCTGCGAGATCTTCGATCGAATAGATATCGTGATGCGGAGGTGGCGAAATGAGGGTGACGCCCGGCGTTGCGTGACGCACGCGCGCAATCACTTCGTCGACTTTGTGCCCGGGGAGCTGCCCGCCCTCTCCCGGCTTGGCTCCCTGCGCAATCTTGATCTGCATCTCCTCGGCGGAGACCAAATAGTGCGCGCTGGCGCCGAATCGCGCCGATGCCACCTGCTTGATCGCACTGCGCCGCAAGTCGCCCCGTTCGTCGGGGAGGTAGCGCACGGAGTCTTCTCCACCTTCGCCGCTATTGCTCTTGCCGCCGATGCGGTTCATCGCGATAGCGAGGTTTTCGTGCGCCTCTTTGCTGATGCTGCCAAACGACATCGCACCAGTCGCGAAGCGACGGACGATGGTTTGCGCGGGCTCGACCTCTTCCAGCGGCACCGGCGAATTACCGGCCGGCGCGGCCATGTCCCAAAGCGATCGCAACGTACAGGGGGCGCTCCCCTGATCGTTGATACGTTTGGCGTAGTCGGCATACGAGCGGTCGTCGTTCAAACGCACCGCCTTTTGCAGATTGGCCACCGTCTCGGGATTCCAGAGATGGGGCAAGCCTCCCGCGCGCCACGCATAGGTTCCCCCGACGTCGAGATCCCCTTCGCCGTGGGGAGCGAACCCCTCGTGGTGGCGCGTGAGGGCATCGCCGGCCAGGACGTCCAGCCCGATGCCGCTGATGGACGATTCGGTGCCCGGGAAATACGATTCGACGAGCCGGCGCGAAAGCCCGAGTGCTTCGAAAATCTGCGCCCCGTGGTAGCTCGAGAGCGTGCTGATGCCCATCTTCGAGAGCACCTTGAGCAGCCCCTTTTTCAACGCCGTTACGTACGCCTTCGTGGCCGCCGCGGCGTCTTCACTCGAATCCGCGACGACTTCGAGCGCCAGATACGGATTGATGGCGCCCGCGCCGTAACCCACGAGAAGCGCCATGTCGGCGACTTCGCGCGGCTCTCCCGATTCCACGACGATTCCAACACGCGTGCGCTTGCCAACGCGGAGGAGCCGGTGATGTACCGCCGACGTGGCGAGCAGACTCGGTATGGGCGCATGCTCCGCATCGACCTCGCGGTCGCTCAAAATGAGCACGCTGCATCCTTCGTCGACGGCACGTTCCGCCGCATCCATCAGCTCCTCGAGTGCGCTGTGAAGCGCGGCCTCCGGCGAAGCCTGCAGCGGCTCCCCTGGCCTGCTCTCGAGTGGCCTGCTCTCGAGCGGCGCCCGAAAACGTATCGAGAGAACGCGCGGGCGGAAGTACGGATACGGATTCGTCTTCAGCTTCGCCAGCTCGCGGCTCGTCAAGATCGGATGCGGCAGCTCCAGCAAACGACACTGCTCGGGCGTCTCGTCGAGCAGGTTCCCTTCGCCGCCGACACACGTCACGAGCGACATCACCAATTCCTCCCGAATCGGATCGATCGGAGGATTGGTCACCTGCGCAAACTGCTGCTTGAAGTAGCGGAACAGCGACACGGGTCGATCGACGAGGACCGCGAGCGGCCCATCGTTGCCCATGCTTCCGATCGGCTCCTCGCCGCGCGTCGCCATCGGCGCCAAAACGATCTGCAAATCCTCGCGCGTGTAGCCGAACGTTCGCAGGAGCCGCTCGCGCTCTTCGCGTTTGAGCGAATAGATCTGCGGAACGTCCGGAAGGCCCGCGAGGTCGATCTTGTTGTCGGCGAGCCACGTGGCGTACGGCTGGCGCGTCGCCACCGCGCGCTTGATCTCGGCGTCCTCGACGATGCGACCCGGCTCGTACTCGTTTCCACAGTCGAGCAGCAGCATCTTGCCGGGCATGACGCGCCCTTTGTGCAGAATCTCCTCGTCGGGCACATCGAGCACGCCGAACTCGCTCGCGGCGAGCACGCGACCCCCGGTCTGCACGATGTACTTCAGCGGACGGAGCCCGTTGCGGTCGAGGGTGGCCCCGACGTAGCGGCCATCCGTAAAGAGAAGGGCTGCCGGACCGTCCCACGGCTCGACCAGCGCCGCGTGGTATTCGTAAAAGGCGCGAAGCTCCTCGGGCATGTGCGTCTGCGTCGACCACGCCTCGGGAACCAGCATCATCATGACGTGCGGAATCGAGCGGCCACCGGCGAGGAGAAAGTCGACCACGTTATCCATCGACGCCGAATCACTGCTCTCGGGGCGAATGATCGCTTTGATATCGCCGATGGCGTCTCCGAAGAGATGCGCCGTTAGTGCTTGTTCACGCGCCGACATCCACGCGCGATTTCCGCGCAGGGTGTTGATCTCGCCATTGTGGGCGATTCGCCGGAACGGGTGTGCCCGATCCCACGTCGGCAAGGTGTTGGTGCTGAATCGCGAGTGGACGATCGCCAGCTGGCTTTGCGTGAGCGGGTCCGAGAGATCGGGATAGAAGGCCCCAATGGCCTCCGGCAGCATGAGCCCCTTGTAGACAATCGTCGTCGACGAAAAGCTGGCAACGTAGAAGTCTTCCCCTTCGCCGGCCGTGGTGTTGGCGCGGCCCGCACGTTTGCGCACCAAAAAGAGCATTCGCTCGAAATCGGACATCGCGACCGGAGCGTCGTCGTTCTCGACTTGGATCGAGTGCGACGATTTGATCATTTCCGTCGCGGCCGACGCGCGCCCCACGAACAATTGGCGAATCACCGGCTGACACGATTGCCCGAGCGGGCCCAAAGCCGAATCGTCGATTGGCACATCGCGCCAGCCGAGCACCTTCAGTCCGTAGTGCGTGACCGCCGCGACGAGACGCTCTTGTTGGCGCGATCGGCGCGCTTCGTCGCGCGAGAGAAACAACATCGCGACGGCGTACTTGCCGGGGCGGGGCAACTCGAACGTGCATTGTGCACGAAAGAGCGCGTGGGGAAGCTGCAGGAGCATGCCTGCACCATCGCCCGTTTTGGGATCTCGACCCGTCGCGCCCCGGTGGGCGAGACGTCGGACGATTTCGATCCCATCCTCGACGACCCCATGTTGCGGGCCGCGCTCAAGCTCCACGACGAACCCTAAACCGCACATAGCTCGTTTTACCGTACCCCCGTGTAACGCATCGCGCCACATGTTTCAGCTCGGTGATCGTAGGGTCGCGCCAATGTTACCTCGCGCCAATTTCCGGCCTGCCTAAGGCGCAAAGGTAGGATATCAACGCACTGCGCCACGACACAACCGGTCGTCGGGCCGCGCGCCGAAAAGGGCGCGCCAAGACGGATTCTCGCGCGTGCGGTTTCCGGGGTCTCGTCTGTGTTCTTCTGAGTTTTTCAAGGGCCTGCTAGTGAAGGAGAGCGGGGGGAATCGCCCCGTCATTTGTCGGAGGAAAGCGTGTATTTTCAGGAACTCATCCTAGGATTGCAGGACTTCTGGACCAAGCGAGGCTGCGTTCTCGTTCAGCCGTACAACTCCGAGATCGGTGCAGGCACATTCAATCCGGCAACGTTTCTGCGCGCGCTCGGGCCCGAACCCTGGAACGTGGCGTTCGTCGAACCGTCGCGCAGACCCTCGGACGGGCGCTATGGCGACAATCCCAATCGCCTGCAGCAGTTTCACCAATTCCAGGTGATCTTGAAGCCCTCGCCCATCGACATCCAAGACCAATACCTCGCATCCTTGCGCGCACTCGGCACGCACCCCGAAGAGCACGACCTGCGTTTCGTCGAGGACGACTGGGAGTCGCCGACGCTCGGCGCCTGGGGGCTCGGCTGGCAGGTGTGGCTCGATGGCCAAGAGATCAGCCAGTTCACGTATTTTCAGCAGATCGGCGGCATCGATTGCAGGCCGATCTCGGGCGAGCTGACGTACGGTCTCGAGCGCATCTCCATGTACCTGCAAGACGTCGACAACATTTACGACGTCGCCTGGGCCCCCGGCATTACCTACGGTGAAATTGCCAAGCGCGCCGAATGGGAATGGAGCACGTACAATTTCGAACAGGCGGACACGAAAGCGCATTTCGCCGCGTTCGATCACGCCGAGTCCGAATCGAAACGGCTACTCGTGTTGTCGGACGATCCACTGAAGAAACTCGTTTTGCCGGCCTATGATTTCGTGTGCAAGGCGGCACACCAATTCAATGTGCTCGACGCTCGAGGCGCCATCGGCGTAACCGAGCGAGCGCGCTTCATCGGCCGCGTGCGCGGGATCGCCAAGGCGGTCGCGGAAGCCTATTTGGCGCAGCGCCGCGCCATGGGGTTTCCGCTGGCGAAAACGGCGGATGCGCGCCGCGACGTGGGCGATGCGGCCGCACCCGCCGAGGTCGCGCCGTGACGCTTACACCCATCGCCGCCCTCACCGCCCTTGCCACCGCCTTCACCTTCACGTTCCTCGTGGGCGGATGCGGCGGCGGGAAGAGCGGCGAGCCCGCGTCTCGGTTTCCGGCGCGTGAAGAAGGGTGCAACGTCGAACTCGATCACGACGCGCCCATGCGACCGACCGTCAACATCGGCCCCGTGAGCGCGAACTGCGACGAGACCGTCGCCGAGGCCGACTGCCTGCGCACGCTGAAGGATCAAGCCTGCAAATTGGGCGGCGATATCGTGTGGGGCGTGCCAATGGAACCCGTCCGCAAAAATGGCCACCAGCAGTGGAGCGGCCGCGCCGCGCACACGAAATAGACCAAATAGAGAAGAGGCGTCCGTGCGCGCCTACTCGAGGCACTTCTCGAGGGCACCCGTCGATTGCGCGCTCATCGCGCAATTGAATTCCTTTTCGGTAACTTCGGACACGCAACTTCGAAAATTCTCGTCCCCGCGCGCTTCGTCACGCTCACGCGCCTGCTCGCTCTTGATGAATTCAGCCGAGGCATCGGCAAACCGCTCGCGCACGACCAAGGTCGCATAGCGATCAATGAGCTGCGTGCATTGATCGGCATCGACCTTTTTCTTGCACGCGAGCAGCGCCATCGAAAGCCCCCAGGCGATGAAAAAAATACGCGCTGCGGGGAGGCACGCGCACACGCGTTCGGCCCCCCGAAACCGCCTCAGCGAAGGCACTGGCTGATCTCGTCCGTCGTCTTGGCGTTGCGAACGCACTTCATCATCGCGTCAGTGACCCTGCGGCCGATGCACCCCGCCCGCAGATCGTCCTTCATCTCTTGCCGCATCTCTTCTTGTTTCTTTTCGATGGCGGTCGGATCAGGGTTGTTCATCGCCTTCATCTGCAACTCGACGTTGCGATCGACGATGAGCTGGCAGTCAGCCTCCGTGGCCTCTCGCGTGCAGGCCGCGAGCGGTGCAACGGCAAGCGCCAGGAGGACCGCAGTGCCAGCGGGAGTGAGCGGTATGCGCATCTTAGCTGGTCCTTTTCATAGCCTCGTTCGGCTGTCTTTTGGCCGAAAGAAAGCTTGAATGCTACAAATAGATCGTGTCCCAAGACAGCGTGCCCCCGGCCGAGGGTGCCATCACCCCCGAGGATTTTCTTCGCAGGGCAATGACTGCGCGCTCGCCAGCTGGACGCGCCCGCTACGCGCGGCGAGGGCTGGCAACGTCGGCGCCGCTCGATCGCACGACGCATGCGATGCTCTTGCGGCAACTCTATCTTTCTCACTTCGAAACGCGCCGGTTTCGTAAGGCCCACGAGATCGCCCTACAAGCCGTGGACCTCAACGTCCTGACCGATGTCCTTTATCAGGACGCCGCCCGGGCGGCCCTCGCGCTCGGCGATCTCGAGCAGGCGATTCTGCACCTGCGCGCGGCTACCCGGCGCGGTCCGGCCTCGCGACGCCCGTTCCACCTTTGGACGTTGGGGAGCATTCTTTTCCTGGCGCAACGTTACGGTGAGGCCATCTCGGCTCTGACCCGGGCCACCCGCTGGGGAACGCGCGAGAAGCCTCTCTACCGCGCCCACCTCGCGCTCGCGCGAATTGCAAACGGTGAGCAGGTGCTCGATGTGTCCGACACCATGCTCGAGCTCGCCCGAGCGCCGTGCGGGCAAGGTTACGGCCGCTTCGTCCTCGGGCATTTGGCCTACGCCGCCGGGGAATGGGTGACCGCGCGCCGTTATTTGGAAGCGTTCGTCAAGCGCACCGAGTCGGGTGGCGTGGCGCGGAGCATTGCACTCGAACCGGAGATCCGGATGGCGCGCGCAACCATCGGAAAGATGAGTGCTAATTAGCTGAACCCGTCGAAGGTGCCAGGCACGCAAAGCGGGCGCGAGTAGGATGATTTTTCACGCGCCGAGATCTCCTGGATTATCGAATGCTTTCCGCGGGTTTGGTGCCATAGCGGTGCGATCCGATGGCGCCTTCCCCCGCGCCACGCGAAACTTCGGACTGGTGCTCGCGTTAGGTAGTGGAATGCAAGGGTGCTCGAAATGAATGAAGCCACGTTGACGACACCGGCACGCTCGAAGGGCAAACGGACTTGGATCCTCCTCGGCGTCGGTTTCGTGTCGGTGCTGCTCCTGGCCGTGTTCGGTCGCTCCTTGTGGCCCCTCTTGCAGGAGCTTTCCCACGACTCGAACGCGTACGGAAAGTTGGCCGAGCAAAACCCGGCCCTCGCGGTGGCGGTTTCGTTCGGCGTCGGGTTGGTCAGCAGTCTAACGCCCTGCGTCTTCCCCATGGTCCCCATCACGGTATCGATCTTCGGAGCCACCGACACGCAGTCGCGATGGCGCGGGGCTGCGCTGTCTGGCACGTTCGTACTCGGCATTGCCACCTTGTTCGTCCCGTTGGGCATCGGCGCCGCACTCACCGGATCGCTCATGGGTGCCGCACTTGCGAATCCGTGGGTCGTATCGGGCATCGCCATCCTCTTTCTCGCGCTGGCCGCCTCGATGTTCGGCGCCTTCGAGATCGCGCTTCCGTCCGGCCTCACGAATCGGCTGTCGACCGTAGGCGGCGTCGGCTTCAAGGGGGCGTTCGTCGTGGGCCTCGCGATGGGGCTCATCGCGGCGCCGTGCACCGGGCCGTTCGTCACCGGGATGCTGGTCTCGATTGCGCAAACGAAGAACGTGCTGGTCGGCGGCTTCTCGATGTTCAGCTTCGCCCTTGGGCTGGGGATGCTCTTTTTCCTCGCCGGGACCTTCGCGGTGAACCTCCCCAAAGGCGGCGCTTGGATGCTCGGCATCAAGTGGGGCAGCGGCGTGGTGTTGGCGTACATGGCGCTTGCCTACCTGCGTGACTCGTTCGCCGGCGTTCGCAGCCTCGTTCAACCTTCGACGGCGTACGGCATCTTGGGGGGGCTCGTGCTCGCGGTGGGGCTCGCGCTCGGCGCGATTCACATCGCGGCAGAGCGACGAAAGTCCCCCATCGCGCACCTTTCCAAACCGATGAAACTCGCATCCATCGTGCCTGCCGTCGCGGGTGCGTTCATGTTCCTAAGCTGGATTCAGGTTTTCCAAAATGGCCTCGAACGCGACGCGGCCGCGCGCGACGCCATCTCGCAAGACAAGGCCCTCGAGTCGGCCGCGCCCATCGCCTGGCAGAGCGGAGAGGACGCTGCGCGCACGCAAGCTCTTGGCGCGAACAAGCCCGTCATCGTCGACTTCGGAGCGACGTGGTGCAAGGCATGCTCCGAGCTGGACGAGCAAACCTGGCCCGACCCGCGCGTTCGCGGCGCCGCCTCCCGCTTCGTCGCCATCAAAGTGGACGCGACCGACGACGAAGATGCCGAGGTGAAGCGCCTTCAAAAGAAGTACGCCGTCATCGGCCTGCCGACCGTGGTCGTCTTCAACGGCCGCGGCGAGGAAAAAGCCCGCTTCAACGAATTCGTTTCACCCGGAAAGATGGCCGCCGCCATCAAGGCCATCGACTGATTCGGCGTGTCTACGGGTTGAACACTTCGTTTGGGGGCGGGGGTTTCGGTTTGGGTTTGTCGGGGGCCGGGCGCGGCTTGGGCGGCGGCGGTCTTGGCTCGGCTTTGGCCGTCGGTCGCGACTCCGGTTTGGGGTCGCTCTTGACGTCGGATTTCGGGTCGCCCTTTTCGGGCCTCCCCTTCGGGCCCTTGGCGATGGCTTTGTCGTCGCGGCCCGTTCCGTCCTGATTCGGAGTGGAGTCGGTTACGACAGCGCGCTGCAAGTCGGCGACGAAGTCCTCGGCGCCGCGAGCGCCGTTGCGCGCGTCGCGCGAGACGCCATCGAGTGCCACATAGGAGGCCGAGAACTCTTGCTGCACGTCCATTCCGATGCGACCCCCGCGACGACCGAAGTCCTCGCGCACGTGGGGCTCGAGCTCGTGCCCGCTCTTGTTCAACTCGTCGACCCGAGGGGGAACGACGCGCATCGTTTTGGCGCGTTGAGCCTCGGCGTGGGCGCACATCTCGATCGAGCGAAAGAGTTCGCGGGTCGCGTCGTCGACACTTTCGGCGTTGCTCGCGGTGAGATGCGCGTCGTCGCTCGTCACTTCGAGCTTGATGGGCCCTACGTCGCGCGCCACCTGAGTCACGCGTTCGTGCGCCGCTTGTACGATGGAAACGTCGGCCGCATCGGGGTTGAGTTTGAGCGCGTCCACCAGAGCGCGACATGCCGATCTTCTCTCGTCCGGCCAACCTACCGACGCGACCTGCAGATCGTGCACCTCTTTGAAATACGCGTCGTATCGTGTTTCGCCCGTTTCGAAGAGTTCACCCGACTTCACCTTCGAGGGCCCGCCGAGCAGGTTGCAAGATGCAGCGATCGACGCCATCGAAACGAGCGAGACGAACGAAACGAGACTGCGAGACGTCTGGGCGCTGCGAAAACACGCTTTCCAATGCGAAATCGTACGAAACATTGTTCTCTTCGGTTCGGTGCTCAAGGTCGCGGACACGAGACGGATGTCGCCATCAATTCGAAACCTCTACCATCGGCGACGAGATAGGCGACTGCGCCGCGGCCGTCGGCCATGACCGCAGCCTGGCCCTGTCCGGCATTCGCGGCATCGCTCGACACGGTGAAGGCGGGGCCTTGGGCCTGGCCGTCGGCATCCAAAGTCAGGGCGCGGACTTGATGACTCGAAACGGGACCCTCCGTCCACACCACGAGGAATCGGCCTCCGCCGAGCGCCGTGACACTTGGGGACATGTACGGTGCACCCAAACCTCCCGTCGGCGCGGAGAAGGTCCTCGCGGGCTCGGGCGCTTCGTGTGTCCGCCATCGTTGATAACGAAGGCCCCACGGCTCGTCGGCGCTTGCACGGTCGGCCCAGAGAACGAACACCACGTCGCCGCTGGTGGCGATGGAGGGCGAGCCGACTTGCGGCCCGAGCCCCTTGCTCTCCGAAAGGTCCCCACGCGTCGCGAGGCTCTTGTCCGTGCCCGCGATGACGCCTGTCCAGATCGCGCCGTCGCGCCGAAACGTGAGCGCGTAACCATGCTCGGACCCCTCGAGGGGAACGGCTCGCAACGCCTCGACGGGTGCATCGCCGGCCAAGGACCAGAGCGCCGTTGTTTTGTCCGAGTTATGCGACGCCCAAACGAGATGCCCGGTGGCCACTCCGAAATCGATGGGCGACGTCCCCGAAGCGACGCGACGGCCGTCGATCACATCGCTTTTGCGATCGGTGGCGGTCGCAAAGGCGAGCGGCGCCTCCCCCTTCACCGACGGCTTGTGGCTATCGGGCGGCGGAATCGGCGTCACGCGGCGCACGAGGTCGGACGACTTGAGCGTACGGTCGCTGCTAACCGCAAGCGAGCTCGGATCGACGAGCATCGTCACCGCTTCCTTCGGTGCACTCGCGAACCCCAGTGCAATCCCTTGCGCCGTCGGCACCACCTCGACGCCACTCGAGACGAGCACCTGGGGTGCAATCGGCTTTGAGTGCCCCACCACACTGCACGGGGTCGCACCCGCGGGAACTTCGATGTCCGCCTCCGTCGAGGGGGCCGCCGAGGTCGCCGGTGCGGCCTTCGCGCTATCGATCGTTGCTGCGGCAGCAGATCCCGTCGTCGTCACGGCCACACGAGCGCCCGGATCGGCCCCTTTGTTCCCGCGATCGCTCGCGGCGCTGCGATCTCTCGGCGAAACCAGTGCTTTGATCACGCTGCCGAAGCCCACGAGCACGACCAAGAAGACCATGCCGAACAGGACCGGCAAGAAGAAGCGCGGTTTGCCCTGCTGCACGCGGTGGAGAATCGGCCAGCGATTGAAGAGCGGCTTCATCCACCCGAACGGCGCCTCGGGCGATCCCGCCAAACTGATCGTGCCGCCATAGCCCACGGCGGCTGCGGAGTCGCTGCGCTTCGTCGCGCTCGCGGCCCGCTCGTACACCGGCATGGGCGCCGTACGGTCGGGCATCGGTGCGGCGCGAGCACCCCGCATGGGCGCCGTGCGATCGACCGGCATCGGTGCCGTGCGATCGGCCTGCGCTGCGCCCGTGCTGCGCGACGGCGATGCACCGGCCGCCGGCGCACTCGCACCCTTCGAGAGGGAGCTATTGGCCCCATGCGAGCCGCTCGACCTCTTCGGGGGGACGCTCCCGCGTGGGCCAGGCGGGGGATTCGAAGGCGAGAGGCGGCGAAACGTCGGCCCGTCCTCGGTCTGCTCGACGAGCATCGATCCACTGAGCTCTTCGACACTCTCGTCGCGGAGGCGTGGCAAGCGTGGACTCTTCGGGATGGCCGGACCTATCTCGACGGCGCCCTCGCCCCACGGGGGCGGGCGGGTCACCGCGTTCTTGCCTGCCTGGGCACCCGGTGCGGGGACGACGATCGGCGCGCTCGCACGATCGCCCGAATGCGAAGAAGCGTCCTCACTCTCGGAGGGCGCGCCGCCAAACTGAATCAGCGTTTGCCGTTTCGGTTTTCCGAGCGATGAAGCTGCCTTCATCTTGGCACTCTCCGCGGCCTTCGCCTTCGCGGCGCGCGGATCTTGGATCACGGGAACACCGACCACCGTTCGCACGCCGTCGCGAGGCGGGCCAACGGCGTCGGCCGCTTTCCCTTCGCTCACGGCCGTGAGGGTGACGGAGGTATTTGGTTCCGGGTCGATCACCATCGGCTCCGGGCGTACTTGCGAGGCCGCCGTCGATGCGGGCGTCGATTTCGCAACGCTGGGAACCGCACGCTTCAAATGGTCCGAGCCCGACGGGGGAGGCGCACTCGTGCTCGAGGCACGAGCCGTCACCGGAGCAATGCCCACCATCGTCTTCTTCGTCGACGGGTTCGCAGCTTGAGGAGAGGGTGTCGACGGTCGACCCTTCGCGGCGGTCGCGGCGGCCATGTGTTCGCTGGAGCGCGAAGGAGACGGGGCTGGAGTCTTCGTTCCCATGATGTTCGTTGGGTTCTTCGGGGAAGGAGGAATGTATACCGCGCCAGCGCTCCCCCACGCAGGAGTCTGTTCGGAGCGAGGCGCCGCGCCGAGCGGTGAAGCCGACGACGCGATGGTCGAAGGTGGCGGCTTGGTGGCTAGAGGAATGTAACGGGGCGGAGGCGGGGGTTCCTCGACGACGGAACGGGCTTCC